>Ga0157378_10001919_pt1 | contig 18662 bp, 14 predicted proteins | sample M65metaG_FD_115309 | JGI IMG/M metagenome (GOLD analysis project Ga0157378, IMG submission 115309) | Miscanthus rhizosphere microbial communities from Kellogg Biological Station, Michigan, USA - M6-5 metaG | ecosystem: Host-associated > Plants > Roots > Rhizosphere > Soil | place: USA: Michigan...
CACAAAGTGGTTCGGCATACAGGCGGGATGATGTCCTTTGCGTCGGCGATGTGGGTGGATATCGAGGAAGGGGTGGGGGCGTTTGCATCTATCAATGCGATGCAAGGCTACCGGCCGAATCCCGTCGCGCAGTACGCAGTGCAACTGATGCGCGCGCAACGGTCGAGCCAGAGCCTGCCGAATCGACCGACACTGCGGCCAGCGACGGAAACCGAAAACGCGGGCGATTTTGCGGGGACATTCCAGCCGGCGGACGGTGGCAAATCGCTGACGTTTGTTGCGGAGGGGAAAGAGCTTTCCCTGCAGCACCAAGGACAGCGCGTCGCGCTGGAAAATCAGGGGCAGGGATCGTTTATCGCGCTCCATCCGGATTGGTCGCGTTTTGCTCTGGTGTTTGGAAGGGCGGAGGCAAAGGATCCGAAGTCGCCGGTGGTGGAAGTGGGCTGGGGCGACGACTGGTACATCTCGAAGAGCTACAAAGGCGCCAAAACGTTCGAGCATCCAAAGGAATGGGATGCGTACGTAGGACATTACCGGAACGAGAACAATTGGATCGGGAGTCTGCATATCACGATGAGGAAAGGCGTGCTGCTGGCGGATGGGACGCAACCTCTACAAGCTGCGCAGGACCAAAGGTTTCGGATGGGGAGCGACGAAGCGGACACCGAGTGGATTCAATTCCACGACGTAGTAGACGGCCGGGCGATGCGGATCAAGCTTTCGGGTGAAGACTTGTGGCGAGTGTTGGCATCGTAAGCCAAGGTGACCCGACTGGCGCAAATTAGGACAGCACCCCGTATCCGGTCCATGCGGAAAGCTCGCCGGAGCTTTCGCGTTCAAGGGGGTGAGTGCGGGATACCATGCAAGCCGAACACCGGGACGCGAAGGCACTGGTAGAGTTTGACCGACTCTCTATCTAATCGTCGCTGCGTGTGTCATGCTCCAACCGTGACGAAGGCAAAGATTCCAGTACTGCCAACCAGCCCGCTATCGTAGCGCTGTGCGTTTTGCGGCGCAAAGCCCAATCGTGATTGCTCCACGACTTCGGGAGCATTCTCCGCAGTCCACGTCGCAAGAATCAAAGTTGCCGCTGCCGATGCGAACACTCGGCGGTCAAATTAGGACCGCACCGGATTCGGCCCTTCCTTGCCTGACGCTGCGGCGTTCGCTTACACTGCTTGGGCCTCGCTGAACGGCTCCTCAGGGGGGGAGTCAACCAACATGCCAGGACTTTTGCAGCGGTTTCTACCGCGCGAAGAGGGATTTTTTGAGCTTTTCGGCAAGCAAGCCGAGAACATCGTGGTGGGCGCCAAGGCGCTGCAGCAGATGCTGGCGCACTACACGGGCGTGCCGGAGCAGGTGCAGACGATCAAGGCTGTGGAGCACCACGGCGACGAAATCACGCACGAAATCATGACCAAGCTGAATCAGACGTTCATCACGCCATTTGATCGGGAGGACATTCACGCGCTTTCGAGTCAGCTGGACGACGTGATTGACCTGATTGATGCGGCGGCGAGCCGGTTTGTGCTGTACCGCGTGGGAACGGTGCGCGAAGGAACGGTGGACCTGGTAAAGGTGCTGGTGGCGGCGACCAGCGAGGTTTCGGCAGCGGTGCACGCGCTGGAGGCGCCGGATGAGGCTCTGAAACACTGCATCGAGATCAACCGCTACGAGAATGAAAGCGACCGGATCTGCCGCACCCTGATTGCGCAGCTGTTCGACGAAGAGAAGGATTCGGTGCAGATCATCAAGTGGAAAGAGATTTTTGAAGTGATCGAGACAGCAGTGGACCGCTGCGAGGACGTCGCCAACGTGATCGAAGGCGTGATCGTTAAGTCCGCATGATTCTGCTGATGCCGCGCCGCGTTCGACCGAAGACTACAATTCCCTGCCTGGCCGGACTTCATGCCTAGTTTTTCCCTGCTGCTGATTGTGATTGCTCTGACGCTGGCGTTTGAGTTTTCAAACGGCTGGCATGACGCGGCGAACTCGATTGCGACGGTGGTTTCGACGCGCGTGCTGACGCCATTCCGGGCGGTGGCGTGGGCGGCATTCTGGAACTTCATTGCAGCGTTTGTCTTTGGGACAGCGGTTGCGAGCACCATCGGCAAGGGAATGATTCATATCGAGATGGTGACGCAGGAAGTGGTACTGGCGGGCCTGCTGGGCGCCATCAGCTGGAATTTGATTACGCTGGTGCTGGGGCTGCCCACCAGTTCGTCGCACGCACTGATTGGCGGCTACGGCGGCGCGGCAGTGGCGCACGCTGGATACAAGGCGCTGATTTTGAGCGGGTGGATGAAGCCGGTCACCTTCATCTTTCTGTCGCCGATCGTGGGATCGCTGTTGGCGATGATCCTGACCGCGGCTGCGAGTTGGATCGTGCGGCGGCAGCGGCCGCAGAAGGTGGACAAGTGGTTCCGGCGGCTGCAATTGCTGTCGGCGGCGCTGTTCAGCCTGGGACACGGAACGAATGACTCTCAGAAGGGCATGGGAATCATTACGACGTCGCTGGTCTTGGGCGGTGCATTGAGTTCGTTTAAGGTGCCGTATTGGGTGATCATCTGCTGCCACCTGGCGATGGGCGGCGGTACGATGGCGGGCGGGTGGCGAATCATCAAGACCATGGGCCAGCGAATAACGAAACTTACCCCGTTTGGAGGATTTTGCGCGGAGACGGCGGGCGGGCTGACGCTGGTGATGAACGCAGTGTTTGGAATTCCGGTCAGTACGACGCACACGATTACCGGCGCGATTGTGGGCGTGGGCGCTTCGCGGCGGCTGACGGCGGTGCGGTGGGGCGTGACGCGGCGGATTGTGTGGGCCTGGGTGCTGACGATTCCGGGAGCGGCGTTGATTGGAGCGGGGGTTTACCACCTGGTGCAGGCGGTGTTCGAGTAGAGAATTTGAGTCAATGAGGAATCGGCACACGAAATCAAAAAGCGGCTTCGCTCGATGCGAGGCCGCTTTTTCTCTTAGCTAATAAGACTGAGTGGAAATCCGATTGGCGCTATTGCTTTGCCTTGACGTCTTCACTGGCGGGCTTCTTCGGCGCCGTCATGGCTGTGACCGCTTTGGGCTTCCAGAAGTCCGGATCGGACTTGATCCATTCCTCGGCGGGATAGCTCATGGATGGATTGAATGCGAACAACTGCGTCTGAAGAGATTCCACGCAGGAGGCGAAGAGTTCGTCCATTTTCTTGCCGTTCGCTTCGCCGATGGCGGACATGATCTCCTTTTCCATTGAGAAACCGCGATCGACCTCGGCGAGAGACTTACGAGCGGTGAGAACGAGATAGGTGCCAGCTTCTCCGCCGTAGACCATCTCGAATGTACCCCAGTGTGCCTGCGGATCACCCTTGCCGTAGCCTTCCTTGGCAAGCTTGACGAGTTCTTCCCATTCCCTTCCCTTGCCACCGCGGATCTTGAAAACCATGACGTCGAGGTAGCGCATTTTGGAAATGTCGCTCATAGGACGGAGCGACATGGATTCGCGATAGTAGAAAACGGCCTGGTCCAGGGAGTCGAGAAGGTCGCCGTCATTGAAGCCCGCGCGATCGATGCTGGAAGCGAGGGAGGCGTTTTTTGCGACAGCCGCGTTGTCTTTTTCCCAGGCTTCAAAGGATTCGTAACGGGTCAGAAACAGGGCACGTTGCTTGCCGGTGAGCGAGGTCATGCCAATGTAGTTGGTAGGCCACTTGGCCCGGGCCATAGCTTGGACGAAGGCGCTTTCCGCTTTCTCGTGGACGGCACCAGACTTGCCGGGCTTGGTGTATTCGCGAGTGATCTGCAGGACTTTGGGAATGGAACCGCCAGACTGGTCTTGTGCTGACACGATGCAACAACAACCAAATGCGAGTGAGACGGACAGAAGTGAGCGGATGAGTGAATTCATGGATGCAAACCTCCCTGTTTGCGACCAAATTGTGGAAGGGCCGAACGAAGCAAGCCGAACAACGGGGCCCGGAGCCGGCCCAGATTGGCCGGTTCCCAGAGTTACGAGAGGACAGAATGACCAAGATTGCCAACAGGCTTGGGCGAAGCGTATCCAAGCACGGCGCTGGCGTCAAGACCGGGGGGCGCCGATGGGCTGCTTGGCCCAGGCAATGGTGGCGCGATACCATTGAGAAACCCGAGGATCGAGGCTATGACTACTGTAAATTCGGCTCCGTTCTGCACCGTTGAAGAGGCCGTGGACGAAATCCGCAACGGGCGGATGGTGGTGCTGGTGGATGATGAGGATCGTGAGAACGAAGGCGACCTGGCCATGGCGGCGGAGAAAATTACGCCGGAAGCGATCAATTTCATGGCGAAATACGGACGCGGGCTGATTTGCATGCCGCTGACGGAAGAGCGTTGCGATGAGCTGCATTTGCCGCTGATGTCGCCGATCAATACGTCGGTACACGGGACGGCGTTCACCGAAGCGATTGATGCACGGGTAGGAGTGACGACGGGAATCAGCGCTTCGGACCGCGCGATTACGATTTTGACGGCAGTAGATCCAAAGACCAAGCCGCAGGATTTGGCGCGGCCCGGACATATTTTCCCGCTGCGCGCGCGGAATGGTGGCGTGCTGGTGCGCGCGGGGCAAACGGAAGCGTCGGTGGATCTGGCACGGATCGCAGGGCTCACACCAGCAGGGGTTATCTGCGAAATTATGGGCGAGGACGGCACCATGTCCCGGGTGCCGCAACTGATCCAATTTTGCCGCGAGCATGGATTGAAAATGCTGACCGTGGCCGATTTGATCCGCTACCGGATGCAGCACGAACGGTATGTGCGCCGCGTGGCGGAGACGGTGCTTCCTACTGCCTACGGGAGATTTCGCATGATCGCCTATTCGAGCGACGTGGACCACGACCAGCATGTAGCGCTCGTGTGTGGTGATTTGGAAACAGCGGAGCCGGCGCTAGTCAGAGTGCATTCGCACTGCCTTACGGGCGACGTATTCGGGTCGTCGGCATGCGATTGCCATGAGCTGGTGGCACGCTCGCTCGAACAGATCGCAAAGGAAAATCGCGGCGTGTTCTTGTATCTGCATCACACCGGACGCGGGTTTGGGATTGAGGCTTCGGAAGCGCCCGGGGTGCTGCCGCAAATTCACATTCACGCGCGTGGACAGCTGGATCGTGAACCGGCGCGGCAGCGGATGGTCCAACATGAAAGCGGGATCGGCGCCCAGATTCTGATCGACTTGGGGCTGAAAGACATTCGCGTGCTAACTAACCATCCCAAAAAGGTTGTGGCGCTTGAAGGGTATGGAATCCGCATCGCCGATCAAGTGCCACTGCGAATCGAACAACCCAAGGTCACCCACCAGCTGCTATAACCGCTTCGAGAAGAATCAGGGATTGATTCATCGAATTTGTCCCCGAATAGCTGTTTGACATATCTCTGTCATCGCGCTCTGGCGGCATGGCATTTTCCGGGGCGGATGCCCCGGCAGATCGCGTCTGCGTCCTTACCCGGCGCCACCCGTAGAGATCTCGTTTGGCTCGAAGGCTTACCCTTGCGCCGCAATGGATGGAGGCGCAAGCGGGGCGAGTGTTTGAGGGTGCTAGGCTGAGGAAGATCTTCGCGTATGACGAACTCCCTGCTCTATCGCCGGATCGGCCTGTGCGTGGTGTTGTCGGTTGCCACCATCGTGGCGTATGCGAAGACCTTTCAAAACGGCTTTGTGGACCTCGACGATGTAACGTACATCACGCAGAATGCCAATTTGCATTCGGGGCTTTCGTGGAACGCGGTGAAGTGGGCGGCCAGCACCTACTACGCGAGCAACTGGCATCCCCTGACGTGGATTTCCCATGCCGCTGACATCAGCCTGTTTCATTTCCATGCGGGTGGTCACCACTCCGTCAACTTGGTGCTGCATGCGGCAAACGCAGTTTTGCTCTTTGTGCTGCTGTACATGGCCACCAAGCGGGAGTGGCCGAGCCTGTTTGTTGCGGCAGCCTTTGCTCTGCATCCGATCAATGTGGAGTCGGTCGCCTGGGCGTCGGAACGAAAAAACGTGCTAAGCATGGTGTTCCTGTTACTGGCGATGATCTCGTATACCGCCTATGCGAGGAAGCCTTCGCTCCGAAGGTACATGCCGGTTTTCTCTTGTTTTGCGCTCGGTCTGCTCGCCAAGCCTCAAATCATCACATTGCCATTCTTGCTGTTGCTGTGGGACTACTGGCCACTCGAGCGCCGGAAGGCGCAGCGATCGACGGAGCCGTCGAGCACCAAATCAGATGAAGCCAGGTCCCGGGCGGCGCTCGCCCTGGAAAAGGTGCCGCTCTTCATGTTATCGGCGATCAGTGCGGTACTCACGGTGAAAGCGCAATCGGCGGGCGGCGCGATTCAAATTTCCGACACGACCGTACACGCAGTCGCAGCGTACCCAGTTTCCATTCGCCTACAAAACGCAGCACTCGCGTATGTGGAGTACATTCGCGATGCGCTTTGGCCATCGGGACTGGCCGCGCTGTACCCGCACCCGGGATATGCAATCCGGCCGGCCTACGCGCTGGCTGCGGCAGGAGTTCTGTTGGCGATTACGGCGGTTGCGCTGGCAGCGCGCCGAAAGCATGCCTACATCACCACGGGCTGGTTCTGGTTTCTGGGCGCGCTGGTGCCGATGATCGGCTTGGTTCAAGTTGGCTCACAGGGGCGCGCGGATCGTTACGCGTATCTGCCCTTTATTGGCCTCTTCTGGATTGCGGGGTGGGCCATGGCCGAAGTGACGGAGCGGTGGCAATCCGCCCGAACGGGAATCGTGAGTGTCGCGTCGGGGATATTGCTGACGTGGGCCGTAGTGACATTCCGGCAGACAGGCTATTGGGAAAATCCAGAGACTTTATGGAACCGAGCGCTACAAACGACTAGGGGCAACTTTTTCGCACACGACTCGCTCGCAGGATACCTGAACCAGAGTGGGAGAATCGCAGAGGGCTGCCGGCAGTACGAAGCGTCGTTGCGCATTTTTCCCGGCGACATCATTGCGCAAGAAGGCCTGGGCGTGTGCTACCAAGCCCGCGGCGAGACGGAAAAAGCAATGCTGCAGTATGAAAATGTGCTACGCCTGTCGGTTGACCGCGTCCTGCGGGCCTACGCATACGCGAATCTAGGTTCTATTTATCGGCAGCAGGGGCGATACTCGGAAGCCAAGCAAAACTACGAGTCGGCCTTGCAGTTGAATCCGGATCTGCCTCTCGCGCTGGTAGGCGCAGGCCTGCTCGCGCAAAAAGGATGGGATTTCTCTAGGGCGGCCCAACAGTATGCGCGCGCCATGTCGATTGAGCCGACCAGCGTTGGCTATCTGTTGTTAGCGAAAGCGCTCGAGCAGGGCGGGCGCGCAGACGAAGCCAAAAACGCCCATGCGAAAGCGGAGCGGATGTCGGCCAACATTCGGGCTGATGAGAAGACGGCGGAGGGCCTTTTGGCTGACTAGGCGAGTGGTGCTCGGCTGGTTCAGCTCTGCAAGCGGCCTTGAGCGTCGTAGATTTTGAGTTCGCCGAAGAGCGCAGCCTGGGATTCGATTGGGCTGCGATCGCCGACCACCACGACTTGCATGTTCGCGGAATCAAAATACGTACGAGCGGCGGAGAGCACGTCGGCGGAACTAAGCGCGCGAACTTTCTGGCGATAGGTTTCGAGGTAATCGTCGGGAAGTTCGTTCAGGGCCAGAGTCGAGATTTGTGACAGCAGACCGCTTTGCGTCGCAAGCCCCATGGAGAAGACGCCTGATAGGTAGTTTTGCGCGTCCAGCAGTTCGCCTTCGGGAACCGGAAGCGATCGCAGCTTGTCGATCTCATAGAAGATTTCCGTGAGCGAGGCGGCAACGACTTCATTACGAACCGCCGCCGAAACAGAAAAATAGCCATACTGGCGAAGAGGATTCACCCCGCTGCGCGGGCTGTAGGTGTAGCCCTTGTCTTCGCGGATGTTCATGACCAGGCGCGAATTGAATGCGCCACCGTACAGGCTGTTGGTCAAGCCGAGCTTGATCCAATCGGGATGTTTGCGGGTGATGGCATGGCATCCGCAGAGAATTTGCGTTTGCACCGCTCCGGGAACATGGACCAGATAGACACGTCGTTGGAGCGGCCTCGGAGGAGCGGGAGACTCCTGCGCGACCGGTTTCTTGCCGGACCATGCGCCAAACACTCTTTCGACTATCTCCTGCATGCTCGAAGGTTCGAAATCTCCAACAAGCAGCAGAATCGCGTTCTCTGGCGTATAGAAATCGCGATAGAGCGACTGTAACTGCTCGCTGTTGTAGGCCGAGACTTGCTCTTCTGTTGGTGAGACCAGGGCGTACGGATGCTGGTCGAAAAGCACCTTGCGCAAGCGCTCGCCGGCCAGGAAACCCGGTTGCGTGCGTTCGAGCTTTACTTCTTCGAGTTTCTGGCGGCGTTCGCGATCGAACTCCGGCGCCGGGAACGAAGCTTCACGCGCAAGTTCGCTGACGAGTTGAAGAAGGGCCCCGGCGTGGTCGCTGAGACCTGCGAACGAAATGCCGCTAGTATCCTGGCCAGCGCTAACCGACAAGTCGGCACCGAGACCGCGGAGGCGCTCTTCGATCTCGCGACTGGTGTTTCTTGCGGTGCCGGTACGAACCATGGTGGCGGTCATTTCGGCGAGCGCGACTCCGTGACCTGCGGCCGCAGCGTTGCCCGAACGAAAAAAGAGTTCACCGTGGAATTTGGGAATGGTGTGAGATTCGACCAGGATCAGTTGGAGGCCGTTGGCGAGCTTGGTTTTTGTGCGCTGCGGCCAGCGGACCTCGCGTTCAGGGGCGAGGTCAGGAACCGTAGATGTGGTGCGCGGGGCTTGCGTGGCCATCAGGCAGCCTCCTGAGAAGCGGCGACCGGTTTGCGGAAGACGATCGCGCGATTCTCTGGCTTCAGATAGGTGAGGGCGACTTTCTGGACTTGCTCTTTGGTAACCGCGAGGAAACCGTCGAGAATGGAGTTAACGAGCTGTGGTTCGCCGTCGAACAACGTGAAGCACGCGAGGAGGTGCATCAGGCCGTACTTTGGCATGTAACCGCCGCGCCCGCCTTCCAGAGTGGCAAAATAATCCGAGCGCCACTTGACCTTCAGCTGGTCCAGTTCGGAATCGCCAATTCCCTTTTCCTGGATTTCGCGAATGATCGCGTCGAAGGCGGCGAGAGTGTTTTCGCCGGTGACCTCGGGCTTATGCAGAATGCGCGTGGTCATTTGCGTTGGCCCGTTGTATCCGAAAATGTCGTCGATGCCACCGTCGGCCTCGACAGCAAGTTGTTTCTCTAACACCAGGTCGCGGTAGATGCGGCCGGCGCGCCCACCGTGCAACGCCTGGTCGAGCAAGGCCATGGCAAACCAGTCCGGCGTACGCCGCTGGGGCATGACGTAGCCGATAGCCATCGCGGGCAGAGTGCCAAACTTTTCAACGACGTCGCCGCGACGCTCCTCCGATTGAGCCGGCTCAGTCGGGTCCGCGAATTTTGGCGGCGCCCCGGCGGAAACATGAGCGAAATGCTCGTCGGCGAGGGCGAAACCAGCGGCTGAATGGACATCGCCGAGGAGCAGAAGAACCGCGTTGTTAGGCACATAGTAGGTCCGGAAGAAGGTCTGCACGTCGGCCAGGCTGGCGGCGTCCAAGTCGGCAAAATCGCCGTAGAAATTGTGCGCGTTGGCCCAGTTGCGAAAGGCGATCGGGGGCATGTCAAGCCACGGGAAGCCTCCATACGGCTGGTTCATGACGTTGACGCGGACCTCTTCTTTCACAACGTCGCGCTGGTTGCGCAGATTTTCGTCGTCAACCTTGAGCGCACGCATGCGATCTGCTTCGAGCCATAGGACCCGTTCGAGCGCATTGGAGGGAACGGCCTGGTAATAGTTCGTGACGTCGTACATCGTGGAGCCGTTGAGAACGCCGCCGCTTGAATTGATGAGCCGGATATGTTGCATCTTGGCAGCGTTCTCAGAGCCTTGAAACATCATGTGTTCGAACAGATGAGCAAAGCCGCTGCGACCCTGTGGTTCGAGGCGAAAACCTATCTTGTAGTACACGCCGACGGTGACAACCGGAGCAGTGGAGTCCGGCGCGATTACAACATGCAGGCCATTGGCGAGCTTCTTGTGTTCCACCGGAATTCGCAAAGGTTTCAAGCAGTTACTCCTTTTGCTTTGGGAGGATAGGCGACTTCCTGCGAAATCTGATCGAGGGCCCGTAGCATGCCGTCCGGATCACGCGAAAGCACGCGGGCCGCGAGGCGGTTCAGCGCCCGGTACGCGGCGAGATATTCCTCTTGCCGGGAGCGCAGGGCGCCTTCGTGCGCCTTAACGACGCGAAAGTCGCCGCGTGCGAGCGGGCCAGTCCACGCGGCGCGCGGCCCAAGACGCTCCTCATTTTCGAGCACCTGTCGCGTCAGAGGCAGCAGCGCGCGAAGTGCTTCTCGGCGTTTCATTCCAAGCGAGACGAAAATCTGGACGGCAGCTTCCAGGTCAGCCAACAGCAGGCCGGCAGCCATCGAAGCCGCCGCGTGATAAAGAGGCTTCGCGGCGGAATCAAGCAACATCACTTGGCCGCCGAGTGTGCGCGCGAGCAGGCGCGCGACTCGTACCGCACCGGTGTCCCCTTCGATCGCAAACAAACGCCCCTCCAGGTCCGGCGCGCCTACGCCACTGAAGGATTGCAAAGGATGTATGGAGCCGACCGATGCGCCGAGCTTTCGCAACGGCAGCAAAATATCCGACGACAAAGAGCCGCTGCTGTGCAGAATGAAACGTCCGCGGGCATCTCCCGAACCGGCTGCGTTTGCAAGTTGCTCCGAAACCTGCTGAATTACGGAATCCGGCACCGCAATCAGAACGACAGGAGCGAGAAACGCTTCGGCAGTAATCGACGAGCGTGCATGACCGCCACCAATCGAGCGAACCGCGCGCCGCGCGGTGGTCTGGCTCCGCGTTACGACGGAATGAATCTTCCAGCCTCGTTCGCGGAGCCGGCGACCCAAAGAACGGCCGAGGCGTCCCGCTCCAATGATGGAAATGCCGTAGCGCGTCACCATGCTAGGATACCGTGTCGGCCATATTGAACACCAATTCATGCATCTGATCGGGCTGCTCCTTTTCTCTCTCATCTTTCTCTTTTGGGTCTTGCAGGGCCTCCGAATCGGCCGCGGCACGCTGCGTTTGCCGCGCTTGGAGAAGCATGATCCTTGTGCCTCCTGCCCGCGCATCTCTCTGATTTTTGCCGCGCGAGATGAGCAGGAGAAACTTCCGCGAGCGCTAGCCACGCTCGCCCAAATCGACTACCCGTCGCTGGAGATCATCGCCGTCAACGACCGTTCTTCGGACGCCACCCCCGCTATTCTCAGCGCTGCAGCGAAACGGGACGCCCGACTGAAAATCTCGAACGTCGAGACCTTGCCTGAAGGCTGGCTCGGCAAGCCGCATGCCTTGCAGCGGGCGTACGAGGTCTCCGCCGGAGAATGGCTGCTCTTCACGGATGCCGACGTGTGTTTCAAGCCGGACTCTTTGCGCAGGGCCATGGGTATGGCCCTGTCGCTTGGGCTCGACCACCTCACTTTAATGGGCGATGTGGAAATGCACGGTTTCTGGGAGAAGACGGTGCTGACATTCTTTGCCCTAGGCTTCTACATCGGAACGAATCCTGCTGCCGTCTCTGACCCGAATTCACGCGCATATCTCGGTGTCGGCGCGTTTCAACTGGTCAAACGGAGCGCATACGAAGCGAGCGGAACTCATCGCCGCCTGGCAATGGAAGTGGTGGATGATCTAAAGCTGGGAAAAATCTTAAAGCGGGCGGGATTCCGTTCCGGCGTGGGACTGGCAGGCGACTACGTAAGCGTGCGCTGGCATGCGGGGCTAGGAAGCATCGTCGAGGGAGTGACCAAAAACTTTTTCGCTGTGGCGGGTTACCGCACCAGGACGGTCGTTTTTCAGCTCGCGGGGATCTTTTGCGCAAACTTACTGCCCTTTGTGGCGTTGCCATTCCTCCAGGGATGGACGCAGGCGCTGGCTGCGGTAAGCGCAATCATCGCGCTTGCCGCTCAATCGGGAACGGCCAGGGTGCTGAAAGCGCCCAGCTGGTACGCGCTGACGCAGCCTCTGGGTGCGGCAATATTCGGTTACATGCTGCTGCGATCTACGGTTGTGACGCTGAAGCAGGGCGGTGTGGTTTGGCGTGACACGTTTTATCCGCTCGATGAGCTGCGGCGCGGATTGGTGTGAGCGTGCTTCGGCGAAACAGGAGAATCAGCCGGCTTGCGCTTGATCTGGCGCCTCTCGGCCAAACGCCCCTGACAGGTCCTGGTTCTTGATAGAACGGATGCGGTCGCGCAGCTGCGCCGCTTTTTCGAATTCGAACTTCTTGGCGGCTTCGCGCATTTGAGCTTCGAGTTTTTGGATAAGCTGGGCAACCTGCTCCTCGGATTTCGCTCCGGCAACTGCCGCATCGAGCTCGCCGGCATCGAGAGGAATCGTGACGTAGTCCGCTTCGACAATGTGGGCGAGCTCCATGTCCACGCCTTTCACGATGGACTGGGGCGTAATGTTGTTCTCTGTGTTGTAAACCATTTGCTTCTCGCGGCGGCGATTGGTTTCAGCAATCGCCTCGTTCATCGAGCGTGTTCGCGTGTCCGCATACAGTATGGCGCGCCCTTCGACGTGGCGGGCACAGCGGCCCATGGTTTGAATCAACGAGGTGGCGCTGCGCAGGTATCCTTCCTTGTCGGCGTCCAGTATCGCGACCAGCGAAACTTCGGGAAGGTCCAAGCCTTCGCGCAACAAATTGATGCCGATGAGCACGTCGAATTCGCCGCGGCGGAGATCGCGCAGGATCTTGATGCGATCGAGCGTTTCCACTTCAGAGTGAAGATAGCGGCAGCGGACGCCAATCTCGGTGAAGTATTCGCTCAAGTCTTCCGCCATGCGCTTGGTGAGCGTGGTGACGAGTACGCGTTCGCTCTTTTCCGCTCGAATACGGATTTCTTCGAGCAAGTCGTCCACTTGGCCCTTAACCGGGCGGATCTCCACTTCAGGATCGACCAAGCCAGTCGGACGAATGACCTGTTCGACAAAGCCGCCACCGCATTTCGTCAGCTCATACGGCCCTGGCGTGGCGGAAACGTAGACGATCTGGTTGGTACGGTTTTCAAATTCCTCGAACGTGAGCGGCCGATTGTCGAGCGCCGACGGCATGCGGAAGCCGTAGTCAACCAGCGTCTGCTTGCGCGAACGATCGCCATGATACATCCCGCGCACCTGCGGAACTGTCTGATGCGACTCGTCGATGAACAGCAGATAGTCCTGCGGGACGTAGTCCAACAGGGTGGGTGGCGCTTCGCCGGGCAGGCGTCCGCTGAGATGGCGTGAATAGTTCTCGATTCCGTGGCAGTAGCCGATGGTGCGCATCATTTCAACGTCGAAGAGCGTGCGTTGCGTCACGCGCTGCGCTTCGACAAACTTGCCCTGCTTTTCCAGCTCTTTCTTCCACCATTCGAGCTCTTCCTGAATCGTGACGATGGCGCGCTCCCGCTGATCCTGCGGCATCACGTAGTGGGTCCGCGGATAGATCGGGACGCGAGAGAGATTCTGCTGGCCAGGCCGGACTTCGCCGGTCAGAGGATCAATCTGGCGAAGCTTGTCGACCTGGTCGCCCCACATCTCCAGGCGATAGGCGTTGTCCTCGTAGGTTGGATAGATTTCGATGATGTCGCCGCGAACCCGGAATGACCCGCGCCGCAAGTCCTCGCTGCGTTCGTACTGCACGTCGACAAAACGCCGCAGCAGCGCCTCGCGGCTGGTCTGCATGCCCTTTTCGAGCATGACCAACATGCCGTAGTACGCTTCGGGTGAACCGATGCCATAGATACAGCTGACAGAAGCAACGATCACGACGTCGCGACGCTCAAACAGCGAGCGGGTTGCGCTCATGCGCAGCTTGTCGAGCTCATCGTTAATCGTGGCTTCTTTTTCGATGTAGACGTCAGCGGCGGGAACATAAGCTTCGGGCTGATAAAAATCGTAGTAGCTGACGAAATATTCGACGGCATTTTCCGGGAAGAAGCCTTTGAATTCGTGATACAACTGCGCGGCAAGCGTCTTGTTGTGAGCGAGAACCAATGCCGGACGGAGGGAAGCCGCTATGACTTTCGCCATCGTGAAAGTCTTACCGGAACCGGTAACGCCCAGAAGCACTTGATGCTTGTCGCCGGCCTCCACGCCGCGTAAAAGCTGGTCTATCGCCGCCGGCTGATCACCGCGCGGCTGGTAGGCGCTCCTTAACTTGAAATCCATGCTGGCTCCTGGATCGTACGGCGAGAGAAAGGCAAACCATCATTATAGCCTGCGCGGCAAGCGAGCCAGGCCTTTGTGGACCTAGCCCAGGGCGGCGAGACAACTTCGATTAGCGGATGTCTTGCGGTATATCGGGTAGCAATTCAACCCGCGAGCGGCTTCTTGCGGTAATCACATAGCGCACCTGATTGCTGCCGTCCGCCAGTGCGACGATTACGTCCATGGATTGTTGAACGTCTTCGGTGGCACGAACCAAGATCCCGGTGGTCGTCGAAACGTACAGAACTGTCTCGTTGGTGCCCGCGGCGGTCCCATGGGTGGTCAGGCCACGGAGCTTGTACTCATTTGGCGTAGAGTTCTTAGGGGAAGACTTTTGGCGAAGAGCTGCATGAACAAAAATAACCGCACAGCTATCGGTTGGCGACTTGCTGTTTCTTTCTGACGTACCGTGTTGCCCTCCGGGCGTGCAGCTTTCCCGTTTGACGTACTGATAATTTCTTTCCCAGGACAATTCCGCAATGGGCGAGGGCGAGGTTTCGCTCTCTGGGATTTTCCAGCGCTGGCCTGGACGAACACCGCCTTTCGGAAAAGCCATGGTGGAAGTAAAGCGGCCAAGCCATGCGTTCCATGCGTATCGCTGAGCAGGGGTAAGTTGATCGAGTCCCTTAATGCCTGACGCGGCCCCGTCCGAGGCCACGAAAACTTCAACAAGCTTGTCCGGCGAAGAGGGCTTAGCGGCGTCCGGCGCATCCGGCCGATCTTTCGCCGTTTCCTTGTCAGACAGGTAGGTCTTCAGCCGGAACCCGTCTCGATCCACCTGCGCCACGTTTACCTGCAACAGGCAGAAAGCGGTCAAACTCTCCTGCGGAGGAGCCTGCAGGCCGGTCAGGCGGCTTAGGACTTCGGTGGACCGTGAACCGCCGGTCTCGAGCTGGTAGACCAGCGTCTGCCCTTCATGGAACCGCGGGGGAAAAGGAATGCGCTGCGCCCGAACAGGAAGCGCCAGCAGCAAGGTAACCACAACGAAATGACAAAATGTGCGATCAGCGGTCACGGCATTGGTTCTTACTGGGCCGCGGATTTCGCCAGAGTGCGATCGAAGAATTCGCTCGCGGCCCCGTACGCTTTCAGCCACGAATGGTGCAAAAGGAAATCGTGGATTTCGTCCGGAAAAATCAGCTGTTCAATGTGCACTCGGCGTTCGCGCAGGCGCGCGACGAGGTCCACGGTTTGCGTGAAATACACGTTGCGGTCGTCATCGCCGTGAATAAAAAGCACGGGCGATTTCCATTTATCCACCGAAGCAACCGGGGAAGAGTCGTGGGCCAGCTTGGTCAGCTCCGGCGGAATATTCTTGCCGTCCCAATTGTCTGTCGGCCAGTCGTGCACGCCGTGAAAATCGACGCCCGCGGCGAAGATATCGGAGTTCCGCGCCAAGCCCAGCGCGGTGAGGTAGCCGCCATAGCTCCCGCCCCACAAGCCGACACGCGATGGATCGATGTCCGGTCTGGATTGCAGATATTTTCCGGCAGCGACCACATCCTGATATTCGCTTGCGCCGCGACCGGCGCGCCCCGGAGCTTCGCGGAAGGCGCGGCCGTAGCCGATTCCGCTGCGATAGTTGACAGACAGAACCACGTACCCGCGGCTCGCCAGATATTGGTTCATGCCGTAGGCGTTCGAGTAGTAGTACATGTAATGCCAGCCCAAAAGCATCTGGCGCATGGAACCGCCGTGAAAGAAGAGCAGGCCGGGATATTTCTGACCGGCCTTCATGTTTCTGGGCAGGAACAGTTGCCCGTGAATGTCGAGTCCATCCGGTGATTTGAAGACGATCTGCTGGGGCACAACCAGCTGGTCTCGGGGAAACTGCGCCGGCCAAACCTCAGGGGCGAGCGGCTTCGCAGCGGCATGAGAATCGGCAAGACGGCGAACGAAGGGCCGCGCGGTGTGTTGCGCGTCGGACGACAGGAACGCCAGATAGTCCGTGTCCGTCAGGGCGACCGGGCTCCACTCGATTCCTTGCCCGTTGGTTAGTTGGACCGGGTTTTCCCCTGACACGGCTACGTTCCAGAGATGCCGCCGATCGATGTCATTGCAATTGGAATTGAGCAGCACGGTTTTGCCGTCGCGGGTGAACGACCACTGCTCGATTTCGCAATTTCCCGGTGTGAGCAACTTGGGCGCGCCGCCGCTCAGGGCGAGCGAATACAAGTGCTGCCAGCCGTCCTGTTCGCTGGCGAACACGATCCGGTTGCCGGCCGCCCAATGAATCACTCCGCCACCGGTGTCGTCGGCCATGTAGGGAAAGGAATCCTGAACTTCCTTTCCACTGTGCCAGACCTCTTGCGCGGTCCATGAAGCTGCATCGGCGACCCAGATGGCCCAGGGATGCGGCCGATCGGGTTCGATGAAATATCCTTCCGGCCGGTCGCGGGGCTCCGCTGGCCGGCGAACGAAAGCGAGCTGTTTTCCGTCGGCGGACCATTCCGCCCTCGAATCGCTGTCCACGGTAGGCGCCAGGAATCGAATGGTTTTCGCCGCGACGTCATAAATGCCCACGAAGCTGTGGTCGCCGCGCTCTGAGGTGAATGCAAGCTTGCTGCCGTCGGGAGACCATTGCTGCTGCACGTTCGTTCCTCGCGCCACCATCTGCACGGGCTTCTCGGTAGAGCCCAACTTGAGAAGCCAAAGCGCGCCGTCTTTCACATAGGCACAGAGGCCCGTGCTGGACACCTGGGGGGAATGTCCGGCGTCAATTTTTCGCGGTTCCCCGCCCTTCCAGTCGATCTGATAGACGGCCTGTTCTACGCCCGCCGGATTGCTGGTCGGATTCGGCGACTGTCCGGCTTGGTTCTTGCCTTCTCCACGCGTGTAAACAATCGTGTTTCCGTCAGCAGAAAATTGCAGACCGGACAACTCCTGTCCGTCCTCCTCAAGATATGCCGTCAAGCGGCGTGCTTTAAATTCAGGAGCTTCGGCCACATAAATGTTGCGCTTTCCTTGTTCATCCAGGACCCACGCAATTCGCGGCACCGATTTCGCAGACGTCAAGCCGCTCGGAAACGGCGCACTCAACACCTGATCCAACGGGAAGGACTGTTGAGCGCCGACCGGAACGCTCGACAGAAACAACGCGAAACCGCAAAGCAGGAAAAGCGCCGACCAGTATCTACACCGGACGTGGAGTTCCATCGTGCTCCTTTAATCCCCCGGCTGCTGTGCTGTGGTTCGTTCGAGGGAAACTTTCGGCTCGGTCAGCGGACCGGAGATGGTCAGAAAGCGAATGGCCGTCTCGGGCCGCGCATTCCGTCCCGTCGCGTGGCTCTCCGCCGTGAGATCCGTATCTTGAGAGAAGCTCACGCTTCCCTTGAGCAAGAATTCGTCAGACGGGGAAGCGAGCCGCATAGCGTTCAATTCAAATCCCCCATCGCTGATGTGGAATGTTCCGGTGCCGGAAGGCCAACGGGAAATGCCGGGTTTCCACTCACCGCGGGCCATCGTTCCCGCCAGGTCCCAACCGCGCAGTTCGATCTTCTCCAGGCGCAGTTCGCCTTTTCCGTTTAAGGTCTTGAGCAGAGCTTCGCGCCCGATTCCTTTTGCTTGCAATTCCAATTTGCCGCTCGCGGCGCCCAGGAGGCGGTCGGCAAGATGTGCCAGCCACGGGGTCTGCGTCAGCGTGACATGGCTGAACGAAGCCGACACATCGTAAGTCGGATTTCCCGAAAGAGTTGCTGCCAAATGTCCTTGCGCGACCGTCCCGCCGGACCACTGCGCCTGCGCATTGTCCAGTTTCAGCTTCAGGTCGCTTAGCGCGGCATGAGCCCGAAAGCCTTTCAGGCTGATCGTCTCGATCTCAATCTGGTCGACCTTCAGATCGCCTTCCGCCCGAATGCCCCGCAACACCGCACTGGAAGGAGAGGCTTGCGAGCTTCCGCCCAGCGCAGACGGCAGAAGCCGTTGGATCCAGCTTGGCCTCGCGCGCGGGCCCATCCAGCGATCCAGTTCCGCGGCATCCAACTGGTCCGCTTGCAGCTGAAATATCCATGGGGGCGCCGGAGTGTCGTCGGCTTCCGGGCTGTCGGGCTCCGCCTGTTCCACCGTTCCGCTCCACGTGGCGCCAAATGCGCCGAGGTTGCCGATGGTGAGCTTCCGTCGCTTGTCGCGCCATTCCGCACGCAGCGTTTCAAGCTGCAGGGGCTGGTTCAGCCCCGCCACCCTCAGCGAACCGCGCGTCAAGTCGGCATGTCCGGTCCAGCTTCGATGGCCCGAGGAATTCCATTCCCAGCGCAAGTCGCCGGCAGCTTTTCCCGTCAGCTCCCACCCGCGCCGCAGCTCGTGCCCGAAGGCCGATGCAGCAGC
>Ga0157378_10001923_pt1 | contig 18633 bp, 5 predicted proteins | sample M65metaG_FD_115309 | JGI IMG/M metagenome (GOLD analysis project Ga0157378, IMG submission 115309) | Miscanthus rhizosphere microbial communities from Kellogg Biological Station, Michigan, USA - M6-5 metaG | ecosystem: Host-associated > Plants > Roots > Rhizosphere > Soil | place: USA: Michigan...
CGGGGAAGCGAGTGGAGGCGAACTCGAATGCTGTACCAAAAACTACACCCTTGCGCGAGCCTGGCCCGAGGCGTCCATCTACGACAACGACATCGCGACCGGCTCGGTCGTGCTGGCCTCGCGGACGAAAGCCGGCGTGCCCTTCAAAGGGCGGGTTTTCGACATATCCGATGACGGCAGCCACATCCTGATGACCGAGGGGGCAGTTCTCGATCCCAGGGACAGCGCAAGGCCGGTCCCGTTGGAGCCGAAGGAAGCGATCATCGGCGCGCAGATTCCGGGCCCTCTCTACCTGCGTGTGGATGGCAGCCAGATCTACGAAATTGCCCCAAGCCATCAGATCCAGTACGCCGGCAGCACCGCGGATGGCGCCACCGTCTACCTCACGTCTGACGACCAGCTGACGCCCGACGACCACGACTCCAGCCGCGACCTCTTCGTCTGGCATCAGAGCGATCCGAACTCGCTCACCCGGATCTCGGTCGGCGACCACGGCAATGCTGGCAACACGGACGAATGCTCGGCCAACGACGAATCACCCGCAGAAGCATCCGAAAATCCACTCGAAGATCGCTGGACCGCAGCCTGCGGCGTCTCCGTCGTCCCGGTCAACAACGCGGGGGCCCCCGACGCGTCGACGGGCAACGGTCACTCGGACAACGCCCTCGCATCCACTAGCGGCGACATCTACTTCGAATCTCCCGAGCAGCTGCTGGGCTCAAAGGGCGAAGCGGGTGAAAGGAACCTTTATCTCTACCGCGACGGGACGCTTCGATTTGTCGCGACGGTGAGGGCGAATGCTCCGATCGTGCGGATGCAGATCACCCCGGACGGCAGGTACATGGCCTTCGTCACCGACAGTCACCTGACCGACTACGACGGGGGCGGGATGTATCGGTATGACGCCGCAGCCGGCAGGATCGCCTGCGCCTCCTGTCGCCCCGACGGGTTGCCACCAGTCAGGCCAACGCTGCCCACCAAAGGAGGAACCTTTCTAAGCCCGGTGCGCGGCAGCAAGAACGGGCTCTTCCTCACCAACGACGGTCGCGTCTTCTTCTCCACCACCGACGGTCTGGTACCGCGCGACAGCAACCAGACCGAAGACGTCTATGAGTTCACGGAAGGGAAGCCGCAGCTGATCACGAGCGGCATCGGCTCCGCCCTCGAAACGTACATCGGCGGCCAGACCTCGCCGGGCCTGGTCAGCGTCAGTGCCAACGGCAACGACGTTTACTTCGCGACGATCGACACCCTGGTCACCCAGGACCATAACGGGGCCCAGATCAAGGTCTATGACGCTCGCACCGGTGGCGGGTTCCCGGCCGAACGCGAAGAACCCAAGTGCACGGCGGCCGACGAGTGCCACGGTCCGACCACCAACGCGCCGGCGCGGCCCGCCGATCGGACCAGGGCTGGCCTCGCCAACCCGCGCAAGACGAAGGCGCACAAGGCCAAGAAGCACAAGAAGGCCCACAAGCACAAGAAGGCCAAGAAGCCCAAGAAGAAGCGAGGCACGAAGGCGCAGCGAAAGTCAGGCAACGCCAAGCAGGGAGGCAAGCATCATGGCTAGGTCGAGCTCGAAGTCGTCGGCCGTGCCGCGCACCCTGGCGGCGCTGCTCGCGATCGCCCTGTTCGGCCTGTTGCTGATCGCAGCTTCCGCCTCCGCGCAACCGGAGGGCGCGCGTATCAAGAAATGGGTCACCGAGCGCTCCACCGGTCAGGCTGGAGGGCATCCGGACCTCGACATCGAATTCGAAGTCGGCACGCGGGTCGACCCCTTCATTCCTGACTCCTGCTTCTGCAACACCGTCAAAGACGTGCACTTCGAATTCCCTGCCGGATTCATTGGGAATCCGCACGCCATGCCGGAATGCACGGCCGCCCAGTTCACGCTCAACGAATGCCCGATCGACTCCCAGGTTGGGGAAGCGGAACCGTATGTGATCCTTTCCGATGAAGGGTTCGCGCAGGTGGCGCCCCGGCCGGTTTACAATCTCACCCCCCAGCCGGGCCAAGCAGGTTTGGTGGCATTCAGCGCACCGGTCATCAATTTCCCGGTGTACACGGTGTTGGAAGCGCGGACGGGGAGCGACTACGGCTTGAACGCCTCGGTCAAAGGGATCCTCAGCTACCTGCCGCTGCAGACGTTCATCCAGAAGATGTGGGGCGTTCCGGCGGATCCGATTCACGATCCCAAAAGAGCGGTGTACGAATCTGGCGGCCTCTATCAATACGGCAGCCCTTCCAACAGTCCCGAAAAGCCTTTCCTTTCGAACCCGACCAGCTGCGTAGGGCCGCTCAGCACCACCTTCACCACGGTCGCCTACGACCGCGGTGTTCATCACGCGACCTATCCGTGGGCCGCGACCACCGGCTGCGACCAGCTCAACTTCAACCCCTCCCAGTCGGCCCTGCCGACGACTGAATCCGCCGACTCGCCCTCGGGCCTCGACGTCGACCTCGAGGTTCCGCAGTCAGACAATCCCAATACGCCCTCGGATTCGGAGATCAGGGGCACGGTGGTCCGGTTCCCCGAGGGCCTCTCGATCAACCCGAGTGCCGCCGACGGCAAGACCTCCTGCTCAGATGCTCAGGCGCACCTCGGCGCCTTCGGCAGCGAGGAAGAAGCCCAGTGCCCGGAGTTCGCCAAGATCGGCACTTCGCTGATCGACTCCTGGGCCCTGCCCGCCCCAATACCGGGCGGCATCTACCTCGGTGAGCCCAAGCCCGGCGATCGCTACCGCGTGATCGTCACCGCCGACGGCTATGGCACCCACGTCAAGTTCGCCGGCTCGACCAAGCTCGATCCCAGGACGGGTCAGCTGACCGCCTTCTTCGAAAACCTGCCGCAGGCGCCGCTGACCGAGTTCAGCCTGCACTTCTTCGGCTCTGAGCGCGGCCTGTTTGCGACCCCATCCAAATGCGGCACCTATCCGGTGGAAAGCGAATTCGAACCCTGGGCGGGTGGGTCAAACCAGACCTCGGTCCAGTTCTTCAAAATCAGCTCTGGGCCTGGGGGAAGCCCTTGCCCGGGCGCCAGTCGCCCCTTCGAGCCCGGCTTTGTCGCGGCCGGCCAGTCAAACGGCGCCGGCTCCCACAGCCCCTTCTCGATCGAAATCACCCGTCCTGACGGCGACCAGACGATTTCCACGATCGGCGTCCACACGCCGAAGGGCTTCACGGCGACCCTGAAGGGCATCCCATACTGCCCGAACTCGGTGCTCAGCTCGATCGAAAGCTCCAGTTACTCGGGCTCTGTCGAGCTGAACAATCCGAAATGCCCAGCCGCCTCCCAGGTCGGCGTCTCATGGGCCGGCGCGGGAGCAGGTTCAAAGCCCTACTACGCGCCCGGCAAGGTCTACCTGACCGGTCCTTATAAGGGCGCGCCGCTCAGCTTCACGGTGATCACCCCGGCGGTATCGGGCCCCTATGACCTCGGCAACGTCGTCAACCGGGTCGCCGTCAACGTCGACCCGACGACGGCGGAGGTGACGGCGGTCTCCGATCCGCTGCCGCAGCTGATCGACGGCATTCCCCTGCGCCTGCGCTCGGTTCTGATCAACCTCGACCGCAGGGACTTCACGCTCAACCCAACCAGCTGCAACCCCTTCAACGTCACCGGGATCCTCACGGGGGATCAAGGAGCCAAGGCAGAACCCTCCAGCCACTTCCAGGTCGCCAACTGCGACACCCTCGGCTACGAACCGAAGCTGACGACGACGCTGACGGGAGGGACCAAGCGCGGTGGCCACCCGGCCCTGAAGGCGACCCTGACGCAGGATCCCAGCGGGGAGGCCAACACCGCCAGGGCCGTGGTCGCCCTGCCGCACTCCGAGTTCCTCGACAACGAAAACATCCGCACGATCTGCACTCGGGTGCAGTTCGCCGCGGACAAATGCCCGGCCGCCTCGATCTACGGCCACGCTCGGGCGATCACGCCCCTCCTCGACCAGCCGGTCGAAGGCCCCGTCTACCTCAGGTCCTCGAGCAACCTGCTCCCGGACCTGGTCGCTGCTCTCAAAGGCCCAGCGAGCCAGCCGATCGAGGTGGATCTGGTCGGCAAGATCGACTCCTTCAACGAAGGCATTCGCACCACCTTCGAATCGGTGCCCGACACCCCGGTCTCGAAGTTCGTCCTGACCATGCAGGGCGGCAAGAAGGGCCTCCTGGTCAACTCGACCAACATCTGCAAGGGCACCCACCGCGTCCAGGCCAAGATCACCGGACAGAACGGCGCCACCGCCAATCAGAACCCAGAACTGCAGGCACCCTGCAAGAAGAACGCCCGCAAGAAGAGGGCTGCTGCCAAGAAGAAGCGTGCCGCTGAGCGAGCCGCCGACAAAACGAGGAGGGCTGGCCGATGAGGCGCGTTCAGATCATCGGGGCGCTCTGCCTCGCGCTTGTGGGTTGCCTGATGGGTGCGGTCTCGGCCGGTGCGGCTCCTACCGATCCGTTTCAGTACAAAGGCTCGTTTGGGGAAGGTCACGACACGACCTACGGCTACATAGCCGTCAACCAACAGACCGGCCACGTCCTGGTTGCGGCGGCCGACGGCAAAATCCGTCAATTTGATGCCGCCGGAGATCCGATCGAATTCTCGGCCGTCGGTTCCTTCGAACTTCCCGGCAGTGCACCCGTCGATGGACTCCTACAAAGCGGCGGACAGGTGGTAGTCGATAACAGCGGCGGGCCAACCCAAGGGAACTTCTACACCTGGGATGGGACGTACCTTCGTACGCATCATGCAGACGGGAGCCCAATCGGGGAAAGCGCCGTATTAGGGGAATCGATGGGGCCCGGCGTCTTTGCACCTGCACAGGAAGGCCTCACTGAACCCAATCCTTACACCGGCTTCAACGAAGCATTCAGCGTAAGCGTCGCACCGAATGGCACCCTTTGGCTGATCGCCCTTCATCCTGAAGGTAAAGGGGGCTTTGATTGTCCAAATTGCTGGTCGGAAGCGATCGCACTAACCCCTGAAGTAACTCTGGCTGGGCCGGTACATGTCATCCCGCGATTCAAGGGCACGATGGCCTTCGACACCATCGGGCACTCCTATCTCGCCAGCGCTGAAACCTCAGTCACCAGACTGGATGCTGAAAACGATTTCGCGGTTCTTGGAAGCGTCTCCCTTGTCGCGAGCAGTGCAGACACGCGCCAAATTGCCGTTGATCCATCCACCAACGATATCTACCGGGCGGCAGATACCTTGAGGAATTCAGGCGGCAGGGGCCTGATCGGGAACGTGACTGCGGCCCATTCGGACTCCACCCCCAGCACGCCCCCGATCGATGTCATGAACGGCAACGGAGGCCTGCGGGCCGCAGGGGGCATCGGCTTCGATGGTACGGGCCAAACCCTGTATCTATCCGAAAACGGAAGAGTGAATATTTTCCATCGCGAGCCTCCATCCGCTCCGCGAGGCCTTGCTGCGCCCCAGGTGAGAGAAGTGCGATCGCGTGCGGTGGTGCTTCAGTCCAGTTTGATCGATGGCGGCGCCGTCACGAAGTACTGGTTCGAATATGGCCCGACCGCGTCATACGGTTCTGTCAGTGATCAGTTGACGGCCCCACGCAGCTATTACCTCAATTCGGTCAGGGGTGGGGTGGATGGTCTCGAACCCAACACCACCTACCACTTCCGCATGGTCGCCGCGAACTCTGCCGGCACCGCATATGGCCCGGATGGGACCTTCACGACCTACCCGGCCACTGTCGGGGCTGACCCCTGCCCGAACGCCCTCGCTCGCAAGCAGACCATCGCCTCGCGCGTGCCGGACTGCCGTGCCTACGAGCTTGTCTCGGCGGCCGATACCGGCGGCTATGACGTCGAGTCCTATCTGGTTCCGGGGCAGGCGTCATTCTCGGGCTTCCCCCTGGCAAAGGACAAGCTGCTCTACGCCATCCACTCCGGCGCCGTGACGGGACCATGGAGCGCGACAAACAAAGGCCCGGATCCCTACCTCGCCTCCCGCACCTCGAGCGGCTGGATCACCGACTACAAGGGCCTGCCATCCAATCTGAACCCGGCGGCGGGCTCCTTTTCCTCCGTCCTCGGCGAAGCGGACTCGCAGCTGAACACGTTGGCCTTCGCCGGTGCGAACCTCTGCAACCCCTGCTTCACGAACGGTGGCCTTGCAACCGGCATTCCCGTGCGGATGCCCGGCGGCCAGCTGATCCAGGGCATGTCGGGATCCCTGGCCGGCAGCGTTCCCGCCTCCGCCAAGCCCGAAGGCAGGGTCGCCAAATACTTCTCCGGCGACGGCAAGAAGCTCCTCTTCGCCTCCAAGTACGCCTTCGAGTCAGGAGGCAACGTCAATCCGGTGCCCAGCGAAGCAGAACCAGAACCCCCGGTCAGCCTCACCGTCTACGAGCGCGACCTGGGCGCCGGCACCACCGAGATCGTCTCCACCGACCCCGCCGGCAACGCCCTGACCGGCACGGTCTCCGAGCTCGACGTCTCGACCGACGGCACGCGAGTGGTGATCGGCAAAGGGGTATCGACCGATCCGGCAGGCAACGAATACGTCCATCCCTATCTCCACATCGCCGGCAGGCCGGGATCGATCGACCTCGCCCCGCTGGCAAGCGCCGGCGTCCTCTACGCGGGGATGACCGCAGACGGCTCCGAGGTCTTCTTCACCTCCGCCGACAAACTGGCGGGCTCTGACACCGACGCCAGCGCCGACCTCTATGAGGCCGACGTCGATGGGGCGGGCAATCTCGACCTCAAAGTCATCGGCAATGCCAACTCCGATGCCTGCAACCCGGTCGCCAACTCAAACGGCGAACACTGGAACACGACCACCGGGATCGCCGATTGCTCGGCGGTGGCGATCTCCGGAGGCGGGGGAGTGGCTTCGGCCTCCGGGGCGATGTACTTCCTCAGCCCCGAGCAGCTCGACGGCTCCAAAGGCACGGCCGACCAGCCGAACCTCTACCTGGCCCAGCCGGGCGGCTCGATCTCTTTCGTCGCCACGCTCGAGCCCAGCAACCCGCTCGTGCTGGACTCGGTCAAAGCCGCCGCCGCTCGCAGGACCGCCGACTTCCAGACCACTCCGAGTGGTGGCTATGCGGCATTCACGACCACCCTGCCGCTGAGCGGGGCGAACACCCATGGATTCCGCGCTGCCTTCCGCTATGCGGCAGGCTCCGCTCAGCTCGACTGCGTCTCCTGCGACGAGACCGGCACCAGCGACCCGGACGCCTTTGCCGATGCCGAACTCCCACCCAACGGTCTCGCCCTGCTCGAGGACGGCCGCCTCTTCTTCACGACCGTTGCCCAGCTCGTCAACAACGACCCGAACGTCAAGAAGGACGTCTATGAGTGGAGCGGCGACGACCCGCAGCTGATCTCCTCCGGCACCGGGCCCTTCGACTCCGCCCTGCTCACCGCGTCTGCCGACGGCACCGACGTCTTCTTCTTCACCCACGACAATCTCGCCACCGGGGAAGACAGGAACGGCGCCCAGATGCGGATCTACGACGCCCGTGAAGGCGGCGGCTTCTTCAAGCTGCCAGCGTCGGTTCCCTGCCAGGCCTCCGACGAGTGCCACGGTCCGGGGACCCCCGCCGGTGCGGTCCCCGACGTTCGCAGCTCGGGCAAGACCACCCCGGGCAACGTCCTCGTCTGCGCCAAGAACCGAGTCAAGAAGCGCGGGCAGTGCGTCAAGAAGAAGCAGGCGCACGCGAAGAAGAAGCACAAGAAACACGCCAAAAAGAGGAAGGGCGGCACCAAGAAGCGAGTCGCCGCTGCAACCGGGAAGCGGGGTGGTCCCAATGCGTAGGGCTCTGATCATTCCGCTGGTCGCGTTCCTGGCGCTGGCGTTTGCGGCCTCCGCCCGGGCTGCGATTGAAATCGAAGATTTCAAAACGACGTCCAGCAACTCCGAAGCGGGTGCTCATCCCGACCTTCAGACCCACTTCAAGCTGGGCGGCAGTGGCGGCGAAGTCGCTAGAAACATCGCTTTCGATCTGCCGCGCGGCATGTTTGGCAACCCGCGGGTCCTGACGCAGTGCAGCGCCCAGGACTTCGCTCTGCAGCAGTGCCCACCCAACGCTCAGGTGGGGTTGGCGGCGATCCACGCCAATTACAACGGCGATCCCAACCACCTGATGGGCCTCGCGCCGATCTTCACCCTGGAACCCAGTCAGGAAGAGGCAGCGCGTTTCGCCTTCATCGTTCCGGTGATCAACGTGCCCGTGACGATCCCGGTCACGGTCCGCTCCGCCAGCGACTACGGCCTGCGCTTCACGGTCTCCAACATCACCCAGGCGGTACCGCTCTCCGAAGCCGACCTCACCTTTTGGGGATTTCCCGCCGCCAGCAAAGAAGCGCCTGGATCTCATGACAAAGAACGTTTCGTCAAAGGTTCCCTCGGAAACCCAGCCGGCTGCGTCGAATCGACGGAAAGCTTCTGCATCTTCCTCTACAACCTCTTCAACGGCAACGGCGTGTTCGAACCGGAAGCCAGCGTGCCCAACCGTCCCTTCACCGGCAACCCGTCGGTCTGTGGGCAGTCGATGGCGACCCGCCTCTCCGTGGAGACCTACCAGCGTCCGGGGGTCCAAGTTCAAGCGGACGCCTCCTACCCGGAAACCACCAACTGCGAAAGCCAGGCCTTTCTGCCGGTTGCCCAGGCTCAGCTGACCACCGGCGAAGCCGACGCGCCCACCGGTCTGAACCTGCAGTTCACGATCCCGCAGTCGCAGAACAAGGCACTGTCCCCCTCTTCGTTGCGGGCCACCACCCTCACCCTCCCCGAGGGTCTCTCGATCAACCCGGACGCCGCCGACGGCCAGACCGCCTGCTCGGATTCCGATGCCGAGTTCGGGGTCGAAGTTCCCTCGCACTGCCCCGACAGCTCCAAGGTCGGCACGGTGGTGCTGAAATCCAGCTCGCTGCCCGGTGACCTCACCGGCGCGATCTACCTCGGCGAACCGATGCCCGACAACCAGTACCGGATCTTCCTCATCTCCGAAGGCTTCGGGATCAGGGCCAAGCTGATCGGCAAGTTCCTGCCGGATCCGAGCACGGGCCAGGTGACCGCGGTCTTCGAGAACCTGCCTCAGCTGCCACTGGAGAAGTTCGAAATGCACATCTTCGCCTCCGATCGCGGCATCTTCGCGACCCCGACCCAGTGCGCGGTCTACGCGGTGCGTTCCGACATGTTCCCCTGGAACGACGCCCTAGCCGACCAGAAGGGCCAGTTCGGGCTGAGCGTCACCTCGGGCCCGAACGGCAAGCCATGTCCCGTGGGGACGAGGCCTTTCAACCCGAAGCTCGAGGCCGGCACCAACAATTCCGAAGCCGGCAAGTTCTCCAGCTTCACGCTGAAGCTCGATCGCGAGGACGGCGACCAGTACCTCAAGGACCTCGGCTTCACGATGCCGCCCGGGCTGCTCGGTTCCCTGCGTGGGATCAGCTACTGCCCGGAGTCGGGCATCGCCTCCGCATCGCAGAAGCCGGGCCGCACCGAGCAGGCTATGCCGAGCTGCCCGTCCTCCTCGGAGGTCGGCACCAGCAACGTCGCCGCCGGCCCCGGCACCCACCCCTTCCACGCGGTGGGGAAGATGTATATGGCGGGACCATTCAAGGGAGCGCCGCTCTCCTTGGTGTCGATCACCCCGGCCTTGGCCGGTCCCTATGACTACGGCACCGTCGTCGTGCGAGTCGCGATCAACGTCGACAGTCTCGATGCCCACGTCACGGCCCTCTCGGACACGATCCCTCAGATCGTCGGCGGCATCCCCCTGCGAATCCGCCAGATCCAGGTCAACCTGACGAAGCCGAACTTCATCTTGAACCCGACCAACTGCTCCCCGATGAGCGTGCTCTCCAAGGGGATCGGCGACCAGGGCACCACCACCGACTTCTCCTCCTACTTCCAGGCCGCCAACTGCGCCACCCTGCCCTTCAAACCGAAGATGGGCATCCGCTACCTGAGTGGCGGTAAGGCGAGGGCCAAGAACCCCGCCCTGGAATTCCACCTGCAGACCCGAGTAGGCGACGCCAACATCAAGTCCCTGGCGGTGACGCTCTCCAAAGCTTTCGCGATCGACCAGCGCCACCTCGGCAACATCTGCTCGGAGGCCCAGCTGACCGCCAACAAGTGCGCCGGCAAGCAGCCGATCGGTAGCGCGGTGACGAAAACGCCTCTGCTCGACCAGCCCCTCGAAGGCCCCGTCTACGCGGTCTCGGGGGGAGGAGGCCTGCCACGCCTTGCCTTCATCCTCAACGGCCAGGTCCCCCTGGTGCCAAGGGCCAAATCCGCCGCAGTCAAGGGTGGCCCCACCAAGGGCGCCCTGAAAACGGTCGTCCCGGTTATCCCCGACGCCCCGATCGGCGACTTCCGCCTCACCCTCCTCGGTGCCAAACAGGGCTACCTGATCAACACCCGGGGCCTCTGCAACAAGCCGGTGGTCTCGACGATCGAATACCAGGCCCAAAACGGCGCCAAGCTGACCGAGAACGCCAAGGCCAAGGCTCCCTGCGGCAACGCCCGCAAGAAGAAGCCAAAGCGCGGCAAGTAGCAGCGGCGTCCACTTCGTCCGGCAGGGTCGCCGCCGACGGGGGCCGGCGCCACGGGCGTACCGATAGCTGCCTTCCGCGCGTATTTGGAAACTCCAATGTCCGGCGAGTTTCGAAAAATGAGCCTATTTGCAGGCCTTTAGTAGGCTCCTTGACATTGAGAGACACCTGTGTCTTAATCTGAGCACAGATTGAGAAACATGGGTGTATGCCCCTGTGCTTGATCTGAGGGATCCGGCTTCGGCCGGAATTGGCAGCACACAGGGATACAGACCGAGCCCAAAGGGGCCGTTTCAGGGAACGGCCGGCAGAGGGGCTCAAGGGACAAGGAGAGCGAAACGTGAGAAGCCACGCGAAGGCACCCTCCGTGGGATCCGTCGGGATTGCCGCCGCGCTGACGACGGCGTTCGCGGGCGCGATGCTCGCCCTCGCTTTCTTGGCGACGTCGGCCACGGCCACCTCCTTCAACTTCCAACTCGAAGCCACCAACGTCCAGAAAACCAGCGCTACCCTCAACGGCACCTTTACCACCTTCGAAAGTGGCGTCAAATCCTACTTCGAGTGGGGCGAGACCGAAGCGTATGGGCACACGACCGCAACGCCGCCTGGCCCTGAAATCCCTGGTCCTTACTATCCCTCCAAAACTGTTCCCGTCACGCTCAACGGCTTGACCCCTGGGACCACCTACCACTTCCGAATGGTGAATTATGACGACGGGAATGTCGCTGGCGGCTCCGAAGCCAGTCACAGCGAAGACGCGACTTTCACCACTCCGGTGGTGGAAAACCTTCGCCCCGACGCCGCGACCGCCATCACCGAGACCAGCGCCGACCTAAACGCTTCCTTCGACGGCGACGGCGTCAACGCGCACTACTACTACTTCGAATGGGGTCTCTCCACCGCCTACGGCAATGCAACCCCGGCATCCCCCGGGAACGAAGTTCCCGCCGCGAACGGCAGGATCGAGGTTCCGCCGGTGGCGATCTCCGGACTTCAGGGCGACGGCACCACTTACCACTACCGAGTGGTGGCCACCAACATATTTGGGAGCACCGCCAGCGCTGATCGGACCTTCAGGACGGGAGGCGCGCCGCTGGTCACCAATCTCAATACCCGCAACGTCCAAGCCACCTCGGCAGAACTGACCGGGGAAATCAATCCACGTGTTGGGCAGACCACCTATCACTTCGAGTGGGGGCCAAGCGCCACCTACGGCAACTCCGTTCCCGTCCCGGCCGGCGATGCCGGCAACAGCTACTCGGCGGTGCCGGTCAGCGCCCGGGTCGAAGGCCTGGTGCCGGGCCTGACCTACCACTTCCGTCTCGTTGCGACGAGTCCATTCGGGACCACGACCTCTCCCGATCAGACCTTCGGCTTCTATCCCCCGGCCTGTCCGAACGCACAGTTGCGTCAGGAAACTCGGTCAAACGACTTGCCTGATTGCCGGGCCTACGAGTTGGTGACGCCGAGCTTCGCGCAGGGGACGACGATCCTGCCGCTTGCCGGGCCCACTTCGGGCGTCGCGACCAGCCCCGCCCGGCTCGCCTACGGGGGCGTTTTTGGCCTCTTCCCGGAATATGCCGGTGAACCGCTGAACGGGCTGAGTGATCTTTACGTCTCGACGCGCACCGACAGTGGCTGGGGGCAGCGTTACATCGGGCTGCCGGCTCGTCAGGCAGCTTTCATGGGTGGCGCGCAGGGCGGTGCAATGCCCAGCATTACCCAGGGAACGTATCCGTCGTATGGCCAGCGTGGCACGCAGGCGACCCCGAGCCTGGATCGGGTCATCGACTACAACTGGGGATACCCGGGCAATCTGACCTCGCACGCTCCTCATTCGAACGCGCCCTACCTATGGGACACTACGAGCGGGAACTTGCTGGAACGCTGGCCAAGCAATTTACGGCAGGTACCCGGGGGCGAAACCTTCACCGGCTATACGCAGGCCTCGGGGGATTTCAGCCACTTCGTCTTCTCCTCGAACTTAGTGTTCGCGGAAGGTGGCGAGGCAAGTCCCGGGGAAAACATACTGGTCCCCTATCCAACCGTCGAACAAGTCTGGCGACGGGATTACGTCTACGACAACGATCTCAGGACGGGCACCGTAGTCCTAGCCTCGATTAGGGCAGACGGCACCCCGTTTCAGGGGAGGGCATTCGCCATCTCCGAAGACGGCAGTCACATCCTGATGGCGGATGAATCCACGCTCTTTGGTGACATTGCGAGTAAGACGGTTCCAATCGAGCCGAAGGAAGCGCTCGTTGGGTCGACGGCGACCGGCCCGCTCTATCTGCGGGTCGATGGCACCACGACCTACGAAATCGCCCCCGGGCGCACGCTCCAATACGCCGGCAGCACCGCCGATGGTGCCACCGTGTACTTCACTTCCGACGAAGAGCTGACGCCGGACGATCACGATTCCAGTCGCGATCTCTACGTTTGGCGCGAAAGCGAACCCTCCGCGCTCACGCTCGTGTCCAAGGGCGATCACGGCAACAGCGGCGACACGGACGCTTGCTCGCCCAATGAAGGCTGGACCAGTGCCTGCAGCATTTCCCTGGTCGCCATTTCCAGGGCCCGTCAGAGTGAATCGGGCGGTGCTGGCAACGGCATCACGGACAGCTATATGTCCTCGAAAAGCGGCGACATCTACTTCGAATCTCCCGAGCTGCTGGCTGGGCAGAAGGGGGAACTGAACGAACGCAACCTCTACGTCTATCGCGGCGGCTCGCTCCGCTATGTCACGACGATGAAGCCGGGGCTTGGGATTAAGCGGATGCAGGTGACCTCGGATGGCGGGTACTTGGCGTTTAGTACCGGCAGCAGCCTCACCGACTTCAACACGGGCGGGAAGGCGCAGATGTACCGGTATGCAGCCCAAAGCGGCGCGGTGATATGCGTCTCTTGCCGACCTGACAATCAGCTGCCTGTCAGCGGCGTACTGGGGAGTCAAAACGGTCTCTTCCTTGCCAACGACGGCCGCGTCTTCTACTCCACGAGCGATTCACTGGTCCCCCGCGATACCAATGGAGCCGAAGACGTCTATGAGTACACGGAAGGAAAGGCACAGCTGATTACGCCCGGCAGCGGAGCCGGGGCAGAAGCGTATCTCGGCGGCTCCACCTCTCCAGGGCTGGTGAACGTCAGCGCCAACGGCACCGACGTCTACTTTGCCTCGGTCGACACGCTGGTCACGCAGGACCACAACGGCGGCTCGATCAAGATCTATGACGCCCGCACCGGCGGTGGCTTCCCGGCCGAACGAGAAGAACCCGGTTGCGTCGCCGCCGATGAGTGCCATGGCCCGGGCGCCACCCCACCGCCACTGCCAGCCGACCGCACCAGTGCTGGCTTCGGCACCCCGCGCAAGGCGAAGGCGCACAAGGCCAAGAAGCACAAGAAGGCCCACAAGCACAAGAAGCACAAGAAGAAGCAGGCCGGGAAGGCGAAGCGAAAGTCAGGGAGCGCCAAGCAGGGAGGCAAGCGTCATGGTTGAGGTCAGCTGGAAGCGGTCGATTGCAATCTGGACGCCGGCGCTGTTGATGGCGTGCCTGCTCGTCTCGCTGGTGGCGGCAGGGACCGCATCGGCTCAACCGGAGGGCGCCCGAATCAAGACCTACACCAACGAACGTTCAACCACCCAGGCTGGTGCTCACCCGGACGTCACGTTCAAATTCACGATCGGTACTCGCGCCGATCCGTTCATTCCGGACTCCTGCTTTTGCAACACCATAAAAGACGCGATTCTCGAATTTCCCACCGGCTTCACCGGTAATCCGCACGCCGTCCCCGAGTGCACGGCGGCGCAGTTCACGTTCAATCAATGTCCAGTCGACTCTCAGATCGGCACGGCGTACCCGGTCAACATCATCTCCGACGATGGCAGCTTTGGGGAACCAGCACTGCCGATCTTCAACCTCACCCCGCAGCCGGAACAGGCAGGCCTGCAGGCATTCACGGCGCCGATCGTCAACTTCCCGGTCTACACCATCATCAGCCCGCGAACGGGCAGCGATTTCGGGCTCACTGGCGAAGTCAAGGGAATTCTCAGCTCCTATCCCCTGAAAGCCTTCAAAGAGGAAATCTGGGGCGTTCCCGCCCTGCCTTCTCATGACGCCATGCGCGCGAAGCCCACCGGCATTCCCGGCTTTGAATGGTCCTACCCGAATGCCTCCAACAGTCCTGAGCTGCCGTACCTCTCGAATCCCGTCAGCTGTGTCGGGCCTCTGACCGCCATCTTGAGAACGGTCGCCTACGACGGCGGCGTTCACCAGGCCACCTACCCTTGGTCCCCGACGACGGGCTGCGATCAGCTGACCTTCAATCCCACTCTGGCGGCGAACCCGACCACCGAGGACGCCGATAGCGCCTCGGGGGTAGACGTCGTCTTCAAAGCGCCTCAGCCCGAAAGCGCTGAAACCCCGATGAACTCGGAGATCAAGCGGACGACTGTCACCCTGCCTCCCGGCTTCTCGATCAACTCCAGCTCTGCTGATGGCAAGACCTCGTGCTCGGACGCCCAGGCCCGCTTCGGCACCACCGAAGAAGCCCAGTGCCCGGACTTCTCGAAAGTCGGGACCTTCACGGTCAACGCTACCGGTCTGCCAAAGCCGATCTCAGGTGGGATCTACCTGGGCGAACCACTGCCCGGCAACCGCTACCGGACCTTCCTCACCGCCAACGGCTACGGCACCCACGTGAAGCTGCCTGGCTCGACCTATGCCGATCCGCAAACCGGGCAGTTGACGGTCAACTTCGACAACCTCCCGCAGTCCCCTTACACCGAATACAGCCAGCACTACTTCGGCTCGGAGCGAGGCCTGCTCGCCACCCCGACCCAGTGCGGCACCTACGCGGTCAACAGCGAATTCGAAGCGTGGGCGCCCGAGACCCCCAACCAGACCTCGACCCAGTTCTTCAAGATCACCTCCGGTCCTGGCGGATCCCCGTGCCCCGGGAGCATCAGACCCTTCAAGCCCGGCTTCCGTGCCGCCGGTGCCTCCAACGGCGCTGGCGCCCACAGCCCCCTCTCGGTCTACATCACCCGCCAAGACGGCGATCAGACGCTCTCCACGATCGGCGTCCACACGCCTCCCGGCTTCACGGCGACGCTGAAAGGCATCCCGTATTGCTCGGACTCAACGCTGAAGTCGATCGAAGGCTCCAGCTACTCGGGCGTCTCAGAGCTCAACAACCCGAAATGCCCATCGGCCTCGCAGGTCGGAACCTCCTGGGCCGGAGCGGGAGCGGGATCGAAGCCCTACTACGCACCCGGCCGCGTCTACCTGACCGGCCCCTATAAGGGCGCACCGCTCAGCTTCACGGTCATCACCCCAGCGGTATCGGGTCCCTATGACCTCGGCAACGTCGTCAACCGGGTCGCCGTCAACGTCGATCCGGCCACCGCGGAGGTCACGGCGACGAGCGATCCGCTGCCCCAGATCCTCGAAGGCATCCCGCTCAGGCTGAGATCGGTCCTGATCAACCTCGACCGCAAGGACTTCACCCTCAACCCGACCAACTGCAACCCCTTCAACGTCACCGGCATCCTCACCGGCGACCAGGGAGCCAAGGCAGAACCCAGCTCTCTCTTCCAGGTCGCCAACTGCGACACCCTGGACTTCGAACCGAAGCTGACGACCACCCTGACGGGCGGCACCAAGCGCGGCGGCCACCCGGCCCTGAAGGCGACCTTGACCCAGGATCCCTCAGGCGAGGCCAACACCGCCAAAGCGGTAGTCGCCCTGCCGCACTCGGAGTTCCTCGACAACGAACACATCAAAACGATCTGCACCCGCGTGCAGTTCGCGGCAGACAACTGCCCGGCCAACTCGATCTACGGGCACGCAAGAGCGATCACGCCCCTCCTGGACCAGCCAGTCGAAGGCCCGGTCTACCTCAGGTCCTCCTCGAACCTGCTCCCGGATCTCGTAGCCGCTCTGAAGGGACCAGCGAGCCAGCCGATTGAGGTCAACCTGGTCGGCAAGATCGATTCCTTCAACGAAGGCATCCGCACCACCTTCGAAACCGTCCCCGACACCCCGGTCGAAAAGTTCGTGCTGACCATGCAGGGCGGCAAGAAGGGCCTGCTGGTCAACTCGACCAACATCTGCAAGGGCACCCACCGGGTTCAGGCGAAGCTGACCGGGCAGAACGGCGCCACCGCCAACCAGAACCCCGAACTGCAGGCCCCCTGCAAGGGCAAGGCCCGCAAGAAGCGCGCCGCTGGCAAGAAGAAGCGTGCCGCAGCTAAGCAGCGAGCCGCCAACAAGACGAGGAGGGCCGGCCGATGAGGGGCGTTCAGATCATCGGGGCGCTCTGCCTCGCGGCTGTGGCTTGCCTGCTCAGCGCTGTCAGCGCCAGCGCGGCTCCCACGGATCCGTTCCAGTACTCCTCCAGCTTTGCAATCTCCGGAGTTGAAAGCCCCAGCCAGATCGCGGTCAATCATCAGACGGGGAACGTGCTCGTATTCAGTGGGGGTCGGGTGGGCCAATTCGACGCGAATGGGAACCCCCTCAATTTCCCCGCCACCGGCTCGCCGATCGTCGAAGCCGGGCTCGGCGGCCAGTTTGTGCTGGACAACTCCGGTGGCCCCGGTCAGGGCAATTTCTACGTAGTCGGAGGCGTGCCTACCTTCGGCGCGGAACAGTTCTCCTCATTCGATGCCGACGGTAATCCGATCGGTGCAAACCCTCACCAGACCGGCAGCTACGGGATCTTCGGCCTGAGCGTTGCTCCGGGGGGGCAGCTTTGGGCATTCGGCTTCGACTACGGCCCATTCGCTCCTGCCGTGATTCCAATAACGCCCACCGGCCAGCCTGTTGCGCCGAGTGAACCATGGTTCTTCGGCAACTTCCCTATCGCCTTCGATGGCCTTGGCAACCTCTACCTGCCCGGGGAAGAAGCCGCCAGCTACCGGAAATTCGATGGCAATAATCATTTCGCCAAATTGGGCGAAACCGGGTTGCCCATCGGGGAAGAACTGCAGATCGACCCCTCTACCAATGACCTCTACTCGAGGGATGGGGGCACGATCTACGGCGTCCACTATTCCGACCCGCTGGTGAAAAGCACGCCCTACAAACTGCTCGAGGGGTTCCGTTACGGCAACGGAGCCTTCTCATTCGACAGTAGCGGCCAGACTCTGTACGTGGCCGAAGGGGAACGCATCAGCATCTATCAACGTGCGCCCAACACCGCTCCATTCAGTCTGGTGGCGCCTCCGGTGAAACAAATCCGCTCGAATGCGGCGTTTGTGAGCGGCCAGCTTCGCGCCGGTGGAGCAGTATCGAGTTACCACTTCGAGTACGGAACGACCACCGACTACGGTTCGGTCACTCCAGAGGTCCAGGTGCCGTTCAGCCTATTCCCGGTGAAATTTGGTTTTACCCCGATCGAAGATTTGCAACCTGGCACTACGTACCATGTCCGTATGGTGGCCACCAACTCCGTTGGCACCACCTATGGGCCGGATAGGACGTTTAGGACCTCCCAGCCGCAGGTGGGTGGGACCGATCCCTGTCCCAACGCCCTCGCTCGCAAGCAGACCGCGGCACAGCGGCTGCCCGACTGCCGTGCATATGAGCTCGCTTCGGCATCGGACACCGGCGGCTATGACGTCGAGTCCTACCTGGCTCCAAACGAGAATCCCTTCGGGGGCTTCCCGCTGGCGACCGACAAGCTCCTCTACTCAACCCACTCCGGCGCGGTGCCCGGCCCTTGGAACGCCACCAATAATGGGCCCGATCCGTATGTGGCCGTCCGTACCGCCAACGGCTGGACCACCGACTACAAGGGCCTGCCCTCGGACCTCAGCCCCGCCGCCGGCACCTTCTCCTCGGTCCTCGGCGAAGCCGACTCCGGGCTCAGCACCCTCGCCTTCGTCGGCCCCAACCTCTGCGACCCCTGCTTTACCAGCGGGGGTCTTAGCACTGGCATCCCCGTTCGCCTCCCCAGCGGCCAGCTGGTCCAGGGCATGTCGGGCTCTTTGGCCGGCGGCGTCCCTGCCTCCGCCAAGCCGGAAGGCAAGGTCGCCAAGTACTTCTCCGGCGACGGCAAGAAGCTCATCTTCGCCTCCAAATACGCCTTCGAGCCAGGCGCCAA
>Ga0157378_10001924_pt1 | contig 18631 bp, 20 predicted proteins | sample M65metaG_FD_115309 | JGI IMG/M metagenome (GOLD analysis project Ga0157378, IMG submission 115309) | Miscanthus rhizosphere microbial communities from Kellogg Biological Station, Michigan, USA - M6-5 metaG | ecosystem: Host-associated > Plants > Roots > Rhizosphere > Soil | place: USA: Michigan...
CGAAGCAGCTGCGGATGCTGATGATCGATCCGAAGATGGTCGAGCTGAAGATGTACGAAGACATCCCGCACCTGCTCCATCCGATCGTCACCGACCCGAAACTGGCCTCCAACGCCCTGATCTGGGCCGTGAACGAGATGGAGAACCGCTACCGCTGCCTTGCCGAGTGCGGCGTGCGCAACATCGATCAGTACAACGCGCTCCTCAAAGACGTCGACGGCTATCGCCGGGCCATGAAGCTGCCCGACTCCGAGCCGGTGAAGGTGCCGGAGCCACTGGTCTACATCGTCATCATCATCGACGAGTTCGCCGATCTGATGATGGTGGCCTCGAAGGACGTCGAAGACTCGGTGACCCGGCTGGCGCAGAAAGCGCGCGCCGTCGGCATCCATCTCATCATCGCCACGCAGCGGCCGTCGGTCGACGTCATCACCGGCGTGATCAAGGCCAACTTCCCGTCGCGCATCAGCTACCAGGTGGCCTCGAAGATCGATTCGCGCACCATTCTCGACACGCAGGGAGCCGAAAAGCTGCTCGGCAACGGTGACATGCTCTTTCTGCCGCCGGGCACGGCCCGCATCCGCCGCATTCACGGCGCGTATGTGTCGGAAAAAGAGATCGTGCAAATCGTCGATTTCGTGAAGGCCAATCAGGGCGAGCCGAAGTTCCTCGAGGAGATTACGAAGGTTGGCGAGGAGAAGAACGGCGCCGACGGCATCGAGTACCTCGACGATCCGAAATACGACGACGCCGTGCGCGTAGTGCTCTCCACCGGCCAGGCCAGCGCTTCGTACCTGCAGCGCCGCCTCAAGCTCGGCTACTCCCGCGCCGCGCGCCTGGTCGAGATCATGGAAGCGAACGGAATCGTCGGCCCATCCCAGGGATCGAAGCCGCGCGAGATTCTGGTCCGCGCGGATGATTACCCGCCCGCGAGCGGGCAGACGATCTGAGAGTCAAAAGCGAAATGTTGAATGTTGAATATTGAATGTTCAATGACCAAGCGACCGGCCTTTTCATTCAACATTCAACATTGAACATTCAGCATTCCGCATTGCCTGGCGAACCTCACGATGTCCTCCGAAACCACTCCTCCTGCCCGTGGCCGCGGCCGTCCGCGTCGTGCGGATGCCGATGAACAGATTCTGGATGCAGCGCTGTCGATGCTGCGCGACGGCGGGTATCGCCAGCTCAGTCTCGATGAGGTGGCGCGGCGGGCGGGGACGGCGAAGTCGTCGATCTATCGGCGATGGCCTTCGAAGGCGGCGCTGGCGGCGGAGATCGTTCGGCGGGAAACACCTCTGCCCGAATCCTCCGATCTCGATTCCTCGGTGCGGGCATTCGAGTCGCTGCTGAACGGCGCGCTCGGCGGAGTGATGGCCTCGCTGATCGGCGAGGCGCAGGAGAGCGCGGAGACGCGGACGATCGTGATCGCTCTCATCGAGCCGTACCGGCAACTCGTCCGCCGGTTTGCGGATGATGAGACGACGAATGGCCTTCTCGGCGCGCTGCTGTTTCGCCGGCTGTTGAGCGGTTAGCGAACAGCGTAGCGCTGGCGGCCTCGCCGGCTGGACCGCCAGCGGCTCGCTGGCGATTCAGGACCACCGTCGAGCCGGCGGCGTTACGCATGCGACGCGTCGCTCACGCATTTCCCATGAGCAAAATATTTCCCATTTGCGGGGTAGCACCAGCCGCGCTTTCGTCACGCTAGAGGAGAGGGCGCCCTCCCGAAAAACTCGCCCGGCGCGTCGCCGGGTCCATTCGCTGGAGGGTTTATGCGTCGTGTCTCTAAAGCTGTAGCTGTTGCCTCGCTTCTTGTCGCGCTCACCACTTCGAACATCTACGCGCTTCCGTCAAAAGGCGGTACCGAGCCATCGCTCGGACTGAAAATCGTCAGGATCATCCGGCACATCATCGGATGCGATACTGGCGATTTGAACTGGCCGCATCCCTGAGCACGAACTAATTCATTGCGTTGTGCAACTCCTGCTGGAGGCCTTCAACAAAGGCGTGGACGGTGTGAACGGTTTCAGGCGTCGCATCGTCCACGTCGATGGCATCACGAAGACCAGCGACCGCTGCAATGGCGCGCTCGTTTATTCGTGCGGCAGTGAATTCCTCGACTACATTCTGTGTGAGCGAGCGAGCTTCCTGACGATCACCACGCTCCAATAAAACCTCGGCAATGTTCAGAGCGCATAGTCCTGCCTCCTCGATCATTCCGGCCCCTCTGAATGCGCGCAATGCATCACGGAGCCGGGCGAGGCCATTAGTAGTTTGGCCGCGCGCGATCAGAATCAATCCAGCGCCACGTTCAGTGCGCGGTACCTCGGCCGTGAAGCCGAGATCAGTGAACTTAGCTACAGCCTCGGAGAAATGGATGTTCGCTGCGACGAAGTCTTCGAGGTGTACCGAACAATAGCCGAGGTTGTTATGGATACCGGCTTGTGATTCGAGATCCCCGGCATCGATAGCTTCTTGAAGCAACTCGTGAAGAAGGTTATGTGACTCGGCGTGGCGTGAGGCTTGATAAAGAGTATTCGCTTCCGCGCGTCCTGCCTGTATAGACCTCTTTGTATCGCTGTGATCACGAAATACCCGCCGGCACTCCGACAGAATCGCATGCGCCTCCTCGAAACGTTCCAATTGCGCCAAAGTCATTCCTTTGACGAGACGCACAATGGCCCGGTCGTGCTCCAGGCTGGCGAACGGCGCCAGCGCCTCTTCGCCGCGCTCCGCGGCTTCGATCGCTTCGTCGTAGCGCGCCAGATAGCGCAGCGTGCTGGCGCGGTCCTTCCACGCATTCGCCTTCAGTTGGGCGAGGACGACTGCGGGATATTGGCTCGGATGCAGAGACTCGGCGATCGACGCGGTCAGATTGGCGATGGCCAGCGCTTCGCGCGGCTTGCGATGCAGTCTCCGCCGCACCTCCTCGCTCATCTGCTCCAGTGCCGCGTTGTTGCGCAGCTCCGGCATCTCGGCCAGGCGCGGCCATTCTTCCACCGGTGTATCGCGGAGATAGCGGGCCACCACATCCGGCGACGTATTGCGCTCGCGCTCGAGCCGGGCGGCGGTCGAGGTGAACTCCTCCTCGCGATTGCGTCGCGCGGAAGCATCAAACGTCACCACGTTGCCGGTGAATCGCTGGCGGCAGGCGGCGCATTCGGCGAGGTGAGCCAGATCGTCCGAGTGCTTCATTTTTTCGTCCTCGGTTTTTCCGAGGCATTGAAAATCTCCTCGGCGCGGCGCAGGCACTTCGTTACCAGCTTCTGGGTGTACTTCGCTGTCACGCCGAGCTGTTCGGCGATCTCATTGATGCTGTGGCCTTCGAAATAGCGGAGCCGGAGGATGTGCTGCCAGCGCGGCGGCAGGCCGGCCAGCGCCTCGCCGGCGGCAATCTTGGCCATCATCATCTCCAGGATGTTCGACGACGCCGGATCCGGCCGTTCGGCTGCCAGCTCCATATCCAGCTGCTCGATGTTTCGTCCGTGCTGGCGCCAGTAATAGCGGCTGGCGTTACAGATCGCGCCGAGCAGCCACTTCTGCAGCTCGCGGATCTCATCCTTCCGCTTGAGGTACGAAAGGAACACCTCGTGTGCCAGCGCTTCCGCGTCGTCGGCCGGCACCTGAAACTTCCGGACAGCGACCGCTACAAGAAGGCCGCAATGCTTTTCATACAGCCGGACGAATATCTCTTCGTCGATGTCGTGGCGAGGCGGTAACGGTGCGAGCTCATTAACCGATTCGTGTGCCATTGGTTGAGCCTCGAACACCGTGGGCGGCGGCGCGTCGGAAGTCTTCGGGATTTGCGGAATGCGAAGACGATAACACGCCCGTAGGTCGGTGGAAAAGGAGTCGAAGGCGGGGTCGGCGGTTCCTTACCGGGTGTGCAAAATATTTCTCAAGGATGGGGTAGCAATTCCTGTACTTTCGTCACGCTAGAAGAAGAGGGCGCCCTCCCGAAAAAACATCGTCCGGCGCGTAGCCGGGCACACACCTGGAGGGCTTATGCGTCGTGTATCCAAGAGTCTTGCTGCTGCTTTGTTCATTGCCGTTCTCGCCGCCTCGAACGTCTATGCGGTTCCGTCGAGGGACGGCTCCGAGCCGTCGGTCGCTTCGAAAATCGTCAGGCTGGTCCGGCACATCGTCGGATTGGATGAGTGGTCATGGCCGAAACCGTGATCTGCCGTCAGCTCGCGCCGGCCTGATCGGTCGCCAGTCTCTGCACGAATTCGTGGACGGTGCGCACGGCTTCTCCCGTCGCACCGTCCGCATCGATCGATGATTGCAGCCCGGCGACAGCCTGCACCGCGCGGGTATCGAGACCTGCCGCTTCGAACTCGCCGATCACGGTACCGGTCAGCGCGCGCGCCTTCACGGTGTCGCCGCGATCGATCAGGACTTCGATGATGCGCAGCGCGCAGAGGCCAGCTTCTCCCATCATTCCGAGGGCGATGAATGCGCGGCGGGCCTCTTCGAGACGGTGCAATCCGGATTCGACCTGGCCTTTGCCGATCAGCACGAGGGCCGCGCCGAGGTTCGTGCGCGGAACTTCGGCGCGAAGTCCGAGATCGGTGAAACGGGCGATCGACTCGGAGAAGTGAACGTTCGCGCCGGCGTAGTCGTCGAGATAGATCGCGCAGTGGCCGAGGTTGTTGCACAGCCGAGCCTCGGTCTCGATGTCGCTGGTGCTTTTCGCGACCGTCATCAGATCGAGAAAAACACGTTGCGCTTCCTCGTATCGTTTCTGGCGGCCGAGCAGGTTTCCGTAGACCAGGCCGGCCTGGAAAAATCGCGTCAGGTCGTTAACGTCGGCGAAGACCACGCTGGCGGCGGTGACGACGCGTTCCGCCTCTTCGAAGTGATCCATCTGGCCGAGGATCATCGATTTCACGAACCAGACGATGGCGCGATCGTGGGCCGCTCCGGCAAATTCGCCAAGCCGGGCCTCGGCGGTCTCGATCGCGTCGAATGCCTCGTCGAGGCGCCCGAGGTAACGAAGCGCATTCGCGCGATCGCGCAGGGCGGTCGAACGAATCTGCGACATTACCGCCGGCGGATACGCATTGACGGAGAGCGACTCGGCGATCGATGCGGCGACGTTGGCGATGGCCAGCGCTTCGACCGGCTTGCGCTCGATCCGCTTCCGCACCTCTTCGCTCATCTGTTCGAGTGCGGCGTTGTTGCGGAGCGCGGGTGATTCGGCGAGGCTCGGCCACTTCTCGATCGGGATCTGTCGCAGCTCACGATCGACGATGTCGGCGGCGCTTTCCCGTTCGCGCTCGATGCGGGCCGCGGCGGCGGCGAACTCGCGCGCTCCGGCGCGACGGCGCGCCGCGTCAAACGGCAGAACGTTCTTGCTGAACCGTTCGCGGCACGATTGGCATTCGGCGAGGTGCCGGACATCGTCGGAATGATTCATGGCGTCTTCCTCGCGGCGGCGGCGTTATACACCTGTTCTGCCCGTCGCAGACATTTTGAAACCAGCTTCTGCGTGTATTTCGCGGTGACGCCGAGGTAATCGGCGATCTCCTGGATGCTGTAGCCCTCGTAGTAACGGAGCCGCAGGATTTCCTGGTAGCGCGGCGACAACAACTCCAGAATCTCGCGGGCGGCCAGACGGGCCGGGAGAGAGTCGAGAATCCCGGCCGAGGATGGATCGGGACGCAGCACGGCCCACGAATGATCGAGTTGCTCGGTGCGCCGCCCGTTCTGCCGCCAGAAATAACGGGAGGCGTGACAGATGGCGCCGATCAGCCAGGGATGCAGATCGCGAATCTCATCCTTCCGTTTGAGATACGAGAAGAAGACCTCATGCGCCAGCCCTTCGGCATCGGGCTCCGGCACCTGAAACTTGCGCATGGCGATGGCCACGAGAAGGCTCAGGTTGTCCTCGTACATGCGCGCGAAATCGGTCTCGTCGATCTCGCAATCCGCCACGACGGTCGTCATCTCGACGATCGCCGGATCGGGCGTTTCCGCGCCGGCCATGTTCATTTGGACGAAGGATAGAGCGAAAGAAGTCGAAATCAAAAAGAGAAAGGTCGGTAGTGACGCGGATACGTCACTGTTTGATCGAAACCGACGCTGATGCGAGTCAACTCCGCCCGTTTCGTATGATGCCGGCGTGAATGACGCCGGCTTTGTCATCGATCCTCGCGAGACCGGTTTCGTCCGTCTCGACCTCGCGGAGTTGTTTGGAAATCGCAATCGCGTGGTGCTGGAGATCGGCTCGGGGAAGGGTCGCTTTCTCATCTCCGCCGCGACGGAACAGCCGGATGTGAATTTCATCGGCATCGAAAAATCGCTGCACTACCACCGCGTGATCCGCGATCGCGTGACCAAGCGCGGGCTGACCAACATCCGCCTCATCAATCACGATGCCTTTCTCGTGCTGCGGGACATGCTGGCCGATGCGTCGATCGACGAGATCCACATCTACTTTCCCGACCCCTGGCCGCGGAAGCGCGAACAGAAGCGGCGCATCATCCGCGCCGAGGTACTGACCGAGATCAAGAGGGTGCTCGTTCCCGGCGGCAGCGGCATCTACGTCACCGACCATCGCGACTACTACGAAGCCGCGGCGCCGGTGATCGAACAGTTCTTCCGCAGCGAGCGCCGCGTCCCCACCGCCACCGATCCGCCGCGCACGAATTACGAAGCGAAGTACCGGGAGGAGGGGCGGGGGATTTTTGAGGTGCGGTTCTGGCGGTAGGTAACAAGGACGGTTCACGCGGAGGCGCGGAGACGCGGAGGAGGAGATGTTCACCAGGCTGCCTCTCTCCGCGTCTCCGCGTGAAACGTAACCCTTTGGTACACGCGCGACAGTTACAATCCTCCCCGTGCGAATCCTCGGCGTTGATCCCGGCTCGGTGACTACTGGCTTTGGCGTGATCGAGCAGGTTCGCGGGCGGCTGGCGCTGATCGAGCAGGGGACCATCGGGACGGTGCGCGGGTCGGAGCTGGCGGACCGGCTTTGCAGGATTTACGACGAGATGGTTCGCGTCATCGGCCGGTGCGCGCCCGAGGCGGTGGCGGTGGAAGCGCCGTTCGGCGGGCAGAATGTGAAGAGTCTCATCCAGCTGGCGCATGCGCGCGGCGTGATCCTTCTGGCGGCGCGATCGGCGAAGCTCGAGGTCTTTGAATACTCGCCGAGGAGCGTCAAGAGCGCCGTCGTCGGCTATGGCGCGGCAGAGAAGGAGCAGGTCGCGAAGATGGTGCGCATGCTCCTTCCCGGATGCGCGAATCTGGTCATGTCCACCGACGCCTCAGACGCCCTCGCTGTCGCCATCTGCCACGCCCACACCGCCGGAACCGCGGAGAGGTTGCGGATCGCTCGATGAGTTCGTCGCTCCCGCAGGAACAGACGGTGGAGGCGAACGCGCAGGCCGGCATCCCGCGCGGGCGATTCCAGCGAACCTTCAGCGCGCTGCGCTATCGCGACTTCCGGCTGCTCTGGATCGGCGCCTTCGCCTCGACCACCGGCACCTTCATGCAGACGCTGGCGCAGGGCTGGCTGGTTTACACCATGACCGGCTCGGCGTTTCTGCTCGGCGTGGATGGCTTTCTGGCAACCGGACCGATGCTGCTCTTCTCGCTCTTCGGCGGTGTCATCGCCGATCGCATCGAGCGCCGCAAGATCATGCTGTTGTCGCAGGTCCTGCAGGGAAGCTTTGCCCTCATCCTCACCGGCCTGATTTACTTTCACGCGGTGAAGATCTGGCACATCTTCATCCTCTCGTTTCTGACCGGGAGCGCGCAGTCGATCAGCGGACCGGCCTATGCCTCGCTGCTGCCGCTGCTGGTGAAGCGCGACGACATGGCCAACGCCGTGGCCATGAACTCGATGCAGTTCAATCTGGCCCGCGTGATCGGACCCGCACTCGGCGGCGTGGTTTTCGGACTGTGGGGAGCGACGGCCTGCTTCGGCATCAACGGCCTGTCGTTCGGCTTCGTCATCATCGCCCTGCTGAACATCAAGATGCCGCCACTGCACGCGGATGCGACATCGACGTCGATGATGGCGCAGATGAAAGAGGGCTTCGCCTTCGTGGCCTCGAAGCGATCGTTACTTTTGCTGACCTTCCTCTCGTTCGCCGGCACGTTTCTGGGGATGCCGCTTTTCACGATGATGCCGGTCGTTGCCAAGAGCATCTTCAACCTCGGGCCGCAGGGGCTGTCGCTGCTGCAGGCCGACTACGGCATCGGCTCCGTCGTCGGCGCGCTATTCGTCGCCGGCAGCAGCTACGCGGCGAAGAAAGGCCGCCTGGCTCTGGCGCTGCAGCTGGTCTTCGCCGCCACGCTGGTGGCCTTCGGATTCTCACGCCATCTCACTGCCAGCCTGGTGATCGCCTTCATCGCCGGCGCGTGCATCGTCGGCGTGATCTCGCTCTACAGCTCCCTCGTGCAGCTCTCCACCAGCGACGCCATGCGCGGCCGGGTGATGTCGATCTTCATGCTGGCCTTCCGCGGCGGCATGCCCATCGGCAACCTCATGGCCGGATTCGTGGCCCAGCGCTGGTCGATCAGCACCGCGCTGGAGGTGAACGGCATCGCCCTGGCGGTGGTGGCGCTGGCGTTCATCATCCGAGGAACGGATCTGGACGCGGGATTGTCGTGACGATGGATTCATCGCTTCGTCACTGACCCGGCGCAGGCCGGCGCCTAGCATGCATGGTCATGCGAAAAATCCTGGTGCTCGCCCTCCTTGCGACGCTTCCCGTCGTAGCGGCCACGAAGACGCCGCAGCAGCTCTACAACGAGGCCGTCGCTGCATACAAGAACAAAGACTACGTGACATACCTCAACGCCATGTCGGAGCTGTATGCGCTGCGGCCGAAGCTGCCGATCGTGGTTGCAAGCTACGCCGGCGCGCTGGCGCTCAATGGCAGGCCGCAAGAGGCGGTGGCGGCGCTGCGGAGGCTTCCCGAGCAGTTGCAGGTGGCCACCGATCTCACGGACCACGATCTCGATTCGCTCCGTTCCCGCGATGATTTCCGCGCCGTGGAGTCCGAAGTCGCGGAGCTCCGCGCGAAGCGCATCACGTCCAGCGTCGTGGCCTTTCGCATTCCGCAGAAAGGGCTGATCACGGAATCGATCGCATACGACCCGAAGAGCGGCGCGTACTTCGTCAGCTCCGTTCGCAAGCGGAAGATCCTGCGCATCGATCGTCACGGCGTAACGCACGACTTCGTCACGAAACAGATCTACGCCGTCGATGGACTGGCGCTCGATGCCCGCCGCCGGATCCTCTGGGCCGGCAGCGCCGCCTATCCGATGATCGAGGGCTTCAAGCCGGAGGACGAGAAGGAAAACGCGCTCTACCGGATCGATGCCGATTCCGGCCGGATCGTGAAGCGCTACGAAGTGCCGGTGCCTGCCAACGGCAAGGTTCTCGTCGACGGCGTCTCGGTCGCTCCCGATGGAACCGTCTACATCTCCAACACCTTCGGCTCGATGTTCCGCCTGCGGCCGGACGCCGATGCGATCGAACCGTTCGTCCCGCCCGGGGCCATGGGATCGGCCCAGGCCTCGGTCGTCGCCAGAGGGATCCTCTACGTCGCCGACTACGCCGGTCCGATCTGGGCCGTCGATCCGAAGAGCGGCGATGCCGTGCGTGTGGTCATGCCGCCCGACCTGGTCACGAGCGGCACCGACGGACTCGGTTACGCCGACGGCTCGCTGCTTCTGATTCAGAACGGGATTGAGCCGGCGCGCGTAGTCCGGGTCTGGCTCGATCCGAGCGGCCTTCGTGCAACGCGCTCCCAGATTCTGGAAATGAACCATCCGCTGATGGATGAGCCGACGAACGGCGTCGTGGTCGGTCACGATTTCGTCTGGATCGCCGGCAGCCAGGCCAACCGCTTCCAGGCGGAACCGCCGCAGCTGGATAAGCTGCACGATGCGGTGATTTTGCGGACGCCGTTGCGGCAGTGACAGGCGCGTGGCTCCTGGCGCCGGATAAAGCGCTGTACCATGAATCTGGATATCGGAACGGATGCCGACAGTACTGAGGCAGGCTTCGTATCGGTTTTTCTTCTATGCGAGCGATCGCGGCGAACCGCGGCGACTTCGGACGTGCTGAGATCCGACGAATCGAACAGATCGTCGCTGATCACCGCGAACAGTTTCTGGAGGCTTGGGATGACTTCTTCACTGACTGAGATCGCCGTTCCCGCGGCGACGAACGTCGTGGTTACGGACGACACGATCACGGTGGACTTGAGTGACGGTCGTACGATATCGGTACCGCTGGCGTGGTATCCGCGCCTCGTCCATGGCACACCGGACGAACGGTCGATGTGGCGGTTGATCGGTCGCGGAGAGGGGATTCACTGGCCACAACTCGATGACGATATTTCCGTCGAAGGTCTGATCGCAGGAAAGCCCTCGGGTGAGAGTCAGGCGTCGCTCGCACGATGGATCGAGACGCGGCGATAGAACCTGCATCTGCAGTGACCTTTTCGTCATCGCCGCACTCGCGAAAGATCGATATAGAATCCCGGCCCGCGTCGTGCACCCCTTGACGCATTGAATTGATGGCAAAAGCAAAAGAACAAGCCTCCGCAACGATCGATCCCGTGGCCGCGTGCGCGCCGGAGTGGACCGACATCCTCCGGCAGATGATCCTCATCCGGCGCTTCGAAGAGGCGACGGAGCGCGAGTTTCGCAAGGGCAAGATCGGCGGATACCTTCACGTCTACAGCGGCCAGGAGGCGGTGGCCAGCGGCATCATTACCGCGCTGCAGCCCGGCGACGTCCTCTACACCGGGTATCGCGATCACGCCCATGCGATCGCTTTGGGAGCGGAGCCGCGGCGGGTCATGGCCGAGCTGTTCGGCAAATGGACCGGCGTTTCCAAAGGCAAGGGCGGCTCGATGCATCTGTTCGACGTCGAGCACGGCTTCTACGGCGGCTACGGCATCGTCGGCGGACATCTCACGCTCGCCGCCGGCTCCGCCTACGCGCTGCGTTATCGCGAAACCGATCACGTCGCCGTCTGCTACTTCGGCGATGGTGCCATGAACATCGGCTCGTTCCACGAGGCCATGAACATGGCCGGGCTGTGGGGCAAGGCCGGGATGTGTCCGATCCTTTTCATCATCGAGAACAACGGCTACGCGATGGGGACCTCGGTGGAGCGCCATTCGGCGCTGACCGATCTCTCCGCTCGCGTGCGCGCCTACAACATCCCGACCGAGAAGGTGGATGGGCAGGATGTCTTTGCCGTCCGCGGCGTGGCCGATCGCGTCGTCCGCCAGATGCGCGAGACCGGCAAGCCGTACTGCATCGAGGCGATCACCTATCGATTCTCCGGCCACGGCGCGGCCGACATCCTGCAGCCGTATCGCAGCAAGGACGAGGTCGAGCAGCATCGCCATCGCGATCCCATCGGCATCCTCCGCAACCGCCTCGGCGAGATCTGCAACCTGACCGATGACGACGTGAAGAAGATCGAGGATTGGGCGACGTCCGAAGTCGCCGCCGCAGTGCAGTTCGCGGAAGAGAGCCCGCAGCCGGAATCCGAGGAGCTGTGGAACGACGTCGTGGCCGAACATGGCCCGGTGAGGGAGAACGAAAGCTCTTAGCTGTTAGCTCTTAGCTCTCAGGCCGCGCGCGAGAAGGTCGCTCGTTCCCCTAAGAGCTAATAGCTAAGAGCTGACAGCTCGAGAACGACATGACAGAAAAGAGCTACCGCGACGCCATTCGCGACGCCATGATGGAAGAGATGGATCGGGACGGGAACGTCCTGATCATGGGCGAAGACATCGGCGTCTACGAAGGGACGTTCCGCATCACCGCCGGCATGCTGAAAAAGTACGGGCCGAAGCGCGTCATCGACACGCCGATCGCCGAAGCGGGCATGGTGGGGACTGCGGTGGGGATGGCCATGCTCGGGCTGCGGCCGATCGTGGAGATGATGACCATGAACTTCGCCATCGTCGCGGCCGACCAGATCCTCAATCACGCCGCCAAGGTGCGCTACTTCTCCGGAGGCCAAGTCGATGTGCCGGTGGTCATCCGCGGGCCGCAAGGCGCGGGCGTGCAGCTTTCCGCGCAGCACTCGCAGACGTTCGAATCGTTCTACGCACATTTTCCGGGGATCAAAGTGGTTGCCCCGGCCACGCCTGCCGATGCCAAGGGTTTGCTGAAGACGTCGATCCGCGGGCGCGATCCGGTGATCTTCCTGGAGAGCGCCGCGCTCTACGGAATGAAGGGTGAAGTGCCGGATGATGCTGACTTCACTGTTCCCTTCGGCGTTTCGCGCATCGCCCGCGAGGGGAGCGACGTCACCATCGTCTCGTACAGCCGCATGCTGCAGATGTCGCTCATCGCCGCGGAGAAGCTGTCGGAAGAAGGCATCGAGTGCGAAGTCATCGATCTCCGCACGCTCCGCCCGCTCGATCTCGAGCCTGCCTACGCCTCGGTGACAAAAACGCATCGCTGCGTGGTCGTGCAGGAGCAGTGGAAGCCGTTCGGCGCGGCGGCGGAGATCGCGGCCAGCATCACCGAGACGGTCTTCGACGAGCTCGATGCTCCGGTGGCGCGCGTGACCGGCGAGGACGTGCCGATGCCGTATGCGCGCAACCTGGAATTGCTGGCCACGCCGCACGAGCAGCACGTGATCGCTGCCGTGAAGAAAGTGATGTACGCGAATGGCTGACATCATCATGCCCAAGATGGGCGACGCGATGACCGAAGGGAAGGTCGTCCGTTGGTACAAAAAGTCCGGCGACGCCGTGAAAAAGGGCGAGCCGCTGCTGGAGATCGAGACCGACAAGGTGAACCTCGATCTCGAAGCGGAGCAGGACGGAACGCTGGGCAACGTCGCCGCTTCTGAAGGGCAGATGGTGGAGGTGGGGGGCGTGCTGGCGACCATCCTCGGAGAAGGTGAGAAAGCAGCGCCTCGGCGGCGGGACGCCGCCGAGCCAGCCGGCGCGGACGCCAGCGCTCCGTCTCGCCGCGCCATCGACAAGAAGGATTCGATCAAGAAGTCGACCGGCGAGTATGCCGAGGCCATCGACATGAAAGCGCCGCGGATCGATCGCACCGCGGCGGCTTCGAGCACGGCCGCGCCACAGGAAGAAGGCGGACGAAAACGTTCTTCACCGCTGGCGCGAAAGATGGCGCGCGAGATGGGCGTCAGCCTGGAGCAGGTGAAAGGCAGCGGACCGAGCGGACGCATCGTGGCCAGCGACATCAAGAACTTCCAGCCGCCCGCGCCCGCGCCGCAGAAGGCCAAGGCGCCGTCGCTGCCGCCGGTCCAGAAGCTGGAAACGAAAGAGATCCCGCTCACGGCGATGCGCCGCACCATCGCCAAGCGCCTCGCCGAGTCGACGGGGCCGATTCCGCATTTCTATCTGACGGCGGACTACGACGTCACCAACCTGCTCTCGCTGCGCGAGCAGCTGAACGAGATCGAAGGCATCAAGACCAGCGTGAACGACTTCATCGTCCGCGCCGCGGCGCTGGCGCTGCGCCACCATCCGAACGTGAACGCGTCGTGGGGCGATGAGGCCATCACCCTGCATGGCGAGATCCACATCGGCATCGCCGTGTCGACACCCGAGGGATTGATCACGCCGGTGGTGCGCGACGCCGATCAGAAATCGGTGACCGAGATTTCGAACGAGGTCCGCTCGCTGGCCGACAAGGCCAAAAACCGCAAACTGACCCCGAACGATTACCAGCACTCGACGTTCACCATCTCCAACCTCGGCGCCTGGGGCATCGAGCAGTTCACCGCCATCATCAATCCGCCGAACGTAGCCATCCTCGCCATCGGTGCCGCCAGCGCGCAGCCGGTGGTCATCGATCGCCAGGTTGTCATTCGCGATCGCATGAAGGTGACGATGTCCTGCGATCACCGCGTCGTCGATGGCGCCCTCGGCGCGGAGTATCTGCGCACGCTGCGGAGCTACATCGAGCAACCGGTTCGTTTGGTGCTGTAGCAATCAAACTTCGAAACGACCTGTTACACTACCCGGCACCCCCGCCATGCCAGGCATCAATGAGCTCCTTGGGATCCTCATCGCGATCATCGTGATCTGGGTCATCCTGAAGCTGGCTAAGGTAGCGATACGGCTGATCCTCTTCGTGATCGCCGTCCTCCTGATTGCCGGGGCGCTCTACTACGTTTTCATGAGGTGAACCATTTGAGCGACAGGAAATACAGGCACCGCGGCTATCAGGACAGCGGCGGCGGCTATTCATCGAATTCGTCTTCGTCCAGCAGCTCGCGCCCGCCGCAGACACCCTACCAGCCGCAATATCAGAGGATCGAAGGCGCCCCGCGCGGACGCACCGCCGGCGGCTTCGGCCCCGAGGTCTTCAAGTGCAACGCATGCGGAACGCAGAGGCTCGGGCTCGATCAACCGACGTCCGAGGAGACCTGCGTGAAGTGCGGCGCCGACCTGCACACCTGCGGCAACTGCCGCGCCTTCGATACGACCACGTTGTGGGAGTGCCGCGAGACCATCCCGGCGCGCATCTCCGCCAAGCACATCCGCAACGAATGCGCGTTCTTCCAGCCGAAGGTGGTGAAGGACCTGACGGCGGACAAGGCCCGCCAGCCGCAGACGCCGGACGACGCGCGGAAGGCGTTTGACGCGTTGTTCAAGAAGTAGGTTTGTTACCGCGTTCGGACGAACCTAACGATTTGTCATCCAGAGCCGCCGGAGGCACGTAGCCGCGAAGCGGCGGAGATGCCGCAGGACGGCGAAGGAACTCAAGATTGCAGAATCTTGATTAAGTCGAGTGTCTCAAGACGCCCAGACTCGCGAGAATGAGACGCTGAGTTTCAGCCGGTGTTACCTAGCTTGAGTTCCTTCGCCGTCCTTCGGCATCTCGCCGCTACGCGGCTTCGTGCTTTCGGCGGCTCTGGATGACAAAGAGTTATCCTTCGCCCGCCTTGCGCCTCGTAATCAACGTAGCCCTCGCCGCCTTCTCCGGCGTCCTCTTCGCCCTCGCTTTTCCGAACGCCGCCATCGGATGGCTGATGTTCATCGCGTTGCTGCCGCTCTTCGTGGCGCTGACGCGGGTGAAGACGGCGCGCGGCGCGTTTCTGACCGGCTGGCTCTCGCAATCGATCGCCTGGCTGATCATGGTGCCGTGGGTGGTCCGGGTGATGTCGCACTACGGCGGGCTGCCGTACGCCACTGGCGTCGTGATTTTCATCGCCATGTGCGCGTACCTCGGCATGTTCGGCGGTCTGTTCGCGATCGTTTTCCATCGCATCGCGCCGGGGACGACGTTCCGTCGCTGGCTGCTGGTGCCGCTGGCGTGGGCGGCGGTCGAATACGCGCGGACGTACCTGTTCAGCGGATTCCCCTGGAGTCTGATCGCCGCGTCGATCGTCGACCTCACGCCGTTCGTGCAGTTCGATCGCGTGGCCGGGCCGTACGCGCTGGGAGTGTTGATTCTTCTGCCGTCGACGCTCGTGGCCTGGCTGATCGTGGCGCGGCCGAAAGGGATGCAGAAACTCTTCCCCATCGCCGCCGTCGTCATCCTCACCTTCGTCTGGTGGGCCACGGGACTGGTCGCGGCCAAGATGCTCGTGCGTCCGACCGGGACTCCGATGGCGCGCGCGGCGCTGCTGCAGCCGAACATTTCGCAGGAGATGCGCTGGGACAACGACAATCTCCTGCTGATCTTCCGCCGGATGATGGACATGACCGATGAGGCCACGTCGCACAACGTACAGGTTGTGATCTGGCCGGAGTCGACGGTGCCGTTGTCGTATGCGTCGACCGATTTCTATCGACAGGCGATCGAGGCCGCTTCGCGCGCGAAGAACGTCGACATCATCCTCGGCTCCGTAGCCGAAGATCCCGAGCAGCCGAACAAGTTCTGGAACGCGGCCTTCCTCGTCAGCGGCGGCAAAACGATCGGCCATTACGACAAGATCCGCCTGGTTCCGTTCGGCGAGTACGTGCCGCTGCGGCAAGTTCTGTCATTTGCTCATGCCCTCGTTCACGCAGTCGGCCAGTTCGAGTTCGGGACGAAAGATACGCCGCTGGCCGGCCGGTTCCTCTACGGCCCCGCCATCTGCTACGAGGTGGTCTTCCCGCAGATCCCGCGCACGCAGGTGGTATACGGCGCGAACGTCCTGGTCACCATCACCAACGACGCCTGGTACGACGGCACCTCGGCGCCACGACAGCATCTGAATCAGGCCCGCCTGCGCGCCGTCGAAACCGACCGCTATCTCCTCCGCGCCGGAACGACCGGAATCTCCGCGATCGTCGATCCCGCCGGTCAGCTTGTGCAGCAGCTGGAGATGGGTAAGCAAGGAATCATCTACGCCGAGTTCCAGCCGCGGATGTCGACGACACCCTACGTCCGATTCGGCGACTGGTTCGCGTGGGTGGCGATGGCATTCGTGATTATCGGCATGATGCGGCGAAGACAGTCTGCCTGAACCTTCGAGCCCTTTTCCGTGGTTCCCGCCACACCGGGGTAGGGAAATGTCGTTTACCGTCACTCCTCAGAATAGATTCCTCTTTTCCCGCGCATTTGAAGTGTTCTTGGCTGTGGCAGTCCTGGGGCTCGCGTCGCGATGGCTGTGCGGCCGAATGCGATTCGCTCGGTCAAGATCGATCGCGGATCGATGAGCGTCGGCGGGTGAGATGGTCATCGCAAAGAGCGCTATTCCAATTAGGGAGGAACGGATGGGCGAGCTCGTTGATGCTATCGTTCGCGTGGTCGAATTCATGGTCCAAGGCGCCTTGGCGCTCGCTCTCGTCGGCTACGTGCTGGCCTGGTTTCACAAGATTAAGGAGTGGGTCTATGAGCACGCTGACAACCTAACGTTTTTCCTTTTCGGACCAGAGTGGAAAAGATGGGTGACAAAACCGCCGCATCACTACACTCCGATGGCTCTTGGTTTGGGTGCATTGTACTTGGTCGGCATCGTTACCAATGGCGTCGGATATTGGCTGCTTACACCCGCTCACGACAGGGTGATCGAAGCCGCCGTTCAGAATCACTCCCAAGTCAGTGCGTCCGAGTTAGTGGAGGTTGTGATTAATCGCGTGACCGCCGGACTCTTGTTCCCCAAGAGCGTGTCTCAACACTACAGCTACGAGGCATACATCGAGGAAGAAGCGAAATGGAGAAACTCGAACCTTGAGGCGGTGAAGCACACCCTCGACCCGCTCCTGAAACAGGGTCGCGTCATCAGGGGATCAGCTGTCATCGCCCTCGGCTTCCTAGTGGTCACGACACTGAAGACGCTGTCGTTCCTCCTCTTTTGGCTCGTCCTGCGCGTTCCGTGGAAAAACCCCGACAAGAACCCCGGTGTATTGTTCTATGAACATTTTGTTAATCCCCCAGATGTCGAAAGGAAGATAAAAGCCAAAAGAAGAGTGTCCACAGAAGACGACGATCGTGGTGCTGTTGCCTCGCTCAATGCGAAACGTTTGAAAACGAGCGAGTACGTCGTGGCCAATGCGACTTATGCCTTTGTGGCATACCTTGCTCTCTGGTGCTCACTCGGTGCCTATGCAACTCTGGAGAAGGAGTATCACCTGCTGACGCACTTCGGAGCCCGGAGCAACGTCACGACATCTACCTCGACGTCAACAGCCACATCTGCTACGACGCCCATAATGGCAATTACGACAACTAACGCAGTTACCACTACGTCCGTTACTACACCGAAATGATGCGACTCCGATGAAGACTCCTGTCCCGAGGTATCTGTTTAGGTCGTCGGCTGTGCTGGTATCCGGATTGTCAACGTCGCCATAGGAGACGACAATGATCGCGGAGTTTGAGACATATCATGAGGAGTGAGTCGTAGGGATCAGGGCCAAAGTTGAAAGTGACGAAGCAGCCTGATCTTCTTGCGCCAGATGTCTTCGACACTTTGACTTTAGACCGGCGCCTCCGCTTGCGCGCGGTCGAGACCGATCGCTATCTGCTTTGCGCCGGCACCACCGGAATCTCCGCGATCGTCGATCCCGCCGGACAGCTCCTGCAACAACTCGAAATGGGCAAGCAGGGAATCATCTACGCTGAGTTCCAGCCGCGGACGTCGATGACGCCGTACGTCCGCTTCGACGAGTGGCGCGTGGGTGGCGATGGCGGCCGTTCTCCTCGGGATGGTTCGACGCCGTACACTACCTTCGTGATCCGCCAGGTCGTCGCATCCATCGCTCTCGTCGCGTTGACGCGATGCGCAACACCGAGCCCCAGCGCGCCCGTGTTTGAGCACCTCGATGAATGTGTCAACCCCGACCGCGAAAGCATGTCGTGGCGACTCTTTCAGGGTCGCGTGATCGAAGTCACCAGCGCGCGGACCTTCCGGCTTCGGACGGATGAAGGCTATGTCATGAACGTTTCACTGGCGAACGTCGGCGAGCCGGTGGACGCCGAAGCGATCGATTTTCTTCGGAAGATGATCGGCGGCAAGCGCGTATCGGTCATGGGAAACCCATCGAAAGATCATCCGCGAGACGTCGTCGGGGAAGTGGACGAGGAGAAAGCCGGCGAAATCTCGCGCCAGATGCTGCGCGCGGGAGCGGCGACGTTCGTAAAGGAGCCTGCCTACACGCTCTCGGATTACTCCGAGTGCCTGCATCGCATCGCCGAGCGCGAGGCGAAAGCGGCCCGCGTCGGGATCTGGCACTAA
>Ga0157378_10001925_pt1 | contig 18626 bp, 24 predicted proteins | sample M65metaG_FD_115309 | JGI IMG/M metagenome (GOLD analysis project Ga0157378, IMG submission 115309) | Miscanthus rhizosphere microbial communities from Kellogg Biological Station, Michigan, USA - M6-5 metaG | ecosystem: Host-associated > Plants > Roots > Rhizosphere > Soil | place: USA: Michigan...
AGGATTATCACAGGAAATAAAAAAACTTAGAGAATCAAAAATTGAAATTAAAGAACTTGATGAGATAGAAAAAATTTATGAAGAGCTATTTCAATTATTAGGAAGTAAGTTAGGAAAAACAGAAAGGAAAAGATATATAAAACTTAGGGAAATGATAGAAAGTTATCTTTTTATTTTAGCTATTAAAAAATATACGGAGATTTAAAAATGAAGTTATACGAAATATCTAGAGAGTACAGGGAAGCGTTAGAGCATTTAGAGGAGGTTTGCGACGATAGGGAGACGATAGATAACACTCTATCGTCTATAGTGGGTTCTTTCGAGGATAAGGCGAAAAATATCGTATTTCACATGCAAAACATTGAGTCAGAAATATTAGCCCTTCAGGAGCATAAAAATGACATTGATAGCCGTCTTAAAAAGAAATTAACGCAACAGGCAAATTTTAGAGATTATCTTAAATTTAATATGCAATCTTGCAATATCACTAAGATTAAATCGCCATTCTTTGACATATCGCTGTCAGACGCTCAGCCGGCTTTAGAGATTGAGGATGATGAGAATATACCGGCAGAATATTTTAGAGAGGTTAAAGAGATTGTTCTTGACAAAGCAAGGCTTAAGCAAGATATTAAAAACGGCTTAGAAGTAAAGGGCGTTTATCTGCGAGAAGGTAAACGACTTTTAATCAGATGTAGTTAAACTTAAATTAGGAGATAGATAAATGTTAATAGATTTAGATAAGCTTAAAGAGAATGAATATATACACGTAAAGCATTTTAACAGCGCAGAATATGAAGGTAAATTTTTATTTATAGATAAAGATAAAAATTATCTTCATATGATACAGAATTTGCGAAATTCTTCAGAAAAAATAACGTTAGATATTAACGATCTTGTTTCTATTGATTATAAAAAATAAAACAAACGCCCCGTAATTTGGGGCGTTTTTCCTAAATAGTATTATAGCATAAAAATTATGGGGATGAAATGAGTAAGACAGAATTTGAAGAAATTATAAATTACTGTAAAGATTTAATTAAAAAGCATGGGTTAGAACCTTATGACACATCTAATCAAGGCAGTTTAAGGTATATCAAGCCTCACATAATTCATAAATTAGGGGATAAGTCTTTTTACTTTTATGAAAATTCTATGGGTAAAAGAGTTTGTGTCATTGGTGATAATAAATCTGGAATCCCTCCATTTTTTAATACAAGTATTATATTTTAAGGTTGATAAAATGAGATACAGAAAAATAGATGTTAGAATATGGGATGATGAAAAAATACAAAACCTTTCCAATAATGGTCGGCTTTTGTTTATATATTTACTAACAAACAAATTTACAAATGCAGTTCCTGGATTATACAAGATCGGTTTTGGATCAATTTGTGACGAGCTTGGGTTAAATATTAGAAATTTACGTAAAGCATTTGATGAAGGATTAAATCAAAATTTGTTCGAGTATGATGAAAATAAAAAATTAATTTTTATTAAAAGCGTTATTAAATATGATACTAATTTTAGTGTTACTGTTATAAAAGGCTGGCAATCTCATTGGAATGAAATACCGACGTGCGAATTAAAGAATAAAGCCGGTGATTATCTTTTTGAAATTTTAAAAAATATTATTGTTAAAGATAATAAGGGGATAGACCAAAACTTGGGTGAAGTTTTTACTACAATAGTAAGGGGTATAGGTGGGGGTATAGGTGGGGGTATGGTATCTCAAGAGACAAGAGACAAGAGACAAGAGACAAGAGACAAGAGACAAGAGACAAGAGACAAGAGACAAGAGACAAGAGACAAGAGACAAGATATAAAACCCCCTAACCCCCTTGTCGAATTAAAAAAAACAATTCGACCACGTGATGAACGAATCGAAACAATTTTTAATTTTTGGAGAGAAAAATTTCATCACCCAAATGCAAAACTAGATAAAAAAAGAAGGCAAGTTATTTCAGAAGCTTTGAAAATGGGTTATGATGTTGATAAGCTATGCAACGCAATCACGGGATGTTCATACACGCCGCACAACATTGGGGAGAATGATCGCGGACAAAAATACGATGGGCTTGGGATAATATTTAAAAATGCAGATCAGATTGATAGATTTATTGGAAATTTTCATAACCCGCCTCGGCTGAAAAATCCTGCTAATAATCTTACTAGTTTTAATATTTCTTCTGCTGAAAATTGGTTAATGAAACAAGAAAAAGGTGAAACATATGAACAATAATGACAAGCAAGAATTCTTAAAAGTTTTGATAGGCTTGGGTGAGTTATATGCAAAAAATATCAGTGAATCTTTAATTGAAATTTACTGGTCTTCATTAGAAAAATTTGATTTTAAATCCGTAAAATCTGCTATTAAAACACATGTAAATAATCCTGATTGTGGGCAATTTTTTCCAAAGCCGGCGGATGTTGTGCGTTACATTGAAGGGAGCACAAAAACGCAAGGATTGCAGGCATGGACTAAGGTTCGCCATGCTGTACAACGTATCGGGCATAGTTCTACAGTAATTTTTGATGATGCGATTATTCACGCAGTTATTTCAGATATGGGCGGATGGCAAGAGTTATGCGGAATGCTTGAAAAAGAAGTCCCGTTTAAATCGGCTGAATTTGAAAAAAGGTATTCGGCTTATGTGATAAATCCTCCTATAAACTACCCAAAAAGGCTTATAGGCGAGCATGAACAAAGAAATAGCGCAAATGGATTTATTAAACCTGATAATAATAATTTAATGCATTTAATTGCGCCAACAGTAATTATAGGAGATGAGAAAAAAGCATTAGAGGTTCAAAGATTAGGCAGTGATGGCGGGTTAAAATATCGTCAGATTTCTTCGCCGGTAGATGATTTAAAGTTAGATAAACCTAAAATGTTTATAGGTTTTCATTCTAGGGATTTAATGAAGAATATCAGCAAAAACGATAACCTAAAATCGGCGGTTTCTTTAACTTAAGAGAAGGAGAAAAAAAGATGAAGCTAAAAGAATATTCATTGAATAATGTGATATTGATTATTTCTTGCAGTTTAATGATGTCTTTAATCACAAGCTTTTGTTTATTTCTGATTCAAAAATATGTTGGGCCTTCTTTCGAGAATAGGTTTTTCACATATTTTTTCTTTATATCGCTGATAATTTTTGTGATCGCTAGTCATTTTAAATTGGAAAAAAATAATTTATGAAAAATTTAAATGTTAAAAAAAATAATGATTGGTCAGATTTGGAAACATTTGAACATACTGGAGTAAAAATTAAAATCCCATATGTAACTATAAGCAAAAGAAAAACAATCACATTAAGTAAGGGATTCTGTCATTATTCGAAAAATAAAATTTTAGATATGACTCACGTTATACTTTCATTTTCAAAATTAAAAAACGCAATAGTATTTAATTTTATAAAAAATTCAGAAACACTGGGCGCAACAAAAATGACAAGAAAAGGGAATGTATCTATTTCAGCAAGCGCATTTTTTAATTATTATTTTATGGATATTTCAAAAATTTCAGGGAAGTACATCGCAAAATTAGAAAATATACCTAATAATGGAGAATATTGGGTGATTTATTTAAATAAAAATAATTTATGATTAATCCTAATGAGCATGAAATACAATCAGCGATTGTTGATTGGTCAAAGCTTAAAAAGCATAATAATCTAACTGTATTTGATTACTTGATTAAAATCCCTAACGAGGCAAAGCGTTCCTATGCCTTAGCCGCTAGATTAAAAAAAGAGGGGCTTAAGGCGGGCGTATCTGATTTGTTCTTGGCATTGCCAAGTAATGGCTATTTTGGGCTATGGTTAGAGATTAAGGCAAAGCGTGGTCGTGTAACTGAAGCGCAAGCGAAGTTTATCGATAAAATGGTATGTGTGGGTTATGTTGGAAAAGTCGCCTATAGCGCAGAACAAGCAATAAATATGATTGATGATTACTTAGGGGATAAGTAGGGATGAGTAAAGAAATAAAAAATAAGAGAAAGTATAAAAAATTTGTTGAATTTAAAAAGCCTTTAACTTGGCGTGAATTGGTAGAAGATAGTAATAAATTAGATGAACAAGACCATTTTTCTGCCTATAGTGATTTTTGGGTAGGTGATGCATTAATTCGTTTTAGAATATCTGTTGTTAAACAAACTGAAAATGTGCTTTTTGGGGCTAGTCTTTATTGTGTAAAATTTGGGGAAAATGAAGATTTCTTGCCAAGATTTTTTGACTATCATTTTTTTATCCCAAAAGAAAACAAAGAAGAGATAAAGAAAAAAATATTTGACTTTGATGATATGCTTATAAGTGGATTTTTTCATATTGTCTGTTCTATTGAGGGGGCAGGTGAATCGCTGCAATATATCAGTATTAAAAAATTAAACATTTATATAAAAAATATCATCTATCACTTTAAGAATATGTGCAAATCAGTAATTGGAAGCTATAACTGTAAAAACTTGAAGGGCGAAGATATAAACTGGGAGAAAGAATTAAATGATTAGAGAAAAAAAAGAAGTTGAATTAAAAAAAGAAAATAAAGACCTTAAATTAAAGATTAATAATCTTAAAAAAGAGGATAGGCTAAAGACAAATTTAATATTTGATTTGAAACAAAAATTATATAAAGAAAATAATTATGATATTCTTTTATCGAATTTAATTATAGGTCTAAATAAGTACATAAGTACTAATGAAAATATTATTAATGAATTGCTGGCTGATAAAAATAATACACTTAAATTCAAAGCTAATAATTTATACAAATATTTTATAAGAAAGTTTTATAAGGATAATAAAAAATGAAAGATGGATCTGATGGTTTTATATGCGGTATTTTAATTATTTCTTTCATTCAAAGTGTTTTTTTAAATATTAAGACTTGTAATATGAGCACAGATATTAATTACTTAAAACAAAAAATAGATGTGATTCAAAAAGAAATGAATGAGCTTAAAAGGGGAATTTGATGACTGCTGAAGAAAAGATTAAAGTTAAAATTAATTATAAAGATTATTATGACATTACTAAAGGATATTTAAAATCGACTTATGAGGATTTAGATAGGTTAGAATGTTGGAAGGAAAGATTAAGGCAAAAATTAGAATCTGAAGGTTTAGATATTGTAAAAAATGATATTTCAACAATAATTTCATTAGAAGCATCTATAAAATCTCATTTTTATGATTTTATGGAACGAAGTGCTGATGATTTACACGATGATTTACAAATAATTAAAAGAGATAAAAAAGCTGAAAAAAAGGGAATAAAATAATGACTGATTCAGATAAAGATATCGCAAATAAAAGATTATTGGAAATAACTTTAAATAAACTTAAATCTTCAATTAATGAGTTAGAGAATTTAAAATGTTGGCATAAAAAATTAAATTATGAGGAAAGTCATATTGAAAATAAAAGCGTTATAAATATTATGATATCAAAGTTAAAGATTGAGTTTTTTGACGAAATTAAAAAAGAATACGAAAAATTATTGTCAGAAAATATCACATATGATCCATTCTGTACAAAAGAAGAGCAAAATAGTAAGGATATAAAGGAAATATTAAGGTGGTTAGATTCTATATCTGGGATTCTGTCACATTTAAAGCTTAGAATTTCTAATTTAGAATTAAGGTAAAGTAAAAACAGGCAAAAACAGGAAAGAGTAGGTAATTAAATGCCAAAATTTGTTAAAGGTGCGCCAAGCCCAAACCCTAGTGGGCGTCCTAAGGGTTCGCTAGATAGAGTTAAGATAAAACCTCTAGAGAAGGTTGCAGCCCTTGGATATGACCCTATTGAGTACCTTGTTTATATTGCTAGATGCGAAGAAGTTAATAAGAAAGGCTGGGCAGTATTTAACGGTAGAGACAGAACAACGGCAGCTTGTGAGATTGCTAATTATTGCTTTGCTAAAATGAAGTCGGTTGAAATATCTGCATCTCAAGATAGTGAAGATAAATTTCAATATTCTGTCAATTTTGAAAGAAAGAAAAATATAGATGCTAACCCATTAAATGCCATCGATAACATACAACGCAACACGGACAGCTGAAGATTTTCACCTTGACTTATCCGAAGTTAAGTTACTGTTCGGTGCAGTAGGTTCAGGTAAATCAGCGGCCTGTTGTGTTGAAATACTTAAACGTATCTTTGAGCAAAAACCAGGCTATGATGGTATTAGATATAGTCGCTGGGCAATATGCCGAAATACTTATTCACAGCTTCGAGAAACGACAATTAAGACATGGAAACATTGGGTTCCAGAGGAACATTTTGGAAAAATTAAATCATCTCCTCCTTTTAACCAAAGAATAAGAATACGTGATATTGACGCAGAGATTTTATTTTTGTCTCTAGACAGTGATGCAGACGAAAGAAAGCTTATGAGTTTAGAGTTAACAGGTATATATTTTAATGAACTGAGATTTATAAGTGAATTTTTGTTTGATGCTGCTTTAAAACGTATACCACGCTATCCATCTGCAAGCATGTGCGATGAAATAACATACCCAGGCGTTATAGCTGATACTAATCCGCCTAACACTTCACATTGGATATACAAAAGGTTTGAATTATCTAAATATCCGAATCATAAAGTATTTAAGTATGTACCTGCAGTTTTAAAAGTAGAAAAAGAAAAATCATTAAATTTTGAAAATGCTATATCTCAAGATGGTACAATTTATATTAATAACCCAGATGCAGATTATATTAATAATTTACCTGATAAAAGTTACTATATAAAGATTGTGAGAAATTCATACGACAAAGACATTAGAATTTATTGCGAAGGCGATTATGGCTCAATAAACAGCAATAAGCTTGTTTACGTTGACTATAATCAAGTTTTGCATGTTAGTGATACTATAAAGTATGAGCCATCACTAGAGCTTGGTTTAGGGTGGGATTTTGGACGAACGCCCGCGTGCGTTATTACTCAAATGACAAATGATGGCGTATTAAAAGTTTTAGACGAGATTTGCGGAGAAGATGTTCAGCTCGATGAATTTATTAAAAGTGTTGTAATACCTAAATTAAATAAAAGTTATTATGGATGGAAAAAAAACTATTATAGTATAGGCGATCCTTCAGGTTCAGCTAAAAATGCATTATCTAATAACTGTTGTTTTGATGTTTTAAGAGAATGTGGGATAATAACAGCTTCATGTGTTACTAACTCAATTGAGCGTAGAATAAGGGCTGTATCATTCTTTTTAAGGAAATTAGTTAAAGGTAAACCAACATTTTTGATAGATAGTGTAAATTGCCCGCAATTAAAGAAGGGTTTTGATGGAGATTATTATTTTAAAGAGATTAAAACTTTTAATGAAACAGGCGATAAGATATACTCAGAAGAGCCAGAAAAGACTATGACAAGCCATCCTCACGATGCATTGCAGTACATATGCGTGTACTATCATAGATTTTATGACCGCAGTGAAGATGCGAGAGGAAGTAATAACAACAATTTTTCTTATGTGATTGCATAAGGTGATTTTATGAAAAAAAGCGAAAAAGTAATTTTAAATAAAATACGTTCTAATATAAGCTATTTACGGAGTCCTGAAAATGAAAGATGAATCTAACGCTATAGAAACACTAAATAATTCACAATCTAAAAGAAAATATAACCGTCGTGATGTTGTTGTTGAAGATAAGCCTCTTGAAATAAAAGAAGTTAATATTGAAGATACAGAAAATAAAAATAATGATGCTATTGATACAATTGAAAGACAGAGAACTATTGAAAATTTGAAATCTATAGGAGTATTAAATGTAGATAACTTAACTACAAATGAATTAATTGCTAAGTTAAATGAGAGTTTATTAGAAGAAAGACAAAAACGCGTAGATTTAGAGGTAAGTAAAGATTTATCTGTCATAAACCAATATCGTACGAATAACAACAATTTAAAAGATAAAGATTTTATATTGAGATTGTATCAAATGTCTATGCCTGGCGTTTGTTTGCCGGCTTTTACTGATGAAGATGCTCAATTAACAGATAAGCAATTATTTAATAAAGCTGATGAGAAAGGAATGAAGCAAGAAACTGATCCATCAGATTTTTACAAAAATAGAATGATAAGAAAAAAGAAAGTTTTTAATAAGAATTCAGAAGAAGAATATAGACGATTTTTAGAAAGCTAATAAAATTAAATAAATATTATATATGTATCAGAGTATAGAAGATAAAATTAATGCTTGGCAAACCGACTATCAATATAATGATGATCGTGGTAAACATTTTGTTGATTTTGTATTAGCCGGTAATCAATGGAAATCAGATACGAAAGCTTTACGCACGGCTAGAAATAAAGAATCTTTAGTATTTAATAGAACAAAAAATATCGTAAGACAAGTCGTAAGACAAATAAAAGAGCTTGATTATTCACTTACCGCCGTCCCATTAAACCATGAAACGCAAGAAGATACTCAAGCCTCAAATATTGCTAGTCTTTTTCTACAGCACATATTGCTAGGAAATGATGTTATTAGAAATAATAAGATATGCTCAGAAAAAGCTATATATTATGGTTATTCATTTTTGCTTGTAACTTTTAAAAGAGAAAATGAAGAGAACTTAAATCAGATACCAACTACTAGATTTTATAATGACCCTTCTTCAGGATTTTGGGATTTAACAGCAAATCATCCTTGTAAAATTGACGGAGAATATTGCGGTATAAAAAGTACAGTTTCACGTAGAAAGCTTTTAAATAAATATGGCAATAATATATTTTCTAAGGGTATAGAAATAAAAGATAATGATAATATTGTTATTGATTATTGGTTTAGAGAATATGAAACTGAAAATTATATTTTACTTAAAAATGGTACATATAAAAGAGAAGATTTATTAACAGATGATGATAAATCTAATCTAATGAAAGAAATAGACCTTAAGAAATATGAAAAAAAAAACGAGATTAAAGATGGAACTATAGAATTAACTCAGAAAAGAAGAGGCGATAAAAAGATATATTTCATAAGGTTCTTAAATGGAGAAATTCTAGAAGACAAAAAGATTTACCCTACAAAAGATTTACCCTTAATTTATTATCATGCATTGACGTATTGGAGCGACAAATCAAAGAAATTTTTTACATTGCCATTTGCGCATCACTTAGAAGATCCTCAACGAGCTTATAACTATAAGCAATCACAAATTGCAACTCTTTCAAAAAGCGCAACAGATGATAAATTTTTCATACAAAAAACCTCAAAATTAAATAGAGAAGAAAAACTATTATTTGAGAAAATAAACGAAATGGGTGGAGCGTTTCCGGTTGATGACGTTAACGCTATTAAGCAAGTTCAATGCACTCAAATATCGCCAACATTGATAGAGGCCACAAGAGATTCTAAATCTGATTTAGATGAGCTTTTCGGAATTCAAGCAGATATACAAAATGCAAACAATGTTTATTTATCTGATAGAGCAATACAAAGAATAACAAATATTCAAGATTCGCTAAATATAGATATTCAAGACAAACATATAGAGTTTGTTGATACTGTAGCCGAAATTATTGCGCAAATGATTCCAAAAATTATTACGCAAGAAAGAATAATAATGGTAAAGAATCATGACGGAAGCGGTGAGACGATTATAGTCAATGAGACTTTGCCAAGCGGAGAAATTAGAAATAACGTTAAAGATATTACAAATAAGTTTAAATATGATATCAAAGCTGGCGCAAGCAGAACAATGCAAAACGAAACAACAGCTAAATATCTTAGAGACGCTTATCAAATAAATCCTTTATTGCTAGACACGACAAAAGATATTTATTTCAGAGTATTAGATACGCCATATGCTGGAGAATTAGAAAGACGCGCAAAAGCTAGTATGGACAAGAACTTAATAGATTTTTCTCAAGGAAGAATAACAGATAAAGAATATCAGGAAAAAATTGAAAGTAATCAAAAAGCGCAATTACAAAATCAGATCCATATGCAAAACGCTGATCCTAAAATACAAGCTATGATGACTGTTGCAAATGCACAAGCTAAGCGGGTTGATATTCAAGAACAGGATTCTATTACTAAACGCAAGGATTCAATTGTAAAAGAATCACATGAAAATGATAAGCTTATTATTGCAGGAATTGAGATATTAATGCGACAACATAATATGAATAGTCAGCAGATTTTAGCATATTTAAATCATCAAATGGAATCTAATAAGCAAGATTTTTATAGATATCAGACTATTAAAAATCAGCAAGAACAACAGAATATTGCGCCACAACAGCAAGAACAACAACAGGGAATAATGTCTAATGAATTAGAAAAAGGCGGTATTAATAGTGAATATATGCCGCCAGCTTATCAAGATAATCAAGATAATTCAAATCCTGTTCAAGATTCTCAAAACCTATCAGGCGTTATTAATGCCTAGAGAAAAATTAGACAAAGATTATATAGGCTTACCTATAAATAAAGGCAATTTACCAGATTTTGAGCCTAGACTTGGTTACGCTAAACTTAAAAACTTTTTTGTAGGTAAATCAGGTTACGATTATTCAACGCCAGACCTTGAAGAATTAATAAAAGGTTCGCCTATTAAAAATGTACGGGCTATATTTGAATCATCTTATGGTATCGGTTCATATATAATAGTCACTGATGATTCTATAGAACAAATAAAAAAAGATGGTACATTTAATATTTTGAAATCTATTAAAAATACTGGCGAGCCTGTACAAATAGCAGAGGATAATCAAAACGAAGTAGGTATTGTTGACGGTAAAAGCTTTTATGTTTTTGAACAACGAACAAATACTGTATTAAAAATTAATGAAAGTAACGGATTTTATTTTAATTCTCCTATATCTATCGTTGTTATTAATGGGATAACGATAATTTTAGACAAGGATACTAAATCATGGGGAATAAGCCTAGCTAACAATATGAAGCAATTTGACCCACTTGCAACGGTTGCGCAATTGGGAGATGGACTTAAATCACCTGTTTCTTTAGCTTCTTTAGGCAACAATCTGTATATTTTCGGAACTAACGGTATTGAGCGTTGGGTTCCTACGTTATCAAATAATATATTATCTTTCCCTTTTTCTAAGGATACAAATTTTAGGAGAGACATAGGAGCAATATGCACAAGTTCGGTTATAAAAGGTTTTGATAAGATATATTTTTTATCTTCACAGTTTACGCCGACATCTTTATCTATAGAGGGCGGCATATCATCAGTAGGACAATCTGATGCTATAGAGGGTATATCTAAGATATTAAGTAGTTATGAAGACGCTAATCAAGTAAACGCATCGTTTTATACATATATCGGTTATTATTTTTATTCTTTAACATTTAAAAGAAGTAATGTTAATTGGACATATTGCGAGAACAGTAATACATGGGCTTTTAATGATGATAATATCATCTCATCTGTACAAAGCGGTGATGTAGTCGCTACTAAAAATGGAATTTATAGACTTGTAAAACCTGGTAAATTGAATAAGTACCGTTATGTAATAACTCAAAGAATAGTAAATGATATTAGCTTAAATACTTATAGGATTTTGATACAAGGCTGTAAACTTAGACTTGTTCAAGGTTTAGCGCAAAATACAGAACCACAATATATAGAACTTTCATTATCAAGAGATGGGCAAAGCTTTAGTAATATTCTTAAAAGACAAATAGGATTAACAGGAGAAAGAAACTATATAACTAAATGGGTTTTTAACACATCTGGACAGCAATTTTTTATAAAGATTGCTTATTATGGGAGCTTAAATTTAAGTTTAGAGGATTTATCAATATTAATTAGGTGAGGATAATATGTCAATGAATGAAAATGAAAATGATGAAAAAGATATAAATGATTTTAACAAAGAAGATTTATCTGAAAGTTATAAAATGCAGCTTGCAAAAAATAAAGAAAAACTAGAAAAAGAAAAACAAAAAAACAGTAAATATGAAGAGGAAATTAGTGAATTAAAGAAAAGAGTAGAGAAGGGTAATGCTACACAAGAAGAAGAAAAAAAATATTATTCTGGCGAAAAAATGCAAGAGGATGCTCACAAAAACATGCCTCATGGAATAACTCCAGAACAGTTAGACATTATTTTAAAGGCTCAAAATAGTATTAATTTATATGATTCAGATCTTAAAAATGCTATTGAAAAAGATAATGAAATGAGAGATTTAGTATCTAAAAATCAGCGCGTATTTAATGATAAAGAAGCTTTGCTGATCTCTTCATTTGAAAAGAGTGAAGAAAAAATTAGGATTACAAAAGAATTATTAAAAGATCCAGATAAACTTGAAATTTTTAAAATTGCAGCCCAGCTAAATGATGATGGGCAATCAGCATTTAATTATTTAAATAGACTAAATGATAAATTAAATAAAACTAAATCTCCTGTTGGGCCGTCTGAATATGTAGAATCACCAGATATTCACGGAACAAATGATAATGATATGTATGATTATTATGAGGATAGATTTGGCGTAAAAACTAATAGAAAATAGTTATTGACATTTATTATTTTTTATGAAAATATAACAAAATATGCGAAGTCGGCCTTGGACTATATCAGGCGTGTTTAAGTAAAAAAACTTAAACCGGTCTCTGCAAGACGGTAAATATGCGAAGTCGGCCTTGGACTATATCAGGCGTGTTTAAGTAAAAAAACTTAAACCGGTCTCTGCAAGACGGTAAATATGCGATAAAAAAATCACATTTTTTTGTGATGGAATCTATCAAATTAATTTTACCGTCAGGAGATGCTAAGGTATGGCAGGCGAGAACGTTTTGGGTTTTGTAAATGGTATAGCAGAGCTTGGGTCTAGATTTTTTGAGTTTATTGACCCTCTAATCGCTTATGCAAGTCAAGATTATCTAGGCGCATTTAAGATGCAGCGTACAGCAAACGGTGCTGTAGTCTTTATTAAAGAACCAGGATATCCAACGATAGATATAGGTTTGTATAGTGCTCCTAAACCTGTCGATGACTATATGATTCCCTTTAGAATAACTGAAGAGGATGTATATAGCGCTAGTTTTGCCGCTAATATTCTTGAGGAAATGTTTGATATTACCGGTGGGGCTAAAGCATTTAATCGTCGTGATGCAGGCAGAGGAATAGATAACTATCTTTTTCCCAGTTTTCAATCTATCGCAGCCGCAGTATCAGCTAAGGTTGTTGATCGTCTAAAATGTTATTCATATTTAACCCCTATTGATACCGTAGATAAGTTAGATGCGCTTAGTTCTTTTTCAATTGTTAATACTGCTGCTTCTATGGCTTCCCGTTTATCGCTTCCAACAATGAGAGCTTTTGCATTAAATAGCCAAGATGGCATACAAGTAGCAAATAGTATGCAAAATAATTTCAATAGCACAATTAATAAAAATGTTACAAACACGGGTTGGGTAGGAAATAAAGACAAAGCAAATCTTGCGGGCATGGATTGTTTTGTGTCTAACTCATTGGGCGAGCATATAGCCGGTCCTTTAAGTTACGATAAATATAGGAATTCTGGCGTTCCTATACCTCTTACTATTTCTAACGTTTCTGATGATGGAACACAGATTACTATTTCAGGCGCGCCCGCTAATACAACAAAGTTAGCATTTGCCGGTGATAAATTCTCATGTGAAAGCGTAAAAGTATTTGATAAATTGACAAAAAGAGAAACAAATTACAAATTTACTTTTAATGCAGTTAATGATGCTTACGGAGACGGTGCTGGAAATGTAAGAATTACAGTTCAGCGTCCTTTAAGGATTACTGGTTATCAGAGAAATATTAACGTAATGCCAGCTATTGGAGCACAAGTTAAAGTTTATCCTGATAGAAATTTAAATTTTATTTTAACTAGAGGCGGACTTCAAATTGTTCCTCTTATGCCGCCAGATATTCAAGGTTCTAAGAATTCATCTGCTGTTAATAGCGGTAATAAAAAAATGTCATTCCCAGTTAAAGCTTATGCTCACGGTGATCAGAGAAATTTAATTAATGAGTATCGATTTACGGGAATTATGGGCTCACTTGTGTTAAGTGACTATGTTATCGAAGTACCAACAGCTGCTCGATAAGGAATATATTATATGACTATTCTTAGCCCATATGACAACAATTATTTAACTTCTGCAATGTTGGCTCAAAGCCTTCAAGAAGGAATCCCGCTACAACTAAACACATCAGCAATAGAGGCGGTAGTAGATAACGCGCCTGTTGTTCGTACAGCAGGTTATGGCGTTGCATATCTTCAAGGGGCTTTTAAAATTAAGGCTTCTAGTTTATCTACAGAAACCATAGTCGCTACGTTGCCTAATAATTTCATTGTTTTAAATGATTCTTTATATAAAGTTTCATTTGTAAGTAGTGGCGGTAATGTTTACGCAGAGAATTACTTAAAGATAAGCTCAAGTCCTGGAGTTATAGATAATGTTCAAATAAGTGATGGTGGTACTTATACGAATATACCTACAATTACAGCCTCAGGCAATGGTTCTGGGGCAGTGCTTTCTGCTGTAATGGGGGCGAAAAATATTACTGTTGCAACCCCTCAATCGGGGAACGGTAATTATTTGCCAGGCGATAATATATTAGCTACTGGCGGCGTTTCATTAGATGTTTTATCTACTCAGGTCTCCTCAGCAACAATAACAGCTGGTGGTATAGGTGGAATTAATGGAACGCAAACCGTTACTGGAACAACAGGATCAGGGCCGACTTTTACTGCTTCTGTTATCGTTTCAGGAGGTTCTATTAGTTCAATAGTTTCTATAACTTCAGGCGGAAATTATACTTATAACCCTCTTGATTTAATTAATGAACCTGTATCAGGAGCGGGGCTTATTGGAGCTAAGCTTAATGTAAAAATGGGCATTAAAAATTTCAGAGTTTTATCAGGTGGCGGTTTTTCTTCTTTGCCTACAAACCCTATTACGCAAACTTCAACTAGCGGTAAAGGCACAGGGGCAACATTTAATATTACAAATTATTATCTTAAATCCGTTAATGTCACTAATCCAGGATTGGGATATGACAAATCAACTGTGATAACTGTATCTGGTTCAGGTGGAGCTGTCGCATATACAATTATTGATACTAATAAACCGGCAGCATTAAAAATTTTAAACCAGACAAGTTTAGGACAAACATATTATTTAAATAGTGTGATTGTTATTCTAAAACTTATAAAAGTTTAATTTTTTTATGGGTAAAAATTTATGTCTAAAGAAGCGAATGTTCTTAAAATTGTTACTGATGCAATATATAAAACAGGGATGCAGGATAGGAGTTTAGATAAAACTTTAACTCAGGTTCCTTTAGAGTTTGCATTAGATGAGCTTAATAAGCTTTTAGACAGCTGGAGAGATAAAATCCCTTTTGATACAAAAATTGAATTTAACAGTGCTTCAGATTTAGAACAGACTAAATTTGTTAGCATTTCTAGCATAAACTATATTTACGGTCAATCAATTTCATATCCGCTTAGAGCTGTTTCATTATCAGAATTTAGCGCATTGAATAATGTTCTTAATATTATAAGTATACCTTCAATATATTACTTTGATTTACTAACGCAAAATATTGAAATTTATCCTAGGACATTCAATGATTCAGGAAGATTTATTGTTAATGGGAGATTATCTCAGATAAATCTTGGTTTAGAAGATAAAATACCCGCTAATATGCCGTTATTTATGCAAGACGCTGTAGTATGGGAGCTCGCTTTTAGGATAGCCGCAGAATATAACTTGTCTTGGAGCGAATTGAAAATTAAAGCGTATCAGAATGCGATAGATAGGTTAGATTCAATGAATTACATTGATATTAAAATAGATAGACAGCCTTTATTTGGAGGCGATAATAATTATGGAACAGATTTTAATACAATTCGCTATTTAGGAGTTATATAATGAAAAACATTGTTCCTCTAAACATACCAAAATCTCCATCATCAAAAGATATAGATTCAATACATAGATATCTAAATGATTTACATTTATTTTTAGTTTCTCACTTCCAAAATGGTACAGGCACGCCTTCTTTTACGCAAGAGCAATTAGACAATATTAAAGAGCCAGAAAATGCATTAAAAATATTTGGCAATGCTACTACAGGAAGATTAAATTGTTCTATTTTAGTAGATGGTAAGCCTGTCATTAAAGAAATAGCGACGGTGCCATAATGGATTTAGGTGGTTTACTTAGCCCAGTCACATCTTTCCTTGGAATTGGTGGAGATAATAGCGATTATTCTGATGCTGCTCAAGAATATCAGAAAAGAGTAAATCAAAACGCACAGATATATAACCCATATATTGATCGTGGCAATAAATCAGGCGATCTTTTACTTAATCAATCAGATATAAACGTAAAAAACCCCAATTTTCTTCAAGATAGAATATCAGCAGGTTTTAATTTATCGCCTTATTATAATTTTATCTTAAATCATACAAAAAATATGATGGATTACAATGCTGCATCAAATGGCATGATGAGTAATGGCAATTATCAATTGAGGCTTGGAGACACATTACAAAAGCTTATTGGTCAATTTTCAGATAATTATATTAATAGAGGATTAGACACCTATAAAACGGGAATTAATGGACTTTCAAACCAAAATTTAATGGGGTTTAATTCTGTAAACAATAAATTTAATGCGATTAATGACGCAGATGCAGCGATATTAAAAGGCGATATCATGCAAACAAACGCAAATAGAGAAGATTCAGGAGGATTATTAGGATTATTAGGCGCAGGGGCAGGGTACTTTTTTGGCGGTATGCCTGGCGCGCTTATGGGTAGTAAAATACTGGGCGGCGGAGGCGGCACAATCAATCTTTATTCAGGCGGTAGATAATGGCTAGAGAAATGCCTACACAAACTGTCAGCCCTCTTTTAACTGCTATAAAAACTTTTGGCAATGTTCAAGAATTATTTTCTAATCAATATAGAAATAAAGGATTGCAATTACTAAATGCAATAAATTCAAATAATCTTAATATCTCAAATCAAACAATGGATGATTTGATAAGAGCGACTAATATTAAAAATCAAACTGATCAGAAATATATACCTTTAGATGCTGAAGCAGAATTAAGAAAAAAGCAGGCAGATATTACAGAAATACAGGCACGTACAGGAGCAAGTAGAGCGCAAGCTAATGAGATAATGTCTTTATTGCCTTATCGAATTTCTCAAATTAAAGCTCAAAATCAAAAATATCAAAATGATTTAGATCCTATCTATAATACGCGAAAAATGATTGAAGCATATAAGAACGCGCCTGAAGGCTCGGAAGAAAAAAATATATTAATGGGTCTTATTGATAAAGAGATAGGTAATACAGGGCTTATGGCGTTGGGTTTTTTACCAGGAAACGGGCGCGCTAGTTTCGGCGGCGTTTCAAGTGGCGTAAGTCGTGGCGCGCCTAGGCAAACTATATCTTATGATCAAGAAGGTAGACCATTAATACGAGAGCTTCCCACAACTGCAGCTGCAACACAAGCTCAAAATCGTTTAGCGGCACATGCTGAGCTTGAAAAATTACAAAAAGTTTATAATGATTCTCTGAATGTTTACGGAAAAAATTACGGAAGTTTCAAATTATTAGGCGATATAATTGGCTCGCGATTTAATGAGAATATATCAACTAATAGATTAAAAAATTACGCTACCGGCATTAATTTCCTACCAGAAATTGCAAGTATAGCAGCTAGACAGGCAACAGGCGGCGTTCCTGGCGAAGCAACCATTAGAGACTATCAAAATATGTTCTCAAAGGCTGCTCCTTTAGAGTTTCTAAATAAACTTTTGCCAGGAAATGTTAAGGATTATGCATTAAACCAATTTTTACCTATACAAAATAAAGCAATCGGATCAGCTGTTGAGCAAGAACGATTAGGATTTCCAACATATTACGGAGATACAAGTATTGCGCAACCTCAACAACAAAGACAAAAAAACTTTTTAAGCAAAAATACAGATATTCCTGCGCCCGCTCAATCAAGTAATAACAGAAATTTAACTAAGCCTAATTTAGGCAGATTAAGTTCACCTAATTCTTTTAATTCAACAGAAGAAGCTAGGGAATATTTTAGTAATCTTAGTCCATATCAGCAAAAATTATTTTTATATGAATTTTTTGGAGTAAATACCAAATGACATATACTCCAAAACTAGAAGATTTTCAAGACCTAATAAAACCGCCAGATAGCCAAAATTCAGGAGGCTATATACCAAAACTAGAAGATTTTGAAGATATTGCCCCAAAAGGGATGATAGATAGCATTAGAGAAGAAAGAAATAAAGCTAACAATCAATTTTCTAACAATGATAAGTTCTCATTTTTAAAAAATTTAAATAACAGACTTTTAGCTCCTGCTATAACTTTAAGAGATATTTCTAATTTTGGTAAACATGCTTTTGCAGATGTTTCAGATTTAGGAAGAGACGTTATTAATATACCTAGCGGTTTGTTAAGAACTGTTGGCGTTAATGTTCCTAATATTGAGGATAATAATATTGACTATTATAAAAACCTGGGTATTCAAAAGAACGGATGGGATAGCTTAGCTAAATTTATCGCGACTTCTAATCCTTTATCTAGAGGAATTAAAGCCGCAGGAC
>Ga0157378_10001928_pt1 | contig 18613 bp, 15 predicted proteins | sample M65metaG_FD_115309 | JGI IMG/M metagenome (GOLD analysis project Ga0157378, IMG submission 115309) | Miscanthus rhizosphere microbial communities from Kellogg Biological Station, Michigan, USA - M6-5 metaG | ecosystem: Host-associated > Plants > Roots > Rhizosphere > Soil | place: USA: Michigan...
CCGCAGGTTTGTTTGTTAGAACCCTCTCCGGGCTGTTGATAAAAGGTCCGGGGTTTGACACCTCCAGCCTGATCTCGTTCGGTATCAAGCCGGCTCTTAACGGCTACTCTGGAGCCGAAGAAAACCGGCTCATTCGACGAATTACTGAAGGACTCCGCGATTCAAGCAGCATTCAAGCCTCGGCCATTGCGCATGACCAGTTACTCCTCGGGGGAACGTGGAGTAATTCTCTGACGATCCAGGCTCGTGAACGATACATTACCGACCGCGAGGTCCAGATGAACGCCGTCACTCCCGGGTTCTTCGCGACCCTCGGAGCCAGGATTGTCGCTGGACGAGACTTTAACGAACACGATGCCCTGAATGTCATCGCGGCAAATCAATCGCTGCCGGTGAGTCAGAGCGGGCAGCGCGCGGTGATTGTCAACGAAGCCTTTGTAAAACGATATTTCGGAGGACGCAATCTTCTCGGCGCCCGCGTCGCTATGGGATCCGCACCCGACGCCAAACCGGACAGCGAGATCGTCGGCATCGTGGGAAACATCAGCTACCGTGATGTTCGCGAACAATGGGAGCAGGCCTACTTTCCCATTGGTACCGAGCTGTCTGGCTCGAATTTTTACGTCAGGTTTCGGGGAACGCCCGAGTCGGCCTTTCGATCGATTCGGGCGATCCTTCACAACGCCGATCCAACATTGCCAATCAGCTATTTCCGCACGCTGGACGAGCAAATCGACCGATCCTTGAACACAGAGCGTATGCTGGCGGCACTTTCCAGCAGCTTCGGCACGCTGGCGCTGCTGCTCACGTTGGTTGGCCTGTATGGTGTGATGTCCTTTGTCGTGACGCAGCGCACGCGCGAGATCGGGATCAGACTGGCGCTTGGCGCTTCGCGTTGGTCGGCAATTTGGCTGATCCTTCGAGACGCGTCGGCAATGATCCTTATGGGAATAGGGATTGGTTTGCCTCTTGTTTGGGTTTTAGGTCGCCTGGTCGAATCGCAGCTCTACGGTGTGAAATCCTCCGACTCTACAGTGATCTGCATCACTGTCCTGATTCTGTGCTCGACGGGACTGGGCGCCGCGCTCATCCCTGCACATCGCGCCTCGGGCGTAAGTCCGACGGACGCCTTGCGAGCTGAATAGTTGGTGCGCTCCCCGCGCCGCGCGACCACCCAGTAACCCAGCTTTGACTCGCGATAAACCGGCGTAGTGTTGACTGACTTGATTCCAGATGGTGAGGAACTCGGACACTAATCGGCTAAAGGCGGTAACTGACACGTGTCTCTGACGCTGGGAGTGCGCTAGTTGTGCAGAGGCAAACAACAATAAGTAGGCGAAAATGCATCGCTCCTCCTGCAGTGCCAGCAGGATCATAGCTGATTTGGCTTCTGGTGCCGTTGAACCGGCTTAAGTCAGCTGTTACCGGAGAAGTGAAAATCGGCCAAAACCACATGATGTCCGGTTACGCGAGAACTTACCATCCAAGTGGCTCAGACAAAATGGCAATGCGTCAGCCGGAACTAGTTGACCTTACCAGGATTCTGAGTGACGGCACTTTCAGGTTTCACAGCTTGGAGATGGTTTTTAAATTCCTGGAACTCTTTAGTGGATATTACGGCCCGGTCGCGCCTTGGTAGGATTTTGGCAATCTCCGTTTGTAGGTATTGCAGGCGTTGAGCCAGCGGAGGATATTCGCTGAATGTCTCTGAGACAGTTTTGTTCGCGTCTCCTATCCGTGCAACGAAATCCAAGAAGCACTGCGTGTCGTAGCCCGATTTGAAGAGATATTGCACACCGAAGTAGTCTGCATCCAGCTCGGCTTCACGTCTTCCCTTCAACTCTACTAAAGGAATTCCGATATTTGGCGCACTGCCCTTTCCCGATGTAGTGACCGGTATAGTTGAAAGCTGCGTCATTTGGACCTTTGTCGCTATCTTTGTACCGGAACGCAGCGCTGTATGCGCGATTCCTCGGGCGAGTGCACTCGCCAGCTCACCCTCGCTCTCGATAACGACAAGGAGCCCCCGCGTGATGTATTGGTGCCCGCCTGGAAGGGTAAAGGCTTTGACTTCCTCGGTGTCAATCAACTTAATTGTGATCGGAATGTGCTTGTCCGAGTTTCGCTGCACATTTTGGGCTACTTGTTCCACAAATGCTGTAATCGATGGGTCAGCTATGAACCGATACGATTTTTCAGTCTCCAGTGCCAATCGGTTCCCTAATTCCTTCTCCTTGTCCGGCGTGTAAAAGTTTGGCCCCTGGGCAATGTTACGGTGCCCAATCGCGCCAATATCTGCATCTGATTTAGAGCGTTTGGTTTGGCCGAAGGCTAAACCGGAAAACAGACAAATGGTAGATAGCGAGACTAGGCCGACAACACAAATTCGCATTCTCAATCCCGGTTCCTAATCGAGTTCCGTGTACAGATTCTATGATGCCTTGGCGCTATAACATGCCGGTTTTTCCCGGCGCTCTCCGGTTTGCCCGTCATCCACTCGCAAGCGTCCAAAAATGATGCGTGAATTCAGTCGAGCCTGAGATGGATCTTGAAGGGTTTTGAGTAAGCGATGGGACTATAATTCGGGAATGGCATCCGCAGGGCAGAGTATCGAGCAGGCTCGGCAGGCGCAAGACATTGAAGCGATTCCTACGCTAGCGTGGTCCGCTCGCCCCGACGGCTCGGCTCAATTCCTCAATCGGCGCTGGCTGGATTACACCGGCCTTTCTGCAGAAGAGGCATCGGATTGGGGCTGGACTGCGGCTGTTCACAGAGAAGACCGCGACAGGCTCCTGGATTTTTGGCGGCAGCTGTTGGCTTCCGGCGAGGCTGGCGAGATTGAAGCACGCCTACGCCGGCACGATGGAGACTATCGGTGGTTCCTGTTCCGTGTAGAGCCTGTGCGCGACAATCACGGCAACATCTTCAAATGGTATGGCGCGAATACCGATATTGAGGATCGTAAGCGAGCCGAGGCACTACTAGCCGCCGAAAAACGGACCTTGGAAATGATCGCCAGCGGGGCTTGCCTGGCAGATATCCTGGAAAGGTTGTGCGAAACCATTGATGCCCAGGCAAGTAACGTCAAGTCGGCAGTAATGCTGATGGACGCGGACGGCACGCACCTTTGGCAAGCAGCCGGTCCTCGAGTTCTCAAGGGCTGGGTTGAAGCCATCACTCCACTGCAGATTGGTCCTTGTGTAGGTTCATGTGGCTCTGCCGCGTTTCTGAAGCGGCGGGTGATCGTTTCCGACATTGCAAGAGACCCCTTATGGGCTGACTATCGGGAACTGGCTTTGAGCTACGGGTTGCGCGCCGCGTGGTCCCAGCCGCTCCTCACCAAGAACCAACACGTGCTCGGCACCTTCGGAATGTACTATCCGGAGGCCCGCACCCCGAGCGAGGCGGAGCTGCGACTGATCGAAGGCGCGGCTCATATAGCCGTAATTGCGATCGAGGGAGAGCGATCGCAGGAAGCATTGAGAAGCGCCTTTGAGGAGATCCGGAACTCGGAAGCGAAACTCCGGAAGATCATCGACACGATCCCGACACTCGCGTGGTGTAGCTTGCCGGATGGTACGGGAATATTTTGGAACCGGCGATGGCACGAATATACGGGCCTTACGCTTGAAGCAGCTCGCGGCTGGGGATGGCAGGATGCCATTCACGCGGAGGACTTGAAGGAAATAACAAATAAGTGGCTCGGATTTCTGGCCTCTGGCCAGCCGGGTGAAGTCGAGGGAAGGCTGCGCCGGTTCGACGGAGTGTATCGATGGTTCTTGTTTCGGGCAGAGCCATTGCGCGACGACTCGGGCAACATTGTCAACTGGTATGGAACGGATACTGACATCGATGACCTGAAGCGCGCTGAGGCAAAGCTCCGTCAAGACGAAGAAGAGCTTCGGCAGCTGATAGATCTCCTTCCTCAGCATGTTGTTGTCCTGGACAAAGACGGCACCTTGCTTCAGGCCAACAAAACGCTGCTTGACTACATGGGCTTCACCTTGGAAGAAATGAAAGGTGCGGGAACGCGGGAGCGGATCAGCAGGGACGTCCATCCAGAGGACCTGGAGAGATTTGGAAAGGAACGAAGCGCAGGCCTTTCAAAGAAAAGGCCTTTCGAGATGGAGAAGCGGCTACTCGGAAAGGATGGGCGGTATCGCTGGTTCCTCGTTCGCTGCAACCCGGTACTCAATGACGACGGAGACGTTGTTCGGTGGTTCGCGACGGCGACGGACATTGAAGATCGTAAGCAGGCTGAAAATCGCGTGCGAAACGAGAACGTTGCGTTGCGCGAGGAAATCGAACACTCTGCGATGTTTGAGGAGATCGTCGGCTCCTCCGAAGCTCTGCGGCGAGTGCTGGCCCAAGTGTCGAAAGTTGCGCCTACGGATTCGACCGTCCTGATTTCGGGAGAAACTGGAACGGGAAAAGAGCTGATCGCTCGTGCCATACATAGCCGGTCTAATCGCTCGACGCGAGCCTTCATTCGAGTAAATTGCGCCGCTATCTCGCCTTCACTCATTGCCTCGGAATTGTTCGGACATGAAAGGGGCTCCTTCACGGGGGCACATCAGCGGCGTCTCGGACGCTTTGAATCGGCCGACGGCGGAACGATTTTTCTTGATGAGGTTGGTGAAATACCGCCAGAGGCTCAACTTGCTTTGCTACGAGTTCTCCAGGAGCACGAATTCGAACGAGTAGGTGGGAACCAAACGATTCCGGTTGATGTGCGAGTGCTCGCGGCGACAAACAAGGATCTGCGCGCGGCCGTAGCTGACGGCACGTTCCGTCAGGATTTGTTCTACCGCCTAAACGTTGTCCCGATTCAAGTGCCGGCACTTCGTGATCGGGTTGATGACATCCCGTTGTTAGTGGAATACCTGGTGGACCGCTACGCCAAGAAGGCCGGTAAGCGAATTCGAAGTGTGAGCAAGAACACGCTGGATTTGTTCCAAGGGTATGACTGGCCCGGTAATATCCGGGAATTGCAGAACGTCGTCGAACGCGCCGTGGTGCTTTGCGAAGGGGAGATATTTTGTGTCGATCCAAGCTGGCTCGCGCCAGCGTCCTCAAGTCGGACGTCCGCCAATCATACTACGCTGACCGTTCCCTTGGTCGCGGACCTTTCGGAACGGGAGAGGGCGATGATCGAAAACGCACTGCGCGAGGCTGAGGGCCTGATTTCGGGTCCCACCGGCGCTGCGGCGAAATTAGGCATACCCAGACAGACGCTTGAATCCAAGATCAGGAAACTCAGAATTAACCGCCATCGCTTCAGAACATCCTAGTCCACGTCTGGCCTCCAGGGTTTATTTCGGTCAGAAGCCCGTTTTTAAACTTCTCTCTCAATCCCGCGTAGCGCGCCTCTTCGATACGCCCGCCCCGACGGGATTTGGGGCGACCCGGCCCCAAAGACGATGCTGAATTTTCAGCAAACGCTGAAATTGCGGCATGACTGCAAAAGCTAAAGACAAATATCTCAACTGATTGCGAGTGGCACTGATATTGCCATTCTGTGAGGCGTGAATGGTACGACACGTCGAACGTGACCTTTAAGATTGAAAAGCACCGCGATCGGCACAGCACGACTATTCGACTCATAGGCCGAATGCGGGCGGAGCACTTATCCGAGTTGGAGAAGCAGATAAGGGAGAGCGAATTGAAGATCGCGCTGGATCTGGAGGAACTGGACTTGATCGACGTTGAAGCAGTTCGCTTCCTAGGGATATGTGAAATACAAGGGGTCACACTGCTCAACTGTTCACCCTACATACGCGACTGGATCGGCAAAGAGCGAAGTTAAAGGAAATAGGAGAGGAACGATGCTTAGGAAACCGGAAGGAAAGATTGTACTTGTTACGGGCGCCCTGACCGGCATCGGTCGCGCCGCTGCAATAGCCTTTGCGCAAGAAGGGGCAAAGGTCGTCGTGTCAGGTCGTCGAGAAAAAGAAGGACAAGAGTTAGCTGCGGAGCTCCAGGCGCTCGGAGCAGAAGCCATTTTTGTTCGTACTGACGTCCGCAATGATGACGACGTGCGTAAGCTCGTGGATCAAACGGTCAGCCTTTTCGGACGCCTCGATATTGCAGTCAATAACGCTGGGACGGAAGGCACACCCGGCCCGGTGACGGAGCAAACTACCGAGAGCTACGCGGCGACGTTCGACACGAATGTGCTCGGCACGTTGTTGAGCATGAAACACGAGCTGCGGGTGATGCTGCCACAGGGGAGCGGCAGCATCGTCAATGTCTCATCCTCCTATGGAAGCATTGGCGCTGCCGGAGCGTCCGTTTATGTAGCCAGCAAACATGCAGTGGAAGGACTGACGAAGTCCGCTGCACTGGAAGTCGCGGGCACTGGGGTTCGGGTCAATGTAGTCGCTCCGGGCACCACCGACACGGGTATGCTCACCCGCTTCACCAGCACGGACAAAAATAAAGCGGCGCTCGTCTCAACCGTACCGCTTAAGCGTTTGGCAACGCCGGAGGAGATTGCTCATGTGATCGCTTTTGTGGCTTCGGCAAATGCGTCGTACATGACTGGCGCGTCGATCCCGGTGGATGGAGGGATGATCGCGGACTAATTCTGGGCTGCCGGATTTGCGCGAAGTGCGGGGATGATCATACATGGCGGTAGGAACGCCTAATTTACAGGGAAACCGAACGGAAAGTCGACGCGTTGAGACATGGCTGCATAATTGATTTCAGACATAACGATTCGCGATCGCACAGCTTTTGAGGCCTATCGAACGCGTGCGGCGGATGCGATTCATGCCTAGGACGGTATCTTGCACGCCTGGGAGAAGTGCAGGTACTCGAAGGATCGTGGAATCCCAAGATGATTGTGATCGTAGAGTTTCCAAGCTTGGAAGGCTCGTGCCTGGTATCGCTCGCACGAGTACGCATTCGCCCTTGAGATGCACGACAAAGCGCTCAGCCGCGACCTCATTCTCGTTGATGGCGTGAACCAACCTGTCGCTATGAAATGACAGCGGGATCCGCGGCACGCACTAGATTACGCAGCTGGACTCAACTTGCTGCGGGGGAGCTAGACAAGATGACACTTCAAGGCAAAACCGCGTTGGTAACTGGCGCATCAAGGGGAATTGGTCGCGCGACGGCAGCGGCACTCGCCAGGGCGGGGGCACACGTACTGGTTCACTATGGCCGGTCCGCTCTGGAAGCGGGATCTCTCGTCTCCGAGATCCAAGCCAAAGGCGGCGACGCAAAGGCGATCTCGGCAGATCTGGCAATTCCGGATGGAGCTGCGCTGCTAACCAAACAGGTGCGCTCCATCGTCGGCGACCGCTTGGATGTGCTTGTGCTCAACGCCGGAATCAGCAAGGCGGCGCCTCGCAGACTATACGGTCGAGGATCTTAACAACCTCTTTGCGACAAACGTTCGCGGCCCGTTCTTTCTGGTGCAGCACGCTTGACGAACCCAGGGCAACGCGCCGGTGACGATGTTGTTCTTTCTAAACGGCGCACCAGAGTGACGCCGATAGAAAGCAGCTACCTCGCCAAATTTCAGAGGAGGTTAGGCCGCATGAGAGTCGACATTGTAGCTGGCGCGGTATTTCCCGATTATGAGCTGACTGATCAGACGGGCAAACACCGCAAACTCTCAGACCTACAGGGACCAGATCCAATGATCTTGGTACTCAGCCGGGGCGGATACTGCCCTAAGGATCGGCGCCAAGCCGAAGGTTTGGTCCAACTTCACCACGAGATGGAAGTCGGTTACTCCCGGCTCGTCACCATCAGTACCGACAACATGCTTCTGACGAATGAGTACCGAGACGGCGTCGGCGCTCATTGGACCTTTTTATCCGATCCGGGGCGAAAGGTTCAGAAGGATCTGGACATCGCCGAGTACACGGACCCCGAGCACAATCCGATGATCCCGCATGTCATCGTCCTCGAACCTGGTCTCGTCATATTCAAGATCTACAACGGCTACTGGTTTTTTGGCCGACCGACCATCGAAGAGCTTCGGCAAGACTTGCGTGCCGCGCTGAAGAAATGCCGCCCGGATTGGGACATCACTAGGCCCGAACTGAAAGCCGCTTGGGATCGGGGTGAACGTGATCGCTTTTATCCCTATGGCAAGACCTACGGGCAGGTGTTTCGGGAGCAAGAGTAACGCGCTAGGACTCCGCTTGTTCGGCAATCCCGGATTCCAGGTGGCATATCGAAAACGCACCAGCCCCGCAGCTCATGAGGAACAGAGTGATTGCGAGCAACTCCAGGCCGCCGAAGAACTATGCAGCGATCACCGGGAAGGCTAGCGGCTCTGGAATCCAGCTCAGGGTAGCTTGTCGAAAAAGAGATAAAGGGCGGCAATCCGGCCATCCCGGGCAACGATGAAATCAGTCCCGGCGTAAGCTGGCGCCTCACCAGGTCGGCCCGCTACCCATCGGACCCGTCCGCCATTGCCCGTTTCCTCGGGCTCGGCAATTGGCTGATACCGAAAGTCAAGGTGGGTAGCCCTGATTTCGCCCGCGATGCGGTCGATCTCTTCCCGGCCACTATAGACTCCCTTGCTGGGATCGTAGAACACGCCATCTTCGGTGTAGAGCTCTTGAACGGCCGCGCGCCGGCGCGCGGGGTCGTTTTCACCGAAGACCTCTTGAAGATTGCGGGTCAGCAAGGTCGCTATGCTGTAGGACATGACTTGTCTCCTCTCCGCAGCTGAGTCGCTTCTGTCACCAATGAACCCGACGTCAATCTCAATGATTGTGAGTCGACGCAGCCGTCGAGCCGAGCATTTGACCCCGCCTGGCGTTGAAAAATGGATGGCGATATTTATTGTGAGAGCTCACATATCCAGTTAACTTCCCATGTCTTTCCGCCGTCTGACGAAAAAGACTGTTCCATTCGCGATGATTTAGGTGAAATGTTGAGCCAAACATAGCGCACGAGGACTGCGCGGCCTTCCCAAGTTTGCTGGTTGTAGAATTCACCTCGCTTTCCGTTAAACTGGCCCACAACAGGCGGAAGGTCGAGAGTACCGTTGTCGAGATCCACCAGGTAAATACTCCACTGGTGCGATTGGGGGTTATAGAGTCGGAGCGTTTGCGCCTTTATACGGAGCTTGTTATCGGGAGTGGAAACGTCGAATTCTTCAAAATTAGCATTGCTGCCGAGAAGCTTTTTATGATTCGAGATGCCATCGTATTCGACCCAGATATTCGAACCCTTCAAGCGTTCGGGGAGTCGACGAACATGTGCTTTCCAATTACCGATGAGAAAATCGAAATCGTGAGATCCGTCTCCCTGCGTAGCCGCTGATCCGTTGGCCGCGACCTGCGAATTCGGGAATCCCGAAAGTGCGTGAACTTCACCGATAAAAAGTGCCGCACTCATGACCGCCGGCAGGATAAATCCAAGTCGAATCGATTTCATGCCTGCCATGCTCTCATGCGTTCGAGAACAAGTGCAACGTCGCAAGATCATAGGAAACCAGTGATTCTCCGTTGAAAGGGCGCTCCGGGTTGGGTTGGCGGCAACATGGGAAACTGTCAAGAAAAAGGCGCAAAGCCCTGATAAACGCTGCCGTAACCGGCCAAGTGCCCCAAAACTGATTTTGGGCACTCGTCTAGTGCCGATTAACAGATGCCCTTACGGGCAATCAGCACAGTCTCGAAGGTCAAGCTGTTCAGGCATTCTATGCGAGGTGAGGATAACGCCTTCAATATCCACTCTAGGAAGAAAGGTGCCTCAGTCTGCCTTTGAAAGCCTGAGTACAGTGCCATCCACTGCCTCGGCGGGTTTGATAGAAAATTCATGGGCTAATGTTGGTGCAATATCCACAGTGCTGACGGGATCCTTGCGCCGTTCCGCTTTCCAGGCACCCCAGAAGACAAGTGGTACCTTACGGTCGTAGTCATACGGGCTCCCGTGCTGTGCTGGGTCACCTGCCGGCGGGTCGTTTAGAGCCAGCATCGGCTTGAAAGCGAATAGGATGGCGCCACTCCGCCCGCGGACGGCGCTATATTTCAGCCTATAACGCAAGCTCTCGTCCCGAGGATCGTCAAACTTCCTGCTGGGCAGAGCTTCGAGATCCTCAAGCGTTGCGACATCTGCCACCTCAGGCATCGATCGAATAATATCGACAATCTTTGGAACCCATTCCTTTTGTTCACCGAGATGTTGGGAAACTTCTGGATTGAAGTAGAGTTGATTGGGGTAATGGTCGTTGCCGGGCCAAAGCAAATCTTGATCGAGCCTTAGCTCCTTACGCACCCGAGACTGCAAATCGGCGATCCAAGCAGTTGTGTTCAAGCGGCGTGCGGGAATACCTTGATCCTGCAATCGTTCCGGAAAGTCCATCCCGCCATGGTCCGCAGAGAGAACCACAACAACCGATCTTCCTCCGGCACAGACGCGGTCGAGGAATACACCTAACCTCTGATCCAGACGGCGAATCTGATCAAATATTTCAGGGCCTTGATTGCCAAAAGCATGTTCAATCACATTCGTAGCAGAGAGTCCGACGGTGAGGAGGTCCGTATTCTGCCCCTCGCCAAGTTGCTCCGCGTTGATCATAGCTTCTGCAGCATCAAACGTGGCATCATCGAAGAACGGTGAGCCTCGCCACCGCCTCCAAAACGTTCCATCTTGCGTTTCATGAATGATGAAACCCTCTTTAGCGTCCATCGCCAAGCCCGGCGCCTGAATCAGGCGTGGAAGCGCGCTGACAATGGGCGTCTTTCCAGCAAGCCACCGACCGGGATAGACCATTCCATCCATCGGGCCTAGAGGCGTCCAGTTCAAGGAATGATCCCGTAGTTGCCGGATCAGGTTTTTGTCAAACTGCGTGAGCCAACCCGGGAGGGTTTTAGCGTAAGCGGTCGAGGTTGTGAATCCAAAGCCATCTTGAAACCAGTACACCCCATTCGCCTTGGGCCCGGCCATCAGGATTGCGGCACGATCTTTCCCGGAAATCGAAAATACTCTGCTCCCGGGTACTTGATCGTGTAGCCAGGTCCCGAAAGTAGTCCCGCGAAACCATCGTGAGCTCGAGCCGATTTTCCCAGACGGTTCGCCGATATTCACTACATCCTTGTCCTCTTCGACACAGTAGATTCTCTTTCCGGTCTTAAGGTCTAGCCAACTATTTTCCGTGATGCCAGTGGAAGCGGGATGCCTGCCGGACAGTAAGACAGAATGCCCCGGACCGGTTTCCGTAAAGGCATGCTCGTGATACGCGTTTTCAAAAACGACGCCCTCTCTCTGTAAACGGCCTAGTCCTCCAGGAAGGTTTCGTCCGTATCGTTCCATAATGTCAGCCGACAACATGTCAACGGAGATTACAATTAGAAGATTCGGTCGTTTGCGCGTTTGATCGTCGTTCGCCCTGGTGGGTGGCAGCAAAAGAGTCAGGGCGAGAAATAGGGGCAGAAAGATGATCCAGAGCTTCTGAATGCTTCTGTTATGCGCCTGAGCCATGCGGTCTCCTGGGGTTCGTTAGAGTTATCCTTTACCGCACTTCAAAGACTAGGATTTCGGCAAGCTTGTCTTCGTGCTTCGGCGCCGCGACGAAGTACCTATTCAACTCAGGGACCAGCCGCGCTGTCTTCGCCACGGGACCGGTGGTCACTTTGCCGAGGAGCTTGTAATGATCGGCATCCAACTGTTCGTAGACATCAACAGCTCCATCGCTGGCGACGTAGATGCGCTTGCTAGGCACATCAAAGACCATGTCATCTGCTCCGGTGGTAATCGGCAGCGCTTGGAGTTCCTTGCCGTTCGCGGTGTCGAACACCACGAGGTGTCCGTCCCGACAGCCGACAAATAGGCGATGATTTGGCTCGTCCAGCGCAAGCGGCACATTCTTCTTGCCTAGGGAGATAGCTAGCGTGCCGACTATCGCTCTCTTTTCGCGGTCGATGATTTCTACCTGGTTCTTTGCGGGATTGTTTACGTACATTCGCGGACTTCCACTCTCAAGCGCCATTGCTTCTAGCGAATCACCATCCACTTTGATGTCCGCCACTTTTTCACCAGTCGTCGTATCGACGATGCTGACCATCTCGTAGGGCAAGTTGGCATCCTTGCCGCCATTATCAATGTAAAGGTATTTTGTGAGTGGATCGTAGCCAATGGAATCCGCGTCGGGCAGCAGCTTGACACTCTTCAAAATGCCGTAGGACGCGCCGTCAAGGATTCGCAATGAGCCGTCCTTCGCGTCGGTCACGTAGAGGCGGTTCAGATCCTCTCGATAGAGTATGGCTGCAGGTTTGCCAATCCCCTCAATATGGTGGATCGATTTACCCGTTCTGATGTTGAATACCAGCACGGAACTACTCGCGGAAGTGACGAACAGCCGGTCATGTTTTAGGTCGACACCGAAATGATCGAAATGACCGGTAACGTCGCTCGTTAGCCTTATGGTTTGCGCTAGCTTCAATTGCGCGACCGCTGCTGGAGACTCGACCATCAGTAAAGCAGCCAACAAAGCAGCAGAAATAAAGTAGCGTTCTATCATTTATTTTCTCCTTGGACCACGCACGCTATTCCTTACCAAATAACCTTGATCCCGAGTTGGACCTGCCTTGCAGACGTGATGGTTGACGTTAGTGCGCCGGCGGCTGAGTTCGAGGTTCCATCAGCATTGAAGATGTCTGTATTGTCCGGTGCGACTGGCACCGCAAAGTTGGCGTGGTTCAAAATATTGAAGATCTCTGCCCGGAATTGCACATGGAAGGTCTCCGAGATTCTCGATACGGAGAAATTCTTGAAGACTGAAAAGTCCAAATTCGTCAGGCCCGGCCCGATCAAGATATTGCGGCCGGCGTTTCCTCCTAGGTTGAAGCAGTGAGGATAGGTGCCAATCGTCAGGTCACAATTTGCAGCGTAGAAGTCCGCGGACGGTGCAGTCGGAATTGCGAAACACTCCGTCTTGATGTAGTTGTTTGGATTTCCAGGATTGATTGGCGAGTGGCAGCCAGGTCCTGTAAGGCGACTGGGATACGCCCACGGGTCACTGCTATTGAGGCCAAGGGGATCACCCCCGTTTGTGCCAAAGGTCGGGGTAAATGGAACGCCATCGCTTACCTTAAGTATCGTACCCAAGGCCCAACCGTTCAGGAACCAGCCCGCCGTTTGATTGATTGATTTGAATCGTGGCATCTGCCAAGTGCCCGACACGACCAGATTCCGACCGACGTTAAAGTCAGATAGGCCACGATTTTGCTTCACGTCCAGTCCACCCATTGCGTTTGCCCAGTGCAGACTAGACGGCGAATTCGCGAACGCGTCGCCGGCAACGGTCGAAGAACTATCGTCAATGCTCTTGCTCCAAGTGAACGAGCCTCGAACCAGCAGGCTCCTACCTATTTGCTCGGTAACTCCCAATTCCAAGGCGTGGTGCAGGGAGCTTCCGGCCCACCACATGCTTCTGATCTGACCAAAGTTAGGATTGATGAGTGTCCCGCTGGCTACCGGAGACGGCCAGACGTAACCCGCTGAAGTGACCGTCGGGAGAACAATATTTGTGTCGTCAATTCGAAACGGATCATGGACACCATGCGACCCTACATATCCTAGCGTGGCCGTAAGACTTGGCACGATCTCGCGCTGAACATTCAAGTTCCATTGCATCACGTAGTTGCGCTTGGGTTTTTGCTCTATGTAGGTGGCGGCGTGCGAATCGCCTTGCAGCTGCGCGAGAGCTCCCGTGTAGAAAGTCCCCTGTGGCAAGCTCGACGTCGTTCCACCGATGTAAAAAGGTGCTGACCTAGTGGTCAGCAAAGTGAACTGATAAGGTAGAGGTAGGACGTCGTACATCCCGAAACTTGCACGCACCGCGGTTTTCCCACTATTGAAGGGATCCCACGCAAATCCCACGCGTGGCTCAAAATTGTGCAGTGTGGGATTTGAGAAGAATGGGTTGCCTAGGTGCGGTTGAGAATCCGTCATATTAATCAGAGTTGAGAGTTTGCCCTGAACTTCCGTCGGCACAGTTGTGATTTCATAGCGTAGCCCGAGGTTTAGTGTCAGATTGCGCCGGAACCTCCAATCATCTTGAACGTAGCCGCCAAGGAGGGTCTGCCGAACGCCACGTGGCGTAAGCAATCCCGGGAGGGTTGCAATGAAGCTCCCAGGCTGATTGGCGAAGAAGTCTGCTATGTTTCTGAATTTGAATCCTCCGTCCACGTCGGACATCGCGATCATGTTCACCTGCATTCGTTCAGCCACGAACCCGAACTTCATCGAATGGTTGCCTCTGGTCAAGAAGGCATCGTCATAAGCTTGAAACGAATTCCAAGCATAGAGCCAGGGGGAACCTCCCCCGAGACCTCCCTTAAATGCTGAGATTCCACCCACAGAAACCGGGGCGGCATATGCTCCTGGCACGGCAGCGTAAGACGTATCCGCGGCGGCCGGATTGATGGCCTTGACGGTCTCATTGTTGTTGACACTTTCCCGGTTAAGTCCGATTCGAAATGTATTAATTAGGCCGTAGTTGAAGGTATGAGTCTCTTCCAGAGTGGCAAAATGGCGGGTCAGATGATGACCCAGTAAGACCTCATTCAGATTGTCGGGGGCACTGTAGGAAGAGTTGTCGTAGAAGTAGGACAAGAAAAAGGCATCTTTAGCAGTCAGTTTGTGATCAAGACGGACGACGAAAAAGTCTTCGTTAAGAATTTGTTGCCCGGAAAACTTGTATATGCCCGTGTCTCCTGTGACGATCCCATTCGGTAGTGGCCAGAAAGTCAGGTATTTTTGTGCCGCGGAATCCACGTTGACCGTGCCACTAACAAGATTTCCCTCGCGCGCTGCTGGAGAAAGCACCGTAGCGATACTGCTGATGCCCTCGGCTTGGCGGATGCCTTCGTAGTCACCGAAAACAAAGGTACGATCCTTCCATATCGGCCCGCCCGCCGAGCCTCCGAATTGGTTTCGTTGGAAGTGCGGAATGCTGCTTGCGTCAAAGAAGTTTCGAGCGTCGAGCACGCTGTCTCGCCAGAACTCGTAAGCCGTACCGTGAAACTCGTTGGTTCCAGATCGGGTGATGGCGTTGACGACGCCACCAGACGCCCGCCCGTACTCTGCGGAGTAGTTGCTGGTTAGGACTGAGAATTCCTGGATGGCATCGACGCCCAGATTTCCTCCAAGAACGCTGCCTGGCCCACCATTCGCATAGTCACTGACCGCCACTCCATTCACACGATAGTTATTCTGTTGCGGACGCGCGCCACTGATCGTAAGTTGGTCCCCGTACCCGCGGTTTCCTCGTCCAGAACCCGCAACGTATGTCTTGCGGTTGTCGACAGCATTGACGCCCGGCTCAAGAGTTGCCAGGTCCGTCCAAGAGCGTCCGTTCAATGGCAACTCTCGAATGATCATCGAGTCCACTATCGCGCCCAATGCTGAACTGAGGAGTTCAACCGAGGGTGCACCACCGCCGACAGTTACGCTCTCCCTAGCGGATCCCAGAGTCATTGCAAAATTTATTTCCACAGCCTCCTGAACGTGAAGAACTACATCGGACTTAAGCATGGTGTTAAACCCGGCTTTTTCAACCTCGATGCGATAGGTTCCTGGAGACAGACTAGGAAAATAGTAATCGCCAGAGTTGTTCGTTGCGCCTTCGTACTGCAGCCCCGTGCCGATATTGATCGCAAGGACGCGAGCAGCGACGATGATCGCTTTGCTTGGGTCTGTCACGCGACCGGTAAGGGATGCGTTCGGAGTTTGACCACGAAGGGCGGACGTCCAAAAAAGGCCCGTAAGGATTGTCGCCCACACAATTATTCCACGCATACGTATTCCGTCCCTCTCGCTTCCTCAGGAACCTTTTTGGTTCTTCGACTTTGTGAGGTAAGTCGGTTTACCCACGTATACGAGCTGGAGGACTAGCGGTGTACCAAGCCGCGTGGAAATTAACGGATCTGAAATCTGCTTGTAGCACCTCGTCTACAAGTAGCTCCGGCGAGCGCTAAACACAAGGAGTTGTGGAAGAGACTTGGTTCACGCGCTTATGGATGGTTTGCTTCTTTTCGAAGCAATGCAAAGAGGAGAGGCTTGCCCGTAGGAGCCGGGCTGCCGCCGTTCGGTTCCACGGTCACAAATACAGCGTCAATTTCTGACAGGGTATGAGCATCATCGAACCGCAAGATCCACCTACGGCTTGCCTCACTGTCAAGGTAGAGCAAGCCTAAATTTCGCGGTCTTGCCTGTTCTTCTTGAATCGTTTCCCGTTGGCCCCACACTTGAAAGGTGCTAGCTTTCGTCACTTTGGGCTGCCGATCGAGATCGAATGCGTACAAAATCAGTGATCGCCCTTGCGTGTAAAATATCCGGCCAAAGGGTCTCCTCGTGCGATTACGGCCCTCCACGTCGAAGACATCGGCAATGTACAGGTTGCGCGCACCCAACAGCTCGCGAATATCGTGGTCCGATGACAAGTACTGCTGGCTCTTTTTCAGCTGTTGTTCCTGATCCAAGTTAACGGCATTAAGGTGATCCGCCTGCAACTCGAGCGTAGCCATGCGCAACATCGATCTATCACGTTCAGCTCGAACACTCGACAGCTCAGCTTGAACGCCTTGGTAGGCACGAGAGACTTCGCGAAGTTGCTCGGACAGACGATCGCGTTCTTCAGCGATGTCGACAACGCGCTTGTTGAAGCTTGCCTTCTCGGCAGCGAGACTCCTAAACCCAGCATCGGCGGAGGCGCGTTCCCTGCTCATGCGATCCTGCAAGATCTGAATCTGTTTGCGAAGCTTCTCGATTTCTAGGGCCTTCGCCGAACTCTCGCGCTCCATTTTGGCGATTCGGTCCATCTGCTCGGTCAATTGAGGGTCCACGTCCCTCCTCGCAGTTAGCATCGCCTCGCTCAGCATTTGGGTGGAGGTAACATCCGGCCTGCCCTGAACGTGCCGCCGATTACGCAGCAGATACACGGAGGCTGTCACGCTGATTAGTAGACATGCCGCAACTGCGGCGGCCAAGGCGGCACGCTTGATAGTTCGGTGGGGCGAATTCATTTTTAGGCTGACGATGTCTGAGCCAACCGGCAAGACCTTATGTTCTTCAGCTTCCTCGATGCGGGCAAAGAGTCTCTGGCAGCTCGAGTTACTATCCCAGGTTTCCATCGGCCCGCGGTAGTCGTAGCCTCCGGCGAGGACCGCAAATCCCTCGCTCACCAAAATCTGGTACTGCCGGCATATTTCCCGGCAATTGGCACACGTTGGCAAGTGGTCTGTCAGTTCGGCCATCTCGCTGCTAGGCAGTGCGCCGGCTGTGGCAAGTGCAGCAAGCTCGATAAACCGGCCATGGTCGCTCAGGCTGTCTTCGAGATTTTTCAAGAATTCAGTCCTTTCGAAGCTTTCTTGCGAATACGGTCTTTCTCAACCGCTCCAGGCCGCGATAGTAGTGGTGACGAACATTGCCCAAGAGCTCATTTCGTTCATCCGCGATCTCTTGGAGTTCCAGGCCTTCAAAGTAGAACATTTCTAAGGTGCGGCGCTGCGCTTCTGGGAGCTCTGCGAGTGCTCGTTCCAGGCGCGCACGATTGAGCTTTGCACCGATCTCCCGATCCAAGTCAGTGGTTCCTATCAACGTATCACTTACGGAATCAATTTCTGTACCATCGTATGAACCTCTCCGCTTCAGATGCGACTTTCTGTCCAGCGCACGGTGAAAGGCCACCTGGACGATCCAGCCCTTTGCGCTACCTTTTTGCGGATCGAACAGCTCCGCTCGTCTGTATAGATAGAAAAAGGTGTCCTGAACAATGTCCTCTGCCTCGCCGGAATCTCGTAGGGTGCGAAGGGCAACTGTATAGACAAGCCGCGAGTACCGGTCGAAAAGCACTTCCAAGGCTATCGAAGAGCGACTGCGCAACTGAGCCATCAGTTCCTCATCGTCGCGCTGCCTAGGTAAAGGCTCCGGAGAAGGTTGGTGCACAGTTCCAAAGGGCAAAGGGCTCTTGCCCACTAAGAACGGTAGCGGCTGCACGCTTGCTCGCGTCGGAGCGCTCATGTATGGTGCTTTCTCTTCGTTGCTGAGAATCCTAGGACTTGAGAGGCGGACTGTACACAAATGGGATTAATGAAAGATGAATTCCTAATCGAAATGTTTTGGCACACAACGATTCGATTCAGTCGGTACAAATCTGCACCGCGCACGCATTAGTAGAATAGGTCTCGGTTATCGTTTGCTCGAAGAGGTAGCCTGACTTTTCCGGGTGGATATTCCAGCAAGCCCCTGTCTACGTCATTGGGGCTGGATTTTCGGCTGGTCTCGGCTAGCCTCCCGCTTTCTCTCACCATGGGAACGCAGCTCCCCACGCTCTTTCATCCTTCGGGTGTGTTTCTGCGCGCGACCCAGTTGCTCGAGCGTGGGATACCCATATGCCTCTATTCGGCGCAGCTTGCTTGGATCTGTCTTAAATTCCCGAACCACCTTCTGAAGCCAGGTGTGCGAGATACCTAGTTGCTTGGCCCAATCGCGACCCGACGGTCTGCTGGCATCCCGACAGGTGAGCCAGAGGAGCACATATCGCCGGATCATGAGTCCTTCTTCTTTGCTGCGCCAAGGCCGAGGCGGGTGCCACTTCTCGCTCGCGTATGCTTTGGCGAGGTTTTCCATTGATGCGTCA
>Ga0157378_10001929_pt1 | contig 18607 bp, 13 predicted proteins | sample M65metaG_FD_115309 | JGI IMG/M metagenome (GOLD analysis project Ga0157378, IMG submission 115309) | Miscanthus rhizosphere microbial communities from Kellogg Biological Station, Michigan, USA - M6-5 metaG | ecosystem: Host-associated > Plants > Roots > Rhizosphere > Soil | place: USA: Michigan...
GCAGCTCGGCTCCAATTTGCAGGGCGTGTGCTACATCCTGGATGAGCCGACCATCGGCTTGCACCCGCGCGATAACGAGGTGTTGCTCAAGGCGCTGGACATGCTGGCCGGAGCGCGCAATACCCTCATCGTGGTCGAGCACGACGAGGAAACCATCCGCCACGCCGACCACATCATCGACTTAGGTCCCGGTGCCGGCGTGCGCGGCGGCAAGCTCATAGCAGAAGGCAGCGCCGCGCAGCTGATGCTCAACCCCCTCTCGGTGACCGGCCGAATGCTGTCGGCCCCGCTCCGCCACGCACGAACTCCGCGGCGCACGGTCACCCGCTCGACACCCGTGATTCAGTTGCAGGATGTGACGCTGCACAACCTCAGATCGCTGCGCGTGCGCATACCGCTGGGGCGCCTAGTCGTGATCACCGGCGTGTCGGGCTCGGGAAAATCGACGCTGGCGCGCGATGTGTTGTATGCGCACCTGCGCGCAGCGCTCAGCGATGCGTCGCTGCCCTTGCCGCCCCCGGGCCGGGTGCTTGGCGCAAAGCAACTGACCCGCGTGCTCGAGGTCGACCAGACGCCCATCGGCCGCACGCCGCGCTCCTGTCCTGCCACGTACGTCGGCTTCTGGGATGACATACGCCGGATCTACGCGGAGAGTGAAGAGTCGCGCATCCGCGGCTACACGGCGAGCCGCTTCTCGTTCAACACCGCGGGCGGCCGCTGCAGCGAGTGCGACGGTCAAGGCCAGCGCACCATCGAGATGAGTTTCCTCCCGGACGTCAAGGTGCTCTGCGAGCAGTGTGGCGGCCAGCGCTTTGATGCCGCGACGCTCGAGGCGCGCTGGCGTGGAAAGTCCGTGGCCGACGTGCTGGCGATGAACGTCGAGGATGCCGTGGAATTTTTCCAGGCGCATCCTCGCGTGTGCCGGCCGCTCATGCTGCTGCGCGATGTGGGCCTGGGCTACCTGACCTTAGGTCAACCGAGCCCCACGCTGTCGGGCGGCGAAGCCCAGCGCATCAAGCTCGTGACCGAACTGGCGCGTCTGGCCGCCGTTAGGCCGGGCCGCCGCCAGGCGCCCCACACTCTCTATGTGCTCGATGAGCCCACCGTGGGGCTGCACATGGCCGACGTCGAGCGGCTGTGCAACGTGCTGCATCGGTTGGTGGACGCCGGCAACTCGGTCGTCATGGTCGAACACAACCTCGACATCTGCGCCGAAGCCGACTGGATCATCGACATGGGGCCGGAAGCTGGCGCCAAAGGCGGGCGCATTGTCGCTCAGGGACCGCCGGCCGAGATTGCCGCGCAGCGTGCCCGCTCGCATACTGGCGCTGCGCTCGCGCCGTTCCTGCGAGAGCGCGCGGACTGAAGCCTGAATCAAGGAGCGCCGATTGGACCACGGCCTGGTGTGCTGGAAATGCGGTGCGGACCTCAAGGCACTCACCCTCCCCCTGTCGCGGCGCGATGAGTGCGCTCGCTGCCGCGCCGAACTGCACGTCTGCCGCATGTGCGTGGAGTACGACGAGCGCGTCGCCAAGCACTGCCGCGAGCCCACCGCCGAGGAAGTCAGCGACAAGCAGCACGCGAATTTCTGCGATTTCTTCCGGCCGCGCCCGGGCGCCTACGTGGCCCCGGATACCGCTGCGGTCGATAAGGCGCGCGCCGAGCTCGATCGGCTCTTCGGCAAGCGCTAGGAAGCTTTTCTTGGAGCCGGGCTCAGCCGTTGCCGAACCGATCGGCCAGCCGGAGGATCAGGCGGCTGAAGCGCGACTGGTTCGGCGTCGCTGGCTTGCGCTCACGGACCGCCGACTCGCTCAGCAGGTCGCGACGTTCGGTTTGCACCTGTAGCTGACCGGCACCGAGGATTTCCAGGGTCTCTTCGAGCGAAAGCGGACGAGCCGGTTTCTTCGGCGCGGCCTTGCCATTCGTGCCGTTGCGCGCCTTGGCGCGTTTGCCGGGCGTGGGCTTGGAGCCCATGCCGAGGGCCGACACGACCGCGGGTCGCAGCGTGGGCGGTGTCTTGGCCGGCGCATTTGCGGAGCCCTCGAGGGCCGGGCGACTGCCGCTGGTGGCGGTATCGGTCGCAACGTCGTTGATGAAATTCAGTTCGGGCGTTTCGTTCTTCGGAGGCGACGGAGCCGGCAAGGGCTTTGCGGCCGTGGCACCCGCTCGGGTGCGCTCCCGATCGGTGACCGGCACTACCGACACTGAGGTGAATTCAGAGCGCACGTATTGCGCCACCTGCTTGGCCGAAACCGCGTCGGTGAAGAACCCCAGCCGCAGGCCGTACCAGCGACGCCCGTCGCGGTTGCCCTCGGCTCCGTAGAGCGTATACGCGCTGAATATGGCCAGCTGCGGGACCTGACTCATATCGATAGGCTTGACCGACCAGAGCAACTGCACCGCGAACAACGCGGGTTCCGGCGCAGCCGCCGTCGGCGCTGCTGGCGTGGCCTGAGTGGCGCTAGGCGCGGCCTTCTCGGGACTTCCCTTGACCGCCGCGTTCTTGATCCCGGGCGCTGAGGGCATCAGGCGTGCGGCGGTGGCCGGGCGCGCCGAGGTCAGGAGGCGCAGCACCGCCGCACCTTCCAGTACCGGTTCGGCGCTTTGCGCCGGCGCCTCGACCGGATCGCCGAGCGAGGCAATGGTGGCGCGCACATCGCTCAAGGAACGCGTGGCATCTTCCTTTGCCGCCGGCTCGCTTTGCTTCGTGACCGGTGCACTTACCTTTGCGGACGGAGCACTCAAATCGCTCGTCGACCTGGCGCGCGGCAGGTCCGGCGCCAGTTCAAGCTTAAGCGGTGCGGGAGCGCGCGCAGCCGTCGCAGCCACTGCCTTTGCGGGCTGCACGACGGGAGATGGCGCAACAGCTACCGGTGCGACAACTGCAGGTGCAGGTGGCGCTGCCGGGATAGCGGCAGCGGCTGGCACCTCGGGCGCCGCGGGCTCAGGCAATGCCGCGCGCGCGCGCAGCTTGATGCCGGGCGCCACGCCTGCCCAGGCGGCTGGATAGACGTCGCGCACCAAGTCGAGCATCTTCTCGGCCTCTTCCTGGCTTTCGAAGTAGCCCATGTGCAATCGAAAACGCTCGCGCCCCTCTTCGAGCCGGCGCGAAACAAAAAACGTAAAGCGCTTCAGGCCCGCGTGCGAGGGCTGGACCAGCCCCACCGGAGTCGTGGATGCGCAAAGGTTAACGACGAAACGAGGGGGACTGACGGCCTTCTGAGAAAAACTCGTGCCGGTGGTGGACACAAGATTGTTCAAGGAACTGCTGGCCTGCTGCATTAACTCATCCCCACTGGGTCGCGAAAAAACCCACGCCAGCGACCGATCTCGAGGGGATGGCACCGAAGCAGTTTCAGGAATCGCCCGGCTTGCACGGGCTCAAGTCCTCACCCTTCGGTGGCAACCCCGCTATCCCCCTTAATTTCGGGGGGACCGGAGGCTTTGCGTCCCTGTTTCACAACAGGTATGCCAAATCACTGAACGTGACGCAGTTTGGCACGGTGACACAGCCGGTCAAGAGTGCAGATAGAGAGGCAGTTCACAACTGTCGCAACTTGGCGAACTTGGTCACACTTCTGTCAAATCGACCCAAAAGCTCAGGCGGTGGCGCGAAATTCCTCGCCAGAAGTGTCACTGAGGCCTTGTAGGAGTGCCGTTATGTCGCTAGTCGCGGCGGGGCGCGCGAGAAAAAAGCCCTGCGCGAAATCGCAGCGGCGCTCGCGCAGGAATTCGAGCTGCTGCATGGTCTCCACGCCCTCGGCCACCACCTTCTTGCCGAGCGCGTGCGCCATGGTGATCATGGTTTCCGCGAGCGTCGCGGCCGTCAGGTTGGTCGCGACCTCCTCGATGAAGGAGCGGTCGATTTTGATCGACTGCACCGGGTGGGCGCGCAGGTAGCCGAGCGAGGAATAGCCCGTGCCGAAGTCATCGAGCGACAGGTACACGCCGAGCGCCGAGAGCTTGTGCAGTGTGGCGAGCGCGTCCTCATCGGCGAACACCGATTCAGTGAGTTCGAATTCCAGCCGGTCCGGCGCTACGCCGGTGCGCTCGAGCGTGCGGCGCACGAGCTTGTGGAAATCGGGCTGGCGCAGCTGGAACACCGAAACGTTCAGCGCCAGGCGCGGTGGCGCCACTTTGGCTGCGCTCCATTCGGCCATTTGCTCGCAGCCCGCCTCGAGCACCCACGCGCCAATGTCGACGATCAGGCCGCTCTGCTCGGCGGCCGGCACGAACTGGCCTGGATAGCGCATGGCCTCGCGCGGCGGCTGCCAGCGCAGCAGCGCCTCCAGCCCCGAGAGCTTGCCGGTGCCGAGCGCGTACTGGGGCTGGTAATACAGGGAAAACTCGCGGCGCTGCAGGGCGTTGTGCAGGCCGCTCTCGGCAACCAGTGCCGGCATGCGCTGCATCTCGCGGTTGTAGAAGACCACGCGCGCGCGCCCGTCAGCCTTGGCGCGATACATCGCCAGATCGGCATTGCGCATCAGCTCATCGAGCACCGTGGCATCGTCCGGAAATAGCGTGATGCCGATGCTGGCCCCCACGTGATGGTCGCGCCCGCCGATGTTGACGGCTTCCTGCAGCGCCTCGCTCACCCGGCTGGCGATCCGGTGCGCGCTTTCGGCGGTGCCCACGTTGCGCAGAATCAATGTGAACTCATCGCCCCCGAGCCTGGCCACGGTGTCGACTTCCTTGATGCAGGCGCGCAGGCGCTGCGCGACGATCTGCAGCACTTGGTCGCCCCCGTTGTGGCCCACGGTATCGTTGATCTTCTTGAAGTGGTCCAGGTCGACGTACATCAGCGCGCCGCGCTGGTGGCCGTCGGCGGCGCTGGCCAGCTCCTGCGACAGGCGGTCCCGGAACAGCAGCCGGTTGGGCAGCCCAGTCAGCTGATCGTGATGCGCCTGATGATAGAGCTGCTCGCCGCGCGCGCTGTTGGACAGCGCTACGCCGATGCGCGCCGCGCACTCGGTGCCAAATCCGGCCACCTCGGCCGCCACCTGCGGCACGCCCGCATAGCCTACGGCCAGCACCGCGCTGATGTGCTCCTGCGAGAGCACCGGCCAGAGCCAGAAGAATTCCGCGCCGCGCACATGGAGCGGTTCCAGCACGCTGTGGCGTCCGGGCTCGAAGCGCGCCACGGTCAGGCCGGCCCGCTCCTGCGTCAGCTGCGAGAGCAGCAGCGTGTCGAGGTTGATGCGGCTCACCGGTGCGTGTTCGCCGGGGGCGGTCAGGTAGGCGCGGCCGTACTCCGAGGCGTCCCGGTCCAGCAGCACCAGCATCGCCGAATCGCTGCCGGTGATGCTGCGAACCCGCTCGAGCAGTTCATCGAGGCAGGATTCCAGGTCCACGGATTCGAGCAGCATGCGATCGATGTCGTTGAGACTTTCCATCGCGCGCATCTTGTCCTGGAGTATCGCGATGGTGCGGTTGAATTCCTGCGCCGCCGCACGCGGCGCTTCGCCCGCGCCCTCCAGCGGCACGCGCTGATAGCTCCCAAGCGCGAGTTCGCGCAGCGACTCACTGAGCTGCTGCAGCACCGGCTCCCAGCGCCGCTGCAGCTGCACGCCGAGGGCCAGGATCAGCAGCGCCGCGCACAGCAGCGGCAAGGGCAAGAGGCCAGCGGCCTGCGACCAGGAAACAAACAGCGGCGCGGCCGGCCGGCTGGCAATCACGGTCCAGCGGCTCGCCTCGAGGTGTATTTCTTCAGGCAGGATCGTGGCCGCGGCCCCGCGCCACTCGCTCTGGCCAACGGTCCAGGAGCGCAGTGCGCTCACCGGCGGCGGCGCCTTGGCGGCGGCGCGGTCGGGTGCAAACATCGCCCACACATCCACGGGCAGATCGTCGCTGGTGGTAAGCAGCGTGCCGTGTTCGTCATAGACCGCCAGCACCGAGGGTGCGGCCGCCATGTCCTCGCGCCCCTGCCAGAGCCATTCCGGCGAGAGCTCGAAGCAGGCCACGGCCATCAGGCCGCCGGCGCGCACCGAATGCACCAGGTACAAGGGCACATCGCCGCGCGTACGCGCGCCGGATCTGAGCAGCGTGCGCCCGGCACTGAGCGCCAGGTGATCTGCCTCGCTCAGCAGCACCGGTCCAGACTGTTTGTCCGCGGGCAGCAGCACCACACCATGAATGATTTCCGATCGCAACAGCCGCGCGCGCAGTTGCGCGCCGGCAGCACCGGCATCGTTCGCCACCAGCGTCTGCACCACCAGCTCACTGGCCGCCAGCCGCGCGCGCAATTCGCGCGAGTAGCTGGCGCTCTGGGTCGTGACCGCTTGAAGTGTCTGCTGCTCGGCGGTAACCCTAAGGTCGCGCACCGCACTGGCCACAGCGGCCAGCAAAACCCCGGCCGCCACCGCCGTCATGGCGATGAGCAGCCGCCGGCCGAGCGACGAAGAGAAAATACCGGGGGTCAGCGGCATGAGCGGCAAAGGTCCTGCAGACTACGAGACCTTATTTAACGATGGCTGGTATGCCCGCCAATGCGCGCCAGATCACGCTTAATCTGTTATGTCGCCTCGACTGGGAGACGCGTCACACTTACTTCGGCAGCCGCCCGTCGATGGCGAGCGAGCGCAGCGCGCGCCAGGTATGGCGATGATTGCCCGGAATCCCAAGCGCTGCGGCTGCGACCATGGCGCGGGCGACCATGCTGGCTGGAATCGCGCGCCACTGCTCGTAGCGCCCGAGCAGCAACGGGTTGGCGAGTGGCATCAGCGCGCGCGCCAGTGCTTCCGCAGGCCGCCAGTCGCGGCGCGCACCCAGCAACAGCGAGGGCTGCATCAGGTGCAGGCTTCGAAACCGCAGCGCGATCAGCGCCAGCTCGGTTTCGCCCTTGACGCGCAGGTAGAAATTGCGCGACTCGCTCGAGGCACTGGCGGACGAGACCGCCAGCAGCGTCTTGGCGCCGGCCGATTGCGCAAAGTGCGCAAAGCGCAGCACCAGGTCATGATCAATGAGCCGGAAGGCCTGCTCTGAGCCTGCTTCCTTGATCGTCGTGCCGAGGCAGCAATAAGCCTCGTCGCAGCTCAGGCCGCGCAGGTCGTTCTCGAACGACTCGAAGCTCACGATGCGGTTGACCACGCTCCGCGCGTCGTAAGTGAGTGGGCGGCGCGAGAGTGCGATAACGCGCCGGTAGCTGCCATCGGCGCTAAGGGAACGCACCAGTTCCTTGCCCACCATGCCGCTGGCGCCCGCCACCAGCGCCACTCGCCCTGCCTCAGTCTGCATGGCGGGAGCTTAACCCGAGCGCCGGTAAGACCGTTACCAGTCGAGTTCGAGTTGGCCGTTGCCGCGCGGAGCGCAGAACCTTGTGGTGTCGAGGCCGGGATCGCGAACCGCGTTCAAGCCTAAGCGCTTGCGCGAGAGCTCAAAGCGCGCGCGCAGCATCTCGGCCCACGCACCGGTGCCGCGCATTCTGGAGCCAAAGCGCGGGTCGTTGTCGCGACCGCCGCGCGCTTGCTGCACCAGCGACATCACGTGTTCGGCGCGCAGCGGCATGTGTTCCTGGAGCCAGGCGCGGAACAGATCCTTGACCTCGTGTGGAAGGCGCAGCAGCACGTAGCCTGCACGCTTGGCGCCCGCGCCCGCCGCGGCCGCCAGAATCTGCTCGAGCTCCGCGTCATTGACCGCCGGTATCATCGGGGCCGCCAGCACCCCGACCGGCACTCCGGCCTCGGCCAGCGTGCTGATCACGCGCAGCCGCGCCTGGGGCGATGCGGTGCGCGGCTCGAGCGTGCGCTTGAGCTCCGCATCGAGCGTCGTCAGGCTCACGGTGACGCGCACCAGGTTCATCGCGGCCAGCTCCTTGAGCAGGTCGAGATCACGCAGAATCATCGAGCCCTTGGTGATGATCATGACCGGGTGTCGCGTCTGCAGCAGCACCTCGAGGATGTCGCGCGTCACTCGCAGGCGCTTTTCGACCGGCTGGTAGGGATCGGTGTTGGCCCCAAGCATGATGGGCTCGCAGCGGTAGCTAGGGCGCGCAAGCTCGGCCCGCAGCAAGCGGGCCGCGTCGGCCTTGTAGAACAAGCGCGTCTCGAAATCGATGCCCGGCGAGAGGTCCACGTAGGCGTGGCTCGGGCGTGCGTAGCAATACACGCAGCCGTGCTCGCAGCCTCGATACGGGTTGATCGACTGGCTGAAGGGAATGTCGGGCGAGTCGTTGTGGGAAATTACGCTGCGCGCGGCTTCCGCTCGCACCTCGGTGGCGATGGAGTCCGGCACCTCGTCCTGGTGCCAGCCGTCATCGACCGCCTCCCGGTCGGTGCGCGCAAATCGCCCGGCAGGATTGATGGTCGCCCCACGGCCCTTAAGCACGCCTTCCATGGGGATACTGTACAGATATACAGTATTCCCGCAAGGGGACTTTGGGAAAGCCGCGAGAGAGGGCGCTGCTATTCTTGCGGCCCGATTGATGAGTGATTACGCATGCTGACGATCCAGGAACTCTCCGGCGTCCCGTTGTTCGCGAAACTCCCGGCCAGCGAGGTGGAGCGCCTGGCCCGGACTGCGGCGGATATCCGCCTGTGCGCGGGCGAATACGCGGTGCACGAGGGCGAGGAGCGCGCGCTGTTCGTAGTGCTCGAGGGCAAGGTCGAGGTCACCAAGCGGTTCGACGGGATCGAACGCACCATCGGCGCGCGGGCACCTGGCCAGATATTCGGCGAGGTTCCGCTGGCACTGGGCGGCCCGTTCCTGGGCAGCTACCGGGCGGCAGGGCCGGCACGCGTCGTGCGCGTGGAGGCGCCGCAGTACTACGCGCTCGCCGCGGCCTCCCCTGACATTCCCGAGGCCATCGGTGCACTCGCACGCGAGCGCATCGGCGGATTGCAGGGCCTGGCCGCGGAAGCGCCCGCCCCGCAGGTCACCATCGTCGGCAATCAGTGGGATACCGGTTGCTACGCGCTGCGCCACTTTCTAATGCGCAACCGCGTGACCTTCGAGTGGTTCGCTCCGGATGATCCGCGTCTGGGTGCGCGTTGGCCATCGCCCCTGCCCTCCGCCGAGGCCTGCCCGGCCGTGCGTTTGCACGATGGCACGATGCTCGCGCGCCCGGCGCTGCGCGAGCTGGCCGCGCGCGTGGGTCTGCAGACCAAGCCGGCGGCGGCAAGCTACGACACCATCATCCTGGGAGGTGGTCCCGCGGGTCTGGCGGCCGCGGTGTACGGGGCGTCCGAGGGCCTGCGCACGCTGGTCATCGAGCGCGAAGCGCCCGGTGGACAGGCCGGCACCTCCTCGCGCATCGAGAATTATCTGGGATTCCCGAATGGCCTTTCGGGAGATGAGCTGGCCAGCCGGGCGCTGCATCAGGCGCGGCGGCTGGGCGCCGAGATCCTCGTGACCCGCAGCGCACTGCGCCTTGATCCCGCCACACGCTCGATCATGCTCGACGGCGAGGAGTCCGTAAGCGCGCAAACACTGATCATCGCCACCGGTGTCACGTGGCGCCGATTGTCGATCGAAGGCTTGGATCGCTTCGTCGGCAAGGGTGTCTCCTATGGGGCGGCACGGAGCGAAGCGAGCAATACCCAAGGCCTGGATGTGCACCTGATCGGTGCCGGGAACTCGGCCGGTCAGGCGGCGCTCTTCTTTGCCAACCATGCGCGTACGGTGACGCTGGTGGTGCGCGGCGATGCCCTGGAGAAGAGCATGTCGCACTACCTGATTGAGCAGATTCGCAGCAAGGCGAACATCAGCGCAGCGCTCAACTCCGAGGTCCAGGGCGTGCATGGCGAAACCCACCTAGCGTCCATCGACATCCTGGATCGCTCCACCGGCGCGGTGCGCCGCCAGGATTGCGGCGGGCTGTTCGTGTTTATCGGCGCGGATGCGGAGACCGAATGGCTGCCGCCCGAGATCGCTCGCGAGAAGCGCGGCTACGTGCTGACCGGGAGTGATGTGGTCCGGTGCGGTTGCTGGCACGCAGGGCGCGACCCGTACCTGCTCGAGACCAGCGTGCCTGGCATCTTTGCTTGTGGCGATGTGCGCTTTAGTCCCGTCAAGCGCGTGGCATCCGCGGTGGGCGAAGGCAGCATGGCCATTGCGTTTACGCATCAGTATCTGCAGCTGGGCCAAACACCGCCCAAGACTGCGGGCTGAAGAGCACAGGAAACCCAGCGCCGGGCTAGTGCAGTTGGCGCAGCCGGCGAAGCGAGGGGAACATCCAGGCCCAGCCTAAGGCCACCGCCACGCTCAAGACACCGCCCACCACCACCGAGGGCACGGTGCCGAGCCAGCTCGCCGTCAGGCCGGACTCGAATTCACCCAGCTCGTTGGAAGCGCCGATAAACATCCAGTTCACCGCGCTCACCCGGCCGCGGAGCGGATCGGGAGTGTTGAGCGGCACCAGGATCCCACGGATGTTGACGCTGAGCATGTCGCCGGCTCCGCTCAAGACCAGCGCGGCGATCGACAGCGGCAGGCTCCGCGACAGGCCAAACACGATCATCGTGATGCCGAACAGCGCCACGCCCCCCAGCATGGCGCGGCCGGCGTGATCACGCAGCGGCCGCACCGCCAGGAGCGCAGCCGTCAGCGCCGCACCGATGCTGGGCGCCGCGCGCATCAGGCCCAGGCCCTCAGGACCGGTGTGCAGGATGTCGCTGGCGAAAATCGGCAGCAGCGCCACCGAGCCGCCGAACAGCACGGCGAACAGATCGAGCGACAGCACGCCCAGCACCAGCGGGTTGTGGCGCACGAAGCGCAAGCCCTCGAGAAATTGCCGCATGCCGCCCGCTTCCGGGGGAGCCTTCGGTCGTGTGTCGGCGCGGATCATCAGCATGAGCACGAGCGTGCCGGCGTACATGATCGCGCAGCATCCGTACACGACCGAAGCGCCGGCGAGGTACAGAAATCCGCCGATCACAGGTCCTGCCACCGAGGCCAGCTGGAACAGCATGGAATTGAGCGCCACGGTTTTCGGGAATCGCTCGCGCGCGACCAGTCCCGGCAGCATGGCCTGCATGGCCGGACCCCAGAAGGCGCGCGTCGCGCCAAATACGCTGAGCGTCAGGTAGATCAGCCAGGTCCGCCTCACTTCGTAGATGCTGAGCATCAGCAGGGTGAGCGCGCAAAGGATCTGCCCGAGGTACGCGCAGCAGACTACCGCGCGACGCGATGCACGATCGGCCACGTGCCCGCCCACCAGCACCAGCAGGATGAAGGGCAAGAATTCGCTCAGTCCCACGAAGCCGAGCGAGAGCGGGGTGCGCGCCAGCGCGTAGACCTGCCAGCCCACCGCCACCGCCAGCATCTGCCCGCCCAAGGTCGCAAAGCAGCGCCCGACGATGAAGTACACCGCATTGCTCCGCGGCGGCGCCGGAGCGCTGGGCGGCAGCAATTCGAGATCCAGAGAATTGCTCAAGCGTGCAGCGCCGCGAACCGCATGATCGCGCGCGCCACCTGCGAGGGCTGCTCGTAGGGCATCAAGTGCCCGGCCTGCGGGATCGACTCGATGGCCACTCCCGGCATGCTCTCGCGCAGGCGGGTTGGCGCATCGGTATTGAGCACGCGGCGTGCGTGGGCCGATTCCTGGCCGTACAGGAGCAGCTGCGGTGCGCGTATCCGCGCCCAGCAGGCCTCCAGATCGGCGCGCCCGTAACGGATGGGCGATCGCATCTGCTGTCGCGGGTCGGCGAGCATTTCGTGCCCGCCCTCGACCTTCCGAGTCCAGACCTCGGCAAGAAAGCGCGCATGCGCCATGGGCAGCCAGCCATTCGCGCGCTTGAGCGCAATGACGAGCTCCTCCAGATCCGCGTAACGGCGCGCCGCGGGAGGATTGCGCAAATTATCAAGCCAGCCGGCGATCAGCCCGGGAAGCTCTGCGGGCGGGAGCTCCGGCATGCCGTAGCCTTCCATGTTGATGAGCCAGCGCACGCGCTCCGGGCGCACTCCCGCATACATCGAGGCCACGGTCCCGCCCATGCTGTGGCCGATGAGACGCGCCGGGGATTGCGGCGAGACCTGCTCGAGCAGCCAGTCGAGCTCGGCCAGGTGTTCCGGGAACCAGTAGTGCGCCTCGTGCCGCCCGCTCTGACCGTAACCGGGCCAGTCGATCGCCAGCAGCGGCCATTCGTCCGGGAGCCTGTCGACCAGCAGCTGCCAGGCCGCTCCGCAATCCATCCAGCCGTGCAGCAGCACGATCGGTGAGCTGTCGGCAGGACCCCAGCGCAGCACCGAGATGTTTCCCTCGCGCCCGCTCAGTTCCAACCTCTCCGCCACGCGACGTGGGGCGTAGACCTCGCGGACTTCCACGTCAGCCGCGCTCATCAGGCGGCCAGGAAGCTGCGGTAGGCAGGATTTGCGGTTTCCTCGGTGTAGGGATAGCCGAGCGCTTCAAGGTGGCTCAAGAACAGCTCGCGCCCGGCCTCGGGCACCTGGATGCCGGCCAGCACCCGGCCGTAGTCGGAACCGTGGTTGCGATAGTGGAAGAGCGAGATGTTCCAGGTGGTGCCGATGGCCTTGAGGAACTCCAGCAGGGCGCCGGGGCGCTCCGGGAATTCAAAGCGGAACAGGCGCTCATCGGCCAGGCCGCGCCCGCCGCCGCCGATCATGTAGCGCACGTGGAGCTTTGCCATCTCGTTGCCGCTCATGTCGATGACGCCGTAGCCTGCCTTGCCAAGGCGCGCGATCACCGTCGCGGCGTTCTCCTGACCCGGCTGCAGCCCAAAGCCCACGAACAGCTGCGCGCGCTCGGTGCTCTGGTAGCGGTAGTTGAATTCGGTGACGTTGTGCTGGCCCAGCGCACCGCAGAAGCGCAGGAAACTTCCGGGCTGCTCGGGAATCTCCACCGCCAGCAGTGCCTCGCGCCCGGCGCCCAGATCAGCGCGCTCCGCGATGTAGCGCAGCCGGTCGAAGTTCAGATTCGCGCCGCTGTTGATGGCCACGAATCGCTGACCCGCCGTCATGTTCCTGGCGGCATAGCGCTTGATGCCCGCCACCGCCAGCGCACCGGCGGGCTCGAGAATCGCGCGCGTGTCCTCGAAAACATCCTGAATCGCCGCGCAGATCTCGTCGGTGTTGACGCGCACCACCTCGTCCACGTAGCGACGGGCGAGCGCAAAGCTTTCCTCACCCACGCGCCGCACCGCCACGCCATCGGCGAACAGTCCCAGCTGCGCGAGCGTCACGCGCCGGCCGGCCTTGAGCGATTCATACATGGCCGCCGCGTCCTCCGGCTCCACGCCGATGATGCGCACCTGAGGGTGGAGCGGCTTGACGTAGGCGGCGATGCCGGCGATCAGCCCGCCGCCGCCGACCGGCACGAAGATGGCATCGAGCTCCCCTGCGGTCTGCCGGATGATCTCCATGCCGATGGTGCCCTGCCCGGCGATCACGTCCGGATCATCGAACGGATGCACGAAAGTTAAGTGCTGCGCGCGCGCGAGTTCCATGGCGTGCTCGAAGGCGGCATCGAACACATCGCCGTGCAGAATGACTTCCCCGCCCAGGTCCGCCACCGCCTGCACCTTGATGGCCGGCGTGGTTTGCGGCATGACGATGACCGCGCGCACCTGGCGGCGGCGCGCCGCGAGCGCTACGCCCTGCGCATGATTGCCCGCGGAGGCGGTAATGACCCCGTTGGCCGCCGCCTCGCCCAGCTGCGCCAGCTTATTGTGGGCGCCGCGCAGCTTGAAGGAAAATACCGGCTGCAGGTCCTCGCGCTTGAGGCGCACCTCGTGGCCCAGGCGCCGGGAAAGGCGCGGGGCCGGGTCGAGCGGCGATTCGATCGCCACTTCGTACACTTTGGCGGTCAGGATGCGCTGCAGGTACTCATCGCTCATGGGAGCGAAGCTTAAGGCATCCTCAAGGAATCCGTCGGCCCCGGCAGCGACGGTAGATCAGGAACGCTTAAAGGTCTTCAGGCCTGTTCGGCGTCGGGCTTGAACACGAAGCGGAAGCTGACCTTGCCGATCGTCAGCAGGTCGCCCTCGCGCAGCGTCTGGCGCTGCACGCGCACGCCGTTGACGAACACACCGTTGGTGCTATTCAGATCCTCGACCGCCGTGGTGCCGTCGGTCATCAGTACCACGGCGTGGTGACGGCTGACCGATTCGGATTCCACGCTCATGTCATTGTCAGGTGTGCGGCCGATGGTGGTGCGCCGAGTAAGCACCTGCACGATGCCCGCGTCGCCTTCGGTGCGCACCAGCAGGCGTTGGCCACTTCGCGGCGTGGGGACAAGGGTGGTCACATCGGACTCGCGCACGACGGGCGCTGCCCGCTCAGTCATTAAGCTGCCTGGACCGTCGCTGGCGTGGCGATCAGCGCGCGCCAGCGCATCGCGCAGCGCCCGCTTGGATTCCTGCGCCTCCTGAAGTTCCAGCTGCAACCGGCTCAGGGCCTGGGCGCCCTCGGCGAGCTGACTCTCCAGGGCGCTGATGCGCTGCCGCGATTCCGGGTCCGGACCGAATGGGACCATCGCCGGCATGGCAGGTTCAGGCGCGCGCTCGTCAGTGCCCGGAAATGGTTTGCCGAAATGGCGATCGCCACTCCCGCCCCGGCTTAAGGCCTGGGCCAGCTGTTTGTTGGCGCGCTCGAGCGCCATGCCATGATCCACGCGTTGCGATTCGGCTTCCATTTGCAAGGCACGCAGTCGCTCATCACGTTCATCGAGCGCCTGCTCGCCCTCGCGCAGCATGCACTCGAACACCTGGCGCTGCGCTTCGGTGCGCTGCAAGGCTTCGCGGTGCCGCGCGACCTGGCGCTGCAGATCGGTGAGGTCCTGCTGGTGGCGGGCTAGCGCCTGCTCGCGGTGCGCACGCTCGCGCTCACCATCACCTTGGCCGCGCTTTTGGGCGATGGCGGCAAGGTCAGCACGCGCCCGCTCGAGCCGCGCCTTAAGATCGTCGCGTTCCGCGGTGTCCAGAAAATGCTGCTGCGAACGGGCTGACATCTGCTCCGTTAACTCTGCGATACGCTGGTCTCGCTCTCCCAGTTGGCGCTCCAGCTGCACGAGCTTCAGGTCAACTTCGCCCGGTGTCTGGTCGAAACTTCCAAGCTTGCCCGACAGCAGGCTCAAATCGTGCTGTAGTCGGTCCCGGCTGATGGTGACCGCCGCCAAGTTCTCCCGCAGTGCGGCGATCTCTTCCTTGCAGGCCTCAAGCTCGCGTTCCTGGTGAGCGTGCTGTGAATCCTTGGTCTGCTGGAGCTGTTCGACGACCTGCAACTTGCTGGCACGCGCATTGAGTTCCGCCTGCAGCTGATCGCGGTGATTGGTCAGCATCGCCACGCTCTCGCGGAGCGATCTCACCTCTTCGCGATAGGCGCGCAAGGGATCTTCAGCGTTGGATCCCGAGCCCGATGAATGCTTGCCGCGTGAGGGCTTGACCCAGGTATCGAGCGGGGAAGCGGGTGAGGCCGGGGGATAGTCAGCGGTCGCTTCGAATTCGGCGGCCGCGGCACGCGGTCCGGGCGGGGTGGTACTCATAGCAGATGAAGTCTACCCTCGGCGCCAAGCCCCTGATTTGGTTCACTTCAAATTTGGGAGCTGTGTCCTCAAACTGTGCCGCTCGCGCCGAAAAACTCAATTAAATCAGAAAGTTGACGGCCGCCTGGGGCCACAGGAAACGCCTGAGCGTCGGCGCCGGCAAGCGGTAGTTCACGGAAATTGATTTTCAGTGCCTGCAAGGCCTCAAGCGCCTTAGGGGAGGCACCCGTGCAAACCAGCCGTCGCAGCAGTGACCGGGGCCTCAACTTCTCCATGGCGATGGCCGTTTCGACACCTTCGGCGTGTGCCACAACATCGACCTCGCGCTGGCGCATCGAGTCGAGAAAATCGGTAAACGCCAGTGCGAACTGCTCCGCCCCGGCGTTGGCGCCCGCACCATCGGACTCCCCGTACCCAGGCAGATCGGGAGCGTAGATCGAGCGGCTCTCCCCTAAGGGGCCAAGCAGCGGCAGGAAGAAGCGACCTTTGCCCTCGCGTCCCGGAATACACAGCAATGCCGCCGCCTCGTCGAACCCGCCGCCGGGCGGAATCGCCTGATGGACGTGGAGCTGCCCGTAGCGGCAGTCGAAATACGCACGGCGCAGGCGGGCCGCAGGGTTCATTTCGATTCCTCCGAATCTGCGTGCAGGCGATGTAGGAAGCGGTGCACCAGGGGCGCTGCGATCACGCCGGCGATTGCCAGCACGGCGATGCCGGAAAAAAGTGCATAAGTACCGGCGAAGAACTTGCCTGCGAAGGTTTCCGGGCTGGCCAGTGGCCCCATACCGGAAAGGATCATTGCCGCATTTTCGTAAGAGTCGATCCAGGACAGCCCCAGAAAGCGATGGTAGCCAAGCATGCCCGCAAACAGGGCGATGCCTATCAGTACCACTCCAATGCCGAGGCTTCGCAGCTGACGGCGCAGATAACGCGGCAGCACCGCGACTGGTTCCGAGACGCGTTCGTAGGAAAGCGGATCTCTATTCGCGGCCATAGTCGGACGACTCTCAGCCTTCGTGCTGCATCGGTAAATAATAGGCGATATGCACCCGTTTCAGTAGCCTCGTAGCGGTCCACGCCGATGGGCACGGCGACACTTTGCGCGCCCTAAGGCCCGCGCATCCCGATGGCGCAGTCTAAGCTTGGCGGCGGGAGATGTTCATCATTATGGCCGGGATGAATACCGCACTCTTTACGCTTGCCCTACTGGGCCTCGCGGCCACCGCCGCCGCACGAAGTTCGACTGCGCCCGAGGGCAATGCCGAGGCGGCCGTGACTTTGCCCGACGATGCGACACTCGAAGCCTCTGGCGCGCGCTTCGGGAAAATCTCTATTCACAACGGGCAGATCTTTGATGAGAACGATCCGCGCGAAAATCATGGGCTCTATCGTCTTGCCAATCGATTTCATCTCCACACCCGTACCAGCGCAATAAAAGCCGCACTGCTGTTTCGGACTGGCGAGCCCTATCAGGGACGGCTGCTCAAAGAAACAGAGCGTAACCTCCGGCGACTGAATTTCTTGCGTGAACCCACCGTCCGTGCCGTGGCCTGGCACGATGGGGTGGTAGACATTCTGGTCGAAACTCACGACGTGTGGACGTTGCAAATCGGTCCGAGCTATTCACACAGCGGCGGCAAGAGCGCCGCATCGGTGGAGGTCAAGGACGAAAATTTCTTTGGTTTTGGAAAAACTCTGTTGGTGGGCTACGGCAGCGACGTCGATCGCCAGTCCACCTACTTCGAATGGCAGGATCCGTCGGTGCTAGGCAGCCGTTGGCAGGACGCGCTGCATTGGGCAAACAACAGTGACGGCCACGACCGCAGCCTGCAGATCTATCGGCCCTTTTATGCCATGGATGTGCAGCATAGCGCCGGGTTAACGATCACGGACACCGTGGGTACAGACACGCGCTACCAGCTGGGCATACCTTACGACCATTACCTGCACGCGTTGCGCCTGTTCGATACCTACGCCGGCTGGTCGCCGGGCCTGCGCTCGGGCCACACCTTGCGCATCAGCGCGGGCTGGCACAGCGAGCATGACACTTTCAGCCCAATTTTCAGCGGCGATCCCCCTGTCAACGCCGCGCTTGCACCCATCCCCGCCAACCGCGATTTGGTCTACCCGTACCTGCAGACCGAGTGGCTGACCGACAGCTTCGCGACCACCCACAACTTGAATCTCATCGGCCGCACCGAAGATGTGCATTTCGGTGCCTCCGCAACTGTTCAGCTGGGGGTGGCTTCACCGGCATTTGGGGCCGATCGCCGTGCGCTGGTGACCAATGGCCACGGCCGCTATGGCTGGAATCTATCCGCCCACCACCAGCTCTTCGCTACTGCCAGCTTTGCGGGTCGACTCGAACAAGGCCGGGTCGACGATCTGCGCGCCGGTACCAATTGGGCTTGGTACTGGCGCACTTCCCGACGCAGCCTAACCTACGTCCGCGTTGCCGGCGACACAGGAAACAGACTTGATTTGGACCATTACTACCTGCTCGGCGGTGACAATGGACTGCGCGGCTACCCGCTGCGCTACCAGCAGGGAAGCAGCCGCGTCCTATTCACGGCCGAGGAACGCCTCTTCACTGGCTGGACCATCTGGCGGCTGTTTGACGTTGGTGGTGCCGCATTCTTTGACGCCGGCCGCACCTACGGCGCCAACCCCGTAGACACACCGCAACTGGGCTGGCTGCGCGACTTGGGAGTTGGCATACGGCTGGGCAACAACCGCTCATCGCTAGGCAATATCATCTATATCGACGTAGCCGCTCCACTCGACGGCGAAAACATTAAGCGACTGCAACTTCTAGTGGGCGCCTCAGCTACCTTCTAAGCGCGGGGCAGCCTGCATCACAGTGCTTTGAGTTAGATTATGTGCTATTCAGAAAACACAGTGCCCGCCACGAATCACGACCGCGGACCCGTCTTTTGTCTTGCCAGTGGTCAAGCGCTGCGTCACACTCAATCTTCGGACTCATGAAATCACACCAAGAAGTCCCACGCCCCGAATGATTCTCCCTGCGAGCACCAACCGCCCATGAGCAGCGGCGCCGCCCTGCAATTGGCGCACAGCGCGCTGGACGAGGACGCCTGGGACGACCTGCTCAGCTACATCGAAGAGCGGCGCGTCATACCGATCGTGGGACCGGAGCTGCTGCAGGTCCGCACC
>Ga0157378_10001930_pt1 | contig 18598 bp, 11 predicted proteins | sample M65metaG_FD_115309 | JGI IMG/M metagenome (GOLD analysis project Ga0157378, IMG submission 115309) | Miscanthus rhizosphere microbial communities from Kellogg Biological Station, Michigan, USA - M6-5 metaG | ecosystem: Host-associated > Plants > Roots > Rhizosphere > Soil | place: USA: Michigan...
CCATCATGGCGACGACTTGCTTGGCGAGTTCGGCGAGGCGCAGGGCGGCAGGGGTGGGGATGAGGCGCTTGCCGCGGCGGACGAAGAGCTCGGTGCGGAGCTCGTCGGCGAGATTGTGGAGCTGGAGGCTGACGGCTCCGGGGGAGAGGTGAATTTTTTCGGCCGCACGGGTCATGCTGGGGGAGTCCATCACGGCCAGAAAGAGTTCGAGTTGGTGGATGTCCATTGAGCTTGTTCTCGTTTGCGCGCGCAGCGAGCGGCAGCGCGAATGCGCCGGAGATTGTAATGCCTTTCCGCAGGAATGCGCGTGGAGATGAACATTTTACAATGGTGAACGGGTGGATGCGGCAAGTACAGCCTAACCTTAACCTTCCTCGCTTGGAGTGCGAAAACCGGATTCTCGTTCCGAAACCCCTGCGGTGGGCTGTGAGAATACCCCACCTGTCAGGCATGTCTACAGCAGCTACACACGGGCCGCGAAGTAACAATCCGGACTGAGCTATTGGTGCGCGAGCATTCCATTCGTCTCTTCTTCGGGGACCGACGTTTGTTTAGAAATGCTCAAGCGAATCTTTAAAAATTCGAGTTTGACATCTCTGAGTGCTCGCTCCTACCCTCCTCTTCAAACAGCGATTCAAATCGCAGATACTTGGCATCGAAAGAGTGATTTCAGTTTGGGGGTTAGCTGGGTGTGTTCGACTGTTCTCGAAACAAGAAGAAACTATTGTGTCCAACCATGTCTTGCGGGCCAACGCCATGAGCCCCGTGGAGAGTTGAGCTGACTCTGGTCTGCTGTTGAAGGAAGAGTCCGCAGGCACGACGTCACCGATAGGTCGAACCAGGAACTTTCAACCTGAATTTGAACGTGAGTGAAGACGCTGGCACCAATCCGGCCCATCGGGGCAGACGTAATCCCTTATGGGTGCGATTCTTTACTGATTCAGATCTTAAGGACCTTGCGAGGGAGTCCAACTGGGAGGTGATGTCCATGATTACCAGAGTAATTCGATCAAAAGGCTTTGCCCCTAGTCTCTTGCTTGTATTCGCGCTGGTGTTGGCGGCCGTTCCAGGACCCGTCAAAGCGCAGATCGGAAATGCCACCTTAGGGGGCACGGTGACGGACCCATCCGGTGGTGCCATTGCTGACGCCGAACTGACACTGACTAACAAGGCGAACGGAGTCGAAGCAAAAACCTCTTCTAACGAGAGGGGGGAATATACCTTCACCAACTTGACGCCCAGTACTTATGATTTGAAGATCATCAAGACGGGGTTCCAGAGCTACATCCAAGTCGGCCTGGTGATCACCATCAACGCATCCGCCCGCGCCGATGCTGTTCTCAAAGTGGGGACGCAAAACCAAACGGTGACTGTCGAAGGCAGCAACGTTCTCATTAACTACGACAACGGGACCTTGCAGGGAGGCGCCGACCCGGAAACGGTGAAGGACCTCCCGCTGGTTATCGAGGGCAAGCCACGTTCGTCGGCAGCGCTGGCCGTGCTGCTTCCCGGCATTTCCACCGGCAGTTCCAATCAAGCATTCCAGGCACGCATCAACGGTGGTCAGGAATCAGGCGATGAGGCCCTTTTGGATGGCGCGACCATGCAGGAAGGCTTCATGAGCCAGAGCGGAATGGTCTCCATTCATCAAGATTTCCAGATGTCGCCCGATATGATTCAGGAAGTCAAGGTCCTGACGTCGAGCTACGACGCCCAGTATGGCTCATCCACATCGGGCCAGATCACGATGGTCAGCAAGTCTGGCACCTCACAATATCACGGTGCGGTTTTCGAGTACGGCCGCAACGCCGCATTGAACGCCACCCAATGGGGCAAAGCGCAGAAATCGGCAGACAATGAGCACAACTTCGGCGCAAACATTGGCGGGCCAATCAAAATTCCCTTCCTTTACCACGGGACGTCGAAGCATCACTCCTTTTTCTATTTCGACTGGGAGTCTTATCACCAGGCTGGCGGCTCGAACAGTCCCACCCTCTCGATTCCATCCGTTGCCGAGCGAGGCGGGGATTTCCGGGATTGGAAAGACTCGAACGGCAACCTTATCCCCATCTATGATCCGCAGTGCGGAAACCCGGTGACCGGATGTGCTCCGGGACAACTTCCGACACAATTTTCCTGCAACGGAACCCTGAACGTCATCTGCCCGGACCGGATCAGCTCGATTGCGGCCGCCTATCTGGCCGAGCTCCCGGATCCTACGAATTCGAACCCGACCAACAACTACACGCTATCGAAACCCGTTCCGGATACTCTCACCAGCAACTCCAACGTTTACATGTTCCGGATCGATCATAACTACGGCGACAAGGATCACTTTTACTTCTTCTGGTGGCGCCAATTTACGGGCTTCAACACCGCGACACAACTTCCCACCGCCATCGCCACAGAATCGCCAACGCGGCCGCAAAATTCACCGATAGTACGTTTCAACTGGGAGCACACCTTCTCATCGACGATGACCAATCACGCCACATTCGGGTACCTCAATCGCAACGAAGGTTATGGCTCGGAGAACTTGGACTTCATCGGGAAGCTGCCGCAGGTTCCGGGAGCAGCGGGAACAAACGCGCTCCCGGCGTTTACCTTCTCCGACGGCTTCAATCAGATTTCCAACAGCAATGGTCCGCCAAATACCAACATTACGGTCCGTCCGACTTGGGTTTTTAACGACATGGTTGCCAAAGTCTACGGCCGTCACACCTTGACGTTCGGCATGGAATGGCGCTCCGTGCAGGGCAATATCCACCAGTCGAACAATGAATCGGGTACCTATGGTTTCGACCGCTCAACGACCAGCCTGCCGGGTGTGACCAGCGGAAGCCCGGTCGCGGGATTCTTGCTGGGAGCGGTCAGTGGTGGCTCGACCGATCGCAGAGTGATCAGCGCCTGGTACCCCCGGCAGACAGTCTGGGCGCTGCACGCCAACGATTCGTGGAAAATCACAACGAAATTCACGTTAAACTTCGGCTTGCGCTGGGACTACTACACGCCTTCCCGCGAAAAGTATAACCATTTTTCGTTTGTAGACCCGGTGGGGATCAACCCCGACGCCGGTGGACTCCCCGGCCGCCTGGCCTTTGCCGGCAACGGCTATGGCGACGCCAGTTTCCACGCTGATTATCCGGAAGAGCCATGGCACAAGGGGTTCGCACCCCGGCTCGGTGCGGCCTACTCATGGAATCAGAAGACCGTGATTCGCGCCGGTTATGGCGTCTTCTTTGCCCAGGCCTTCTACCCCGGTTGGGGCGGAGGAATGGCGCTCGATGGATTCAATCTTCACCAGACCTTCGGCACCAGCTTCAACGGCGTCGGCGCCACGCTTCCAGCCTTCTATCTTGATCAGGGTGTCCCCGTTCCGGCGCAACTTCCCCCGTTTATCAACTCGGGCTTCGACAATGGCCGGTCCCCCACCGCCGCGAACGGCAACGGCTCGGCATATCGTCCCGTCGACGCCAATCGCCGGCCGTATTCACAGCAGTGGAACCTAACCATCGAGCGGCAGCTTCCGGCACAGGTTTTTCTGAGCGTCGCCTATGTCGGAAACAAAGGCACCCGCCTGACTTCAAGTCTGCAGCCGATCAACGTGCTGAATCCCTTTGATACGCAGATTCGGGCTCTGGAGGCTCCGAGCCTCAGCAATCCGAGCACTCCTAAGCTGAATGACGTATTTAAGCCGGGCGATATTTCGGTCGATGGCGTCTCTGCTCCGTATGCAGGATGGGTAGATCAACTGGACAGCGCCGGCGTCTGTGCTCCCACCGTCGCTCAGGCCCTGTTGCCTTTCCCGCAATACTGTGGCCCCCTGCAGGGACTGAATGAGAACCATGGAAACTCGATTTATCACTCCTTTCAGCTGAAAGCGGAAAAGCGGTACAGCAAGGGTCTTTATATGCTGGTTTCCTACACCGCGGCGAAGCTGATCTCAGATGCTTCCGACAATACGCAGCAGCTTGGCGGCTCCTGGAACGCCACCCAGGGGGTGATCTCGCCTTACGAAAAGGTGCGGGCTAGAACACTGTCCTCCGATGATGTTCCCCAGATCTTTTCGGCAGCCTTCGTCTACGATCTGCCCTTCGGCAAGGGCCAGCGCTACGCCAACGGCGGTGGCTTCAGCAACGTATTGCTGGGAGGCTGGCAACTGAGCCCAATCATCCACTGGAACAAAGGCACGCCGATGTGGTTCCGTTCTGGCACCTGCCAGGTCGTGCCGCAGTTTCGACAAAACTGTTTGGTCGGCTTGGTGCCGGGCGTCGATCCATTCTTGCAAAATCCAAACGGGTACGATCCGGGCAAAGGCCCGCTTCTCAGCAGCGCTGCCTTCGAGCCTTTGAATAGCTTCTTGTTTAGCGACACCAGTGCCGTCGGAGAGCCCGGACAGTTCGGATACACCGGTGACGGTCCGCGCATCTCGAACTTGCGAGGTCCCAACTCGAAGAACTGGGACTTTTCGTTGACCAAGAACACCAGGATCGGGGAAAGAATGAACTTCCAGCTCCGGTTTGCGTTCTTCAATGCCTTCAACCAGCATTGGTTCTACAACGCCGCCAACGTCAACAACCAGGGTTCCAGCTTCGCCTTCAACAACGACATCGCTGCTCCAAATTTCGGTGCCTGGACCGGCGGCGTCAGCTCTCCGCGCACCATTCAAATCGGCGCGAGGTTTGAGTTCTAACTGATCTTCCCCCTACAACCCCTAATACGGCGCCATCTTCCGCTACCGGTGGAAGATGGCGCTGCTTTTTTTGGGCGAGATGGCAATTTTGAGCTAATCCGGCGGCAACGCGGAACCCTTGGCCGGCGCGGTCTCGCGTGCCTTCTTGAGCTGTTCGTATAGGCGAATCTCCCCTCGCGCGAGCTGTGCTTCACCGAGCCTTTGGTAGATGCGGCCTAGGAGATAATGTGGCTCCGGAAAAGCCGGATCGTCTTCGATGGCCTGTTTCAGCTCAGGCACGGCTCCCCGGTATTCACCCCGCATCTCTAGCACTCGCCCCAATTGATAACGCGCCTGCGGAAAACGCGGATCATAGCGGAGCGCCTCGCGAAGGCTATCTTCCGCCGCCGGCAGCTGGTTTACTGACATCAGCGACATGGCCAGATTCAGGTGCGGCCAGGGCGAGGGCTTGCTGTCTCGGCGATTCAGCTCGACTGCGCTCTGGTAATTCCGGATGGCCTCATCGAATTGCCCCAGATAGTCGTAACACAGGCCAAGGGTGTCATAGGCGCGCATCATTTTTGGATCGAGCTCGATGACATCGTGCAAGCGTTTGATCGCGGCCGAATAGTTCTGCGCGTCGTAATCAAGTCGCGCCAACCAATACTGATACAGCGGATTCTGCGGTTGGGCTTCCCGGAGCTTCTCCAACTCTTGCCTCGCCGAATCGCGCCTGTCGAGCTTGATATAGGCCATGGCCAGAGTGAACCTGCTCGGATCATCGAGGGGCGCGATGGCCTCCGCCCTTTTCCAGGCAATGGCGGCGTTCAGGTATTGGCCGTCGAGGAAGAAAATTCCCGCTGCGCAGACAAGCAATCGCGCTGCTCGGATTGATTTGGCATCTCGTGCGGCCTCTTCGACCAGAATCGTTTCTGCCCGCTTGTACTCGCGCCGATGCAGGGCGTCCTCGAGCTCCGTGCGGAGTCCATTCGTCAGTTGCAACTCGGAAAGATCGCGCAAGGGGATTGGCGGTCGAGGGCTGTCCTGCAGCGCGCGAGTTTCGATGCTCAGTAGAATCGGAAGGCACGCACCGAGCACAGCGGAGGCACAGATCCGCTTGGCAGTTACCAACAGAATTCCGCTTACAGATCGGGCGGTCACGGCGTCAAGGCGATACAGCAGCCTTTGCGACTTCGATTTTGGCCTTTGCTTCCCGCGCAGCTTTGCTCTCCGGCACCAGCTTCAGCTCCAGTTCGACGGCGGCAAGGGCTTCATCGAGCCTTTTGAGTTCGAGGCAAATGAGCGCGATAGCCAAATGAATCTCGGGCAAGACCGGATCGGTCTGTGCGGCTTTTTCGAAGGCAGCGAGGGCCAGATCATATCTTTCCTGAACTGCGTACTCCTGGCCGAGGGCTTGCTCGAGCCGAGCGGAATGCGGATCGATGCGAGAAATTTGCTGGTACGACCAACCGGAGAGCTTGGCCCAACCTCTTCCCAGTTGGTAGGAATATTCGGCTTCCTGAGGAGCCAACTCGACGAGTTTCTGAAGTTGCTGAACAGCGCCAATCCAATTCTCCGAAGCCTCCTCGGCTTTCGCCAATTGGAGGCGGGCCTGCGGCTGCTCTGGCAACAGTCTGACAGCGCGCCTTAGTTCTCGCACCGCTTCGGCATTGTTTCTGAGCGTCAGCAGGCTGGAACCGAGCAGCAGGTGCGAGGGGCCAAAGTCAGGTTGGAGGGCCAGGGCCTGGCGAAATCGCGTGACGGCTTCCAGGTGCTGGCCGCGCAGCTGGGCAATGACGCCGAGGTTGTGATAGACGAGCGGATGCTTGATTCCCTGCCGGAGGGCACTGTTGAAAACTTTTTCCGCCGTTTCAAGATCACCCGACTTCAAAGCCTCTACGCCCGGGGCGACCTGCGTCTCGAATGAAGGCGGCGGATTCTCTTGCGCGGACGTCCGGACCGTAACCCAGAGAAATAGCAGAAGAACGATGCCAAGAGGGAATCTCCCAAAAGGATTTGCAGGAGACGTCGATTTGACCATGTTCGACATTCTGATTTAGGCCAGAGCGCGGTTGTTTATGGAGAAGCGCTAGGGATTCGCATGTCCTGATTGCACAGCCCGCCTGCAAAAAACGAAGATAGTATAAGGCAGCTGAGAGCCGACTCCTATAGCAAATATGGAAGCGCTTACGTATAATCTTCCCGCCGAACTTCAGAATCCCCCGTGAGATCAGTTCCGGACAGTGGTTCCTGATGCAATCCCGCTGGCTGATTCCTATTGTGGCCCTGACTGTTCTCTCCTGCTCTGTGCGTTCAAGCCTCGCCTATTTCAAACAAAATCATGAGACGGAGAGAGAACAGAAAATTCTGCGGATCCAACAATTAATCGAGGAGCAAGATCTGGAAGAGGCACGACTCCAGCTCGCAGAGGCAACCCAGCTGTATCCGATGGACGCGGGATTCGACAACTTGCTTGGCATCGTCGAGGTTAAGCAAGGCAATTACATCGCAGCAGAAAAAAGTTTTCGCAGGGCGATCGCAAGAGCGCCGAAATTCACCGGAGCGTATCTGAATCTAGGGCGGCTCTACCAAGAGAATGTTGCTGCCGATCTGCAGGCGCCGCGCAAGGCACTCGATGTCTATAGGCAGGTGCTCGATTATGACCCTGCGAACGCGGAAGCCAATTACCAGAGCGCGGCGCTCTTTTTGAAACTAGGACAGTACCGAAACTCGCTCGCTCACACTTCGCGTCTCTCCGCAGAAATCCAGAACAGTGCACAGACCTTATCCATCCGTTGCGCTGATTACGCTGGGCTTGGGAATCTCCAGGGCGCAGACAACGCAGCGGCGCGGCTGATGGCCACCTCGGATTTTTCCGAGCCGGATGCCCAACAAGCCTTGCTCGGGCTAATCCCAGGCAAGCGTGACGACTTGACTGTTACCCTGCTCGAGAGTCTGCAAAATCATCAGCAACTGTCGGCAGCCCTATTGCAAGCGCTCGGCTTGGCGTACGGACGGGTGAACCGGCTGGCAGAAGCACGGGCCACGCTGGAGAAATCTTTTTCTGAAGGAAAGTCTTCGCTCGGCTTGCTTTTAGAATTGACGCGCATTGCTCGCCAACAAAAGGACTATCAGGGCGCACTCGGTTACTTGGCACATGCGCGAGACCTTGATCCCGACAATGCCAGCCTGCATTACTATTTCGGTGTTGTGTGTGTGGACCTAAACCTTATTGCCGAGGCGCGGGATTCGTTCGAAAAGGCTGTAAAGCTCGATCCGGAGAACCCAGATTTCAACTATGCGATGGGGGCGGCATCTTCATTCCGGCACGACCCCGCGGAGGCCATCCCGTATTTCAACAAATACCTCGAGCTGAAACCGGGGGACCCGCGGGGCAAGCTAGCCATGGGCGCCGCCCTTTTCCGGGCCAAAGATTACGCCGCCGCTATTCCTTGGCTGAAGGAATCTGCCGGAATCCCCGGAACGGCAACGAAGGCTCACTACTACCTGGGGGCGATTGCGCTGTGGGAGGGCCGGCTCGACGAAGCCCTCATCGAGCTGCAAGAAGCATTGAAAGCCAAACCTGATTACGCGGACGCTCTCGCTGAGTTAGGCCGCTACTACCTGATGCGAAAAGACTACGAGCAAGCGGAGAACCAGATCCAGCGTGCTTTGAAAATCGACCCGGACCACTATGCGGCGAATTTCTATCTCCTGACGCTTTACACCCGTATCAAAGATTCGAGGCGAGAAGCGCAGGGTAAACATTTCGAGGAGCTGGAAAAACTGCTCGCCGAAAAGACTCAGGAATTCCTGCGCATCGTGGAAACACGTCCTCTCGAAACGCCATGAAGACATGTCGCTGCATGTCCCGGCTTGCTGCCTTCCAGTCGTGGCAACGCTCACTTTGGCTGCTGGTGCTGCTGCTCACGATCTCCGCACCGGCGCTTGGACAGTCAACGGCACTTACTGAGTGTACGCGGGCGTTTTATCGAGGCGATTATGCGTTGGCCGCTCAACTGGCGGAGAGACGTCTACGCAAATATCCGAAGGATGCGCCTGTCCGAGTGATGCTCGCACGCGCCGAACTCGCTCAAGGCAAATTTCAGGAAACATTTGAAGAACTGCAAAAGGTTCTGGCTTCCGACTCGAAAAACGTTGATGCCCTCTACTATATGTCCCTGGTTTCCAGAGAACTCGAAGAAAGAGAATATCGGCGGCTATTTTCTCTGGCTCCCGACTCCGCGCGAGTGCACCAGCTTCTTGCTGAAGCTGCAGTGGCTGCTGAGAATTCATCTCAAGCCGAGGAGGAATTCCAGAAGGCCCTGAAAACCGGCCCCAACTCCGGGGACGTAGCGACGGAACTGGCTGAGCTGAAGCGCTCGCAATCAAAATTTGACGAGGCCATTACTTACTATATGCTGGCGGAGAAAGGCACGCCGCTAAACTATGACATCGCGTACGGGTTGGGCGCTTGCTATACGTACAAGCAAGAGTATTCTCGAGCGATTGAGTGGCTGCGGAAAGCCATGGTCTTTGCTCCAGACTCGGCGGCGGGCCGGTTCGCTCTCGGCAACGCCTTGTTTCAAAATGGCCAGGTCGAAGCGGCGATCCCAGAATTGAATGATGCGCTGCGGCTCGAGCCGCGTATGAAGCAGGCTTATTTCCTGCTCGGCCGCGCGTTTTCACGGTTGGGCCGTCAGGAGGAGGCCAAGGCGGCAATCAGAAAGCTGGACGAACTCAACCGTTCCGAGGCGCCGGGTCAAGCGAAAGGACCGGCCGGCGATGTCAAAGCAGAGCCTCACCCGCGGAAATAGATCTTACTGAAGACCTTTGTAAACAGATTCTTTCAACCCGGGATTCAGTTGGAAACCTTCATCAGCGCCACGGTGTGGGTCAGTATTTCAGATGCGTAGGAATTCTGGGCGGTGCCCAGATCCATGGGATTCAAGAGGTCGCGAAGTTTCACTGAGGCGCGTGACGACTGCTTTGGAATCAAACGTAATTTTGATTGTGGACTCGCTACGATTGAAAAGTCCTGCCGCTTGGCTGCCGTCGGCGCATGGCTTCGCCAGATCAAAGCCAATTGAAGATATGCAGTCGTAAGTGCCTCGCAGTGACGTCGCAGCCAAATTTGTTGCAACGGTTCCAGCCCATGGGAGGATTCTGTGCCAACGACAGCAAGCCTAAGCCGAACAGGAAGGAGCGAACTGCACCACAGCACCCAGCCACAAGAAAAGCGGGGTAAAAAGTGACCGTGGCGAAGTCATGGTTCCTCAAATTGGCATACGGAACCGCTTACCTAGCCGCGCACGCCTTGCCAAAAGGTGCGATGCTACCCAGCGACGAAGGCAGGACACTTCGTGTATAGACGGAAACCGCCCGGAAATTCGTTAAGACCCGTGAAACGATGGCCTGTTCTGCAAGCTGCTACGGAAACGAAATGAGGTGCGATGAACAGGAATGTTGTTCGCTCAGGTTGTCTGGCGGCTGTCTTGGTTTCGGAGTGCCTCTGGCAAGACACCGCTGCCCAGAAGCCTGGGGACAGTAAGCTGCAAAAACAGGAGTCCATGGGTATGGCTACCGGCGCTCCTCACGCTCCTGTGAAAGATGCCATGTCGCGTCCCATCACAGCCGGCGGATTTGTTGACGACGCGCCTATGGTGTTCCTCGACATCACGAAACAGGCAGGCCTCGACAAGTTTCACCATCGTTCCGGAAGTCCAGAAAAGGCAACCATCCTTGAAACTCCCGGCTCGGGCGTGGCCTTGCTTGATTATGACAATGACGGCTGGTTGGACATCTATTTGCTCAACGGGTCCACATTCGCGGCGTTGAAGGGAAAGGAACCTGTCCCGCGCGCCATGTTGTTGCACAACAACCACGACGGCACCTTCACCGACGTCACAGCCAAAGCCGGCGTGGCGAACGAGCGGTGGGGATTTGGCGTGGCAGTGGGCGATTACGATAATGACGGCTGGCCGGACATTTACGTGGCCAATTATGGAAAGAACCGTCTCTACCACAACAATCACGATGGCACGTTTACGGACGTGGCCGAGAAAGCGGGTGTCGCTCTCGGGGGATGGTCAACGGGTCCTACCTGGGGCGACTACGACCATGATGGCTTGCTCGATTTATTCGTGCCTGGCTATGTCAAATTCGATGCCGACCATCCTCCCGTCGGCGGGCTAGGCGGAATCCCGCTCAGCGCTTGCCAATACCGCGGTGCGCACTTCTCCATGTGCGGGCCGCGCGGTCTGCCGGGAGAAAGCGACCATCTGTTCCACAACAATGGTGATGGCACGTTCACGGACGTGAGCCAAAAGGCGGGCGTCGCCGACTCGAAAGGATATTACGGTCTCGCCTCCATCTTTGTGGACGTGGATGATGACGGCTGGCTGGATTTGGCCGTGGCCAACGATTCCGTGCCACGATATCTCTACCGCAATCTTCATGACGGAACTTTTGAAGACGTAAGCTACTTGTCGGGATTCGCTCTGACGAACGAAGGACTCGCGCAGGCGTCCATGGGAATCGCCGTGGGAGATTACAACCGAGACGGTAAAGTAGATTTCTTTGTCACGACATTCTCAGACGACTACAAAACGCTCTACAGGAATGATGGGGGCAACAACTTGTCCGACGTCACTTATCCGGCGGGATTGGGTAGTCCCACCATCCCTTTCCTAGGTTGGGGAGCCGGGTTCATGGACTTCGACAACGATGGGCTTCTGGACATCTTTGTGGCTAATGGCCACGTTTACCCGTCGGTGGACCAGCGGGACTGGGGCACAACCTGGGCGCAGCGGCCGCAGTTGTTCCGCAATCTCGATGGAACCAAGTTTCAGGAGGTTCCGCCGGCGACGGGAAGCGGCCTAGCCGACGTAATTCCCGGACGGGGCGCGGCGTTTGGGGACCTTTTCAACGATGGCCATATTGACGTTGTCCTGAACAATATGGATTCCACACCCGCGCTGCTCCGGAACGTGGTAAAAAACAACAACCATTGGATTGCGTTCAAATTGGTAGGCGGAGCAAAGGGTCCGCGAGATGCTGTCGGTGCTAGAGTCTTCGTTAGCGCGGGCGGGATACGCCAGCGCGCTGACGTTTTCAGTGGAGGAAGTTACGGCTCAAGCTCTGATCCGCGTCTGCATTTCGGCTTAGGGTCGGCCACGAAAGTGGAAAAAGTCGAGATTCACTGGCCGAGCGGAAAAAAGGAAGAGATCGTGGTTCCCGGCGTCGATCGAATTCTGACCGTTGCCGAGGGCCAGGGAATTATTGAAAAATAATCACAACTGTCGAAGGCAGTCCTCCAGAACCTTGTTTTCGCAGCGAACAGGCCGATTGGTTTTTTTTTGGTGGTTGGCTGTGTGCGTGTTTCTCCCCCTCTACGTGGCAATTGCCGAAGACAAGCAGGACAAGGAGGCCACTCATTCGAACTTCCGACCGCGTAAAGAGATAATCGGGGAAAAGTTTTTAGGTCCAGGAGCTTGCTCTAGTTGTCACTCTACAAAGAGCAGTTCGCAATCGCGTACCGCGATGGCACATGCGCTCGAGAGCCCCACAGAAAGCGATGTGCTGCGGGCTCACCCTAGAATGACGTTTCGAGCCGGGCGGTTCTCTTATGAGATCGTAAGTGATGGTCAGCAAAGCATGTATCAAGTGACCGACGGAAAAGAAACGCTCAGTGAGCAGATCCTTTATGTGTTCGGTAATGCCCACGTCGCCCAGACCTATGTGTTCCGCCGAGCTGGAAAGTTATACGAAGGCCGCGTGAGCTACTACAAGGCGATTGACGGATTGGACTGGACAATCGGAGACATTCTCAATCCACCGCCGACGCTGGAAGAAGCAGCAGGTCGCGACATCAGCGGCGATGAGGCGCGGAACTGCTTCAGTTGCCACGGCACCGGTGCGGTGGTCAACAACAAACTTCAGCTCGATCACCTAATCCCAGGTGTGACTTGCGAAGCCTGCCACGGACCGGGAGAGAAGCATGCTGTGGCAAAGCTGTTCGAAACGGGAGCGGATCCGCCTATTTTTAATCCCAAAACGCTCGACCCAGAGACGCTATCGCAGGAGTTTTGCGGGGCCTGTCACCGCGGCGTCGACGCGGTGGCCATGATGCCGGACCTCGGAGGCATCAACAACGTTCGTTTCCAGCCCTATCGTTTGTTCAACAGTCGAGGCCACGATCCGAAGGATGCGCACTTCTCCTGCATCGCCTGTCACGATCCGCATGTGGATTTGAAGCAAGGGGACGTCATTTACGATTCAGCATGCACGACCTGCCATGCGCCTTCCGAAGCAAAACAATCAAATGCGAGCGCTCCGGAGAATCGGAAGCGATCCGCTCCTTTAACTGTCCATAAATCATGCCCTGTGGGAAACCAGCGGTGCGTGAGCTGCCACATGCCAAAAGTGGAGTTACCCGGCGCGCATTTTAAGTTTACCGACCACCGCATCCGAATCGTACAAGCTGGGGCTGCATATCCTTTTTGAGGATTGCGGTGAGATCCCGAATCACTTCAGGGCTGCGGGCGCGGACTCCCAGTTTGTTCCCTAGCGAGACTTGCTTCGCAATGATTCCGGGAACTGCAGCCAAGGCGGCCCCGCAACCTTATGAAGGCATGCGTGGCTACGCGTAGGTGTTATGGTCGGGCGGTTCACGAATCACATCTTTTGATACGGCGAATTCCTTGGTGGTTAAACAATGGAGACTCATACGGTTAGGTGGCTCAAATTGGCGGCCGTTTGATACATCCGTCGATTCCTCAAGATTGCTAAATTCTTGGAATTTGTTGTGTTGCGCTCGGATGACCAATTGTTCTGCCGGGAAGCGTATTTCGTTGAGATGAGTTTGCAGGTGTATTGTCCACTGCGACATCCAAAAATCCGCTTAACGGCCAAGTGTCGGCCACCCGTCGTTTGGGGAGCACGGCTGCTCCATAGCCGAAGAATTGAGAGAACTGGGCAGAATCCGAGAGGCGGAACAAAAGCCGGATGTGCTTACCGGACTGCGCGAGAAATTGGCAGGAACGAGGAGCTTGAGACGGCGATTCGCCCCCTGGACACCACGCTGATCTGCCGATTGACCGACAGTCTCACGACGCGTTGTGGCTGCGAGTGAAGTTGAGAATGTATAGGTGTCGGTAGTTAGGCCCGCTCGGCCGAGTTCGAATCTGGGTCGCTCTCACTTTCCGACCGCGCACTCTCGCGGCGACGGGAGTCGCGGGCACACAGGCTGATATCGGGAGTCCGCCATATACTGCCGCCATTCGTCACATGTGAAGTTCCGATTTGCGATGGAACACGCGCGATCGGCCCACATGTCCATGGACACGTTCCAGAGGGTCACGCGATGGCTAGGTCCGCCAGCCGTGGCGAGCAGCGGACCGGTCGGACTGAACGCGACCAGAGTTGCGCTCCGCCGTAAAGTGAGTATCTCTCGTCCAGTCTTCACATCCCACAGCATCGCACTTCCGTCCTGTGCGGCCGACGCAACGACCTCTCCATTGCGGGTCAAGGACACGCTCTCGACCTCGCTGTTATGACCCGTCAGACGGTGAAGGATGGCGCCAGTTGCGGCGTCCCAGAGCCCGACGGTCTGGTCGCGACTGGCGGTGGCAAGGATGTGACCGTCGGCGCTCAGATCCAGGCTGTTGATGTCCCCCGAATGACGGACGATCGCGACGGGCGTCTGCTTGTCAGGACGGCTTAGGTCCCAGATCCGAACCGTACCGTCGAAACTGCCAGACAGCAGCCTGCGACCGTCTGGTGAAAAGAGAATCTGGCGAACCGGCCGCTCGTGTCCGCGAAAAGTCACGGGCTGTGACTGGGCCTCGTCCGCACTCGCTCGAACGTCCCACACTAGGACGCTATCTGCCGAGCCCGCCGCGAGTCTCTCCCCCGCGCGATCGAAGGCCAAACAGAGTGCACCGCCGGTTTCGCTTAGCATGCGCGCCTTGCGTGTCTCAAGATCCCAGAGTCGCACCGTCGATCCGTCCGCAACCGCGAGTTGGCGGCCATCGGGACTGAATACCAGCGCTGCTATCCCGCTCCGATGACCATCGAGTGGTGTCGCGCTCTTGTCACCGGCGAAGTTCCAGAGTAGCAAGTCGCCAAGGCGGCCACCTTCGCCGAACGAACGTCCCTGGCGTCCGCCCGTCGCGATCGTTCTTCCGTCCGGACTGAAGGCAAACACCCGCAGTTCCATTCCATGGGTCACCGGTTCGAAGTCGGCAGACGGACTCTTCGGAATCTCATAAATAGCCACTTGTCGCCGAGTGCGGACATTCCAGACGCTGACATCGCGACCCTGACTGGCGGAAGCCAGATACGTGCCGTCCGGACTGAACCGTATGGCACCGACCCGCTCCTGATGCGATTGCAGCGCCGCGATGAGATCCGGCTCGTTCACATCCCACAAGGCGGCGCGATCCTGACCGCAGGTCGCGAGCAGGGCGTCGTCGGGACTGAACGCGAGACAATTCGTTCCGCCGTTCGATCCTTCGGCGAGCGCCCAGTGCGCGGTCTCCCACAAAAGCACCCCGCCCTCGCCCGTAACCGCCGCGAAAATTCCACCTGCATGATTGAACGCCACGGCATGGACGCCGAATTTCGATCCCGTCGGGACGACACGCTCCTCGGGCGGCGAGGTTGCGAGATCCCAGACGCTGATCGCCTCAGTCAACGCGCCTGCGAGGGCAATTGCCTTACCGTCTGGTGCGAACCCGAGCGACACCCGCTCACTCACGTCGTGGCCAGGCGCGTTCGACCGTAACGCCACGAGCAAAAGACCCGACTGGACGCTCCAAAGATTCACGAGTCCGGCGCCGTGTGCGACGGCCAGAACGGTTCCGTCACTATTGAGTACGACATCATGCACGCCGTGATCGTGACCGGTCAGGATCATCGGATGATGCTCGCCGTTGCCATCCCACAACGCCGCCGTCCCATCGTCACTGCCGGAAGCGATCGTTTTTCCGTCAGCGCTGAAGGCGACCGCAGTAACGATACCCTGATGCGGATTGACGCTGGCCAGCTTCAGACCGGTTCCGACGTTCCAGACGCTGATCGAGCCGTCCCAATAGGCCGATGCCAAACGAAGCCCATCGGGGCTGAGCGCAAAGGTATTGAGAAAGGTACCTTCGCGAGGCTCGCCGAAACTCAAGACTTGGGTGCCGTTCTGCGCGTTCCAGATTCTGATCGAACCATCTTTACCTGCCGAGATCACCAGCTGTCCATCGGGGCTGAAGGCCACCTGCTGCACGGCGTCAGGGTGCCCTACGACGCTGAAACGTGTGGCGCCGGTCGACACGTCGGATACGACGAGTCGCTTGTCGTCTTGTCCAACGGAGGCGAAGGTCCGACCATCAGGCGAGAACGCGATTTGGGCGATGTCGCCAGTGTGACCCCATAGGAACCGCCGCAACCTCGGGCGCGCCAGAAAGCTCGACTCGAGGCTGAGTCGCGCCTCGAGGGTGGGCGCGTTGCGATCGGCGGCAGCAGCCAGGAGCAGCGCGGTATCTGGCTTCTCCGCTACGAGATCTGTCGACTGCTGTGCGAGCTGGCGCGAAACCGCGTCGTTCCTTTGCCGGATCGCCTCGCGCCTCTCAACAAGCGCCCACACGGTGAGTGAGAGCAGCATCACCATCACCGCGCCGGTCAGCGTCGTAGCAATCGCGCGCAGTCTCGCGCGACGGCGCTTTTCTCTTTGCTCAATCTGAGCGCGTGTTACGCCATAGTCGGAGTAGAGGTCGGCTAGCAACTTGTACCAGCCCTGCTCGTACGCGTGGCGTCCAATACGGTCCTTGGAAGAACGAAACCCACGAAATTCGGCCGCGAGGGGAACCCGGAGGATCCTGATGAGCGCCTCAGGGAATGACATCTCGCGCTCCTGTCCCTGACCCGCTTCGTTGTTGGGGAGGCCTCGCACGAGTACGGGGATGATGTGCCCGGGACCGCGCCAGCTAGCGAAGAAATCAATCTCCTCGTTTACATAGGGACTCGTCCGCGCGTCTGGCGAGCAGAGCACAACGAGTTTCGATGTGTGACGCAGTTTATCGTCGAGCGCTTCTGTCAGCTCAACACCGAGCATGTCGGTCACGTCGCGGAACACGGTCAGGCGCCGGTGCGGAACGGGAAGGTCCTTCGGAGGAGTGTAAGAACGCAGGGCCTTTTCTAGCTTGCCTGCAAAGTCGGCATCCTTGCGGGAGTAGCTGAGAAACACATCGAACTTCTCAGTCAATCCGCCCGTTAGTGTGCCCGATGTGCTCAAGACGACTCACCTGCGTCATTTCGGTTGAGCAAACGTAAGCAGGTTACGCCAGAATGTCCTCTGCTGCCTTACGTTCTTTTTTGGGAAGCACGCGTCGAGTACTTTCGTAATATGAACTGGGTGGTGTCATACGCCGACGGCTACATCTTCGGCGCCCTAACACGTCTGTACAAATCTTATAGCCTCTTGTCAGTGATTTGCGTGCGGGCGCGAGCTGCACACCCTGACCGGCCACTCAGATCACGTCGCGCATCGGTGTACCCATCGGCACTTCGTGGTCTGGCTACCTGCCTGCATCGATGGAGGATGTGCTGTTGGATTTCAAGACGCTAGCCGACGCGGGATCGATGCTGGGGTCGGGGGCGATTGTCGTGTGCGACGAATCCACTTGTATGCTGGACATGGCGCTGACAGCGGTGAAGTTTTACCGGAATGAGTCTTGCGGGAAATGCGTGCCATGCCGGTTGGGATCACAAAAAATGGTCGAGTTGCTGACGCGATGGACGCAGGGAAACGTGAGCGAGGCGGCCTATCGTGCGGATCTGGCGCTGATTGACGAGTTGTCGCAGGCCATGACCCTGACTTCGATTTGCGGGCTAGGACAGATTGTGCCGGCTCCGGTACAGAGTGTCCTGAAACATTTTCGGGCGGAGATCGAGGCACACGTGTTGAAGGGTGAATGTCCGAGCGGAATTTGCTTTTCGGCTGCGAGACTGCCGGAGGCAGCCCGCGTAGGAATACAACCTTGAAGAAGCGCTGGTGTGTGTTCGGCGCCGGGTCCTGAGGCACGAAAAGAACATCAACACTGAAGTAATAAAGACAAGCGCCAGAATACGCTGAAACGCAGCGCCACGAATTCGGAAAATGAGTGCAACGACCACAACCCTGATGGAATTGACAATCGACGGGCGCGCGGTGCAGGTGCCGTCGGGAATCACCGTGTATGACGCCGCGCGACTCAATGGGGTCGTCATTCCCACGTTGTGCCACCTGCAGAGCCAAACGCCAGTCCGCTGCATTCGAGGTTGCTTTCGAAGGCCCAAGGAGATCCAGCGCGTAGCGCGAATGGGTTTCCTACATGACGCCGGAACAGTTAGACCGTTTCCTCCGCGCTGCCAAAGAATACGGTCCGAGAGAGCATGCGATGTTTCTCTTTGCCGTCGCCCACGGAGCCCGGGCCCAGGAGATCTGCAACCTGCGGCTGTCCAACGTAAATTTCGCCAACCAGCAGATTCACATTGCGCGGCTAAAAGGGTCTTTGCAGAGCACCCAGACCTTGCTTCGCGTGAAGGGCAATTCCCTGTTCGATGAAAAGGCAGCGTTCAAGGCATGGCTAGCCGTTCGTAAACCGGATGCCGGCGACTACGTTTTCAACTCGCAGAAGAGTATCCAGCTCAACCGGGTCACAGTCTTTAAGATTTACCGCCAGATCGCCAAGAATGCTGGTCTAGGTGAGAAGTTGCAGCACCCGCACGTCCTGAAGCACACCGCCGCGATGCTCCTGGTACAGCAAGGCGCGAACGCTTTCTTGATCCGGCAGGCCATGGGGCACAAATCCTTCGATTCCACCCTGGCCTATGTCAATCCGTCCGATGCAGACGCCTCGGCGGCCCTGCTGAAAGCCTTCAATCAGGCCCTCTAAA
>Ga0157378_10001931_pt1 | contig 18583 bp, 24 predicted proteins | sample M65metaG_FD_115309 | JGI IMG/M metagenome (GOLD analysis project Ga0157378, IMG submission 115309) | Miscanthus rhizosphere microbial communities from Kellogg Biological Station, Michigan, USA - M6-5 metaG | ecosystem: Host-associated > Plants > Roots > Rhizosphere > Soil | place: USA: Michigan...
CCACGACGACGATATCCGCGGCCTGGCCGTTGGTGATAAACGTCTTCTGGCCGTTGATGACGTAGCCGTTGCCCTTCTTCTGCGCCGTGGTCCGCACCGCCTGCAGATCGGAGCCGGTGCCGGGCTCGGTCATCGCGATGGCGCCGACGAATTCGCCGGAGGCCATCTTCGGCAGCCAACGCTTTTTCTGTTCTTCGGTCCCGTAGTTGAGCAGATAGTGCGCGACGATGCAGCTATGCACGGACACGCCGGTGGTGACTTCCGGCACCACGCTTTCGAGGTCCTCGAGCACGGCGGCGTCGTAGGCGAAGGTCGCGCCGAGGCCGCCATAGGCTTCCGGCACGCTCGGCAGCAGCGCGCCCATTTCGCCGAGCCCGCGCCACGCGGAACGGTCGACCATCTTCTGGTCGCGCCACTTCTCGGCATGCGGCGCCAGGTCCTTGGCGAGATATTTTCGGAATTGCTCGCGAAAAACGTCGAGCTCTTCCGTCATCCACGATGAGCGATAGGCCATGAATCCTCGCGTTAAATGATGAGACCGCCGCCGGCGACGATCACTTGCCCGCTGATATAGTTCGATTCAGGGCTGCAGAACAGGTAGACGGCGTCGGCCGCCTCTTCGGGCGTGCCGCCGCGCCCGAGCGGGATCATCCGCGCCATCGCATCCAGCATCTGCGGCTGGACCCCGACCTTGATGTCGCGGCCGGCGACGTCGATGGTCTTCTGCTGGGTTTCGATCGGTTGGGTCAGGCGGGTGTTGATCAGGCCGAACGCCACGCAGTTGACGTTGACCTTGTAGCGTCCCCATTCCTTGCACATCGTCCGCGTCAGCCCGACCAGCGACGCTTTCGCCGACGAATAGCTGGCCTGTCCGGCATTGCCGTAGAGGCCCGCGATCGAGGAGATGTTGACGACCTTGCGGAACACTTCGCGGCCGGCCTCGGCTTCCTTCTTGGCCATGATCCGGATCGGCTCGGAGGCCGCGCGCAGCAGGCGGAACGGGGCCACCAGATGGACGTCGAGCATCGCCTGGAACTGCTCGTCGGTCATTTTCTGGATCGTCGAGTCCCAGGTATAGCCGGCATTGTTGACGATGATGTCGAGCCCGCCGAACGTCTCCATCGCCGCGGCAACGAAACGATCGGAGAAACCTGCCTCGGACACGCTGCCGTTGACCGCGATGGCTTCGCCGCCGGCGGCCTTGATTTCGGCCGCGACCGCATCGCCGGGCGCGGGGTCGAGGTCGTTGACGACGACTTTGGCGCCTTCGCTGGCGAGTTTCAGCGCGATGGCGCGGCCGATGCCGCGGCCTGAGCCGGTGATGAGCGCAACCTTGCCCGTGAGTTTCGGCATTGAATTTCCCTTAAAGCGTGATGGTGGCTTCGCCGGCGAGTTTCGTATCGTCGTTCTGGTCTTTGGTCGTCAGCGCCAGCTTCGCGCAAGCCACGCCGTCCTGTTCCAACAGCTCGGTGACGTGGCCCTCGCAGGTCAGCTCCGCGCCGAGCTGGGTGATGGCAACGAACCGCGTGGCAAAACTGCGCAAGCGCTGCGGCGGGACCGCGTCCGTCAGCGCCTGGCCGAGCAGGGCCATCACCAGCATACCGTGCGAGAAGACGTCCGGGTAACCGGACTTCTTCGCGAAATCGATATCGACATGGATCGGATTATGGTCGCCCGAGGCGCCGCAATAGAGCGCCAGCAGATGACGGCTGATCGGCGGAAAGGTCTTGTGGACGACGCGGTCGCCGACGGCGAGGGAAGGGTTGCTCATGCGGCCGCCTTGTTCAGTACCACCACCGTGCGCGCGAGGTCGGCGACATGGACGCCGTGCTGGTTGGTGACCCTGGTTTCGACGACAGCCAGCGTCATCGCGCCGCCCTTCTTGTCGGTGATGGAGCCGATGCGTGGTTCGAAGCGCAGCGTATCGCCGACCATGACCGGCGCGCGGTAGGTAAAACGTTGCTCGCCGTGCAGCACCTGCGAGAGATCAGCGCCGAGAATGTCGAGAAATTCGAACGCCTGTTCGGCGTCCATCATTTCGAGACAGAACAGATAGGTCGGCGGCACCGGCACCGCGGGAAAGCCTGCGGCCTTGGCCGCGCCGGCATCGGTATAGACCGGATGGCGCTCACCGGTCGTCTCGCGGAAGAACCGCAAGCGGCCGGGTTCGACCTGCGCGGTGACCGGCGTCAATGCGCGGCCGGCGACGGAATGATCGACCATGTCTGGCCTCAGGCGCGTTCGTAGAGCGTGACGACGCAGGCGCCGCCGAGGCCGAGATTGTGCTGTAGCGCCAGCCGCGCGCCGTCGACCTGGGTCGCGTCCGCCGTGCCGCGCAACTGCCGCGTCAGCTCGTAGCATTGCGCCAGCCCCGTCGCGCCGAGCGGATGACCCTTCGACAGCAGGCCGCCCGAGGGATTGGTCACGGTCTTGCCGCCATAGGTGTTGTCGCCGTCGTCGATGAAGCGCGCCGCGCCGCCCTCGGGGCAGAGGCCGAGCGCTTCATAGGTGATCAGTTCGTTATGGGCGAAGCAGTCGTGCAGTTCGACGACGTCGAGGTCGGCAGGCCCGACGCCGGCGGCCTCATAGACCTTCTTCGCCGCCGCCTGCGACATGTCGAAGCCAACCACCTGCATCATGTCGCCGGCGCCAAAGGTCGAGGCGGTGTCGGTGGTCATGGCTTGCGCGGCGATCCGCACGTCCTTGCGCAGCCCATGCTGGCTGGCGAACTTCTCCGACACCAGCACTGCGGCCGCACCGCCGCAGGTCGGCGGGCAGGCCATCAGCCGCGTCATCACGCCGGGCCAGATCACCTGGTCGTTCATGACGTCGTCGGCGGTGACTTCCTTGCGGAACACGGCCAGCGGATTGTTCTTCGCATGCCGGCTCGCCTTGGCGCGCACTTTTGCGAACGAGGTCAGCGGCGTGCCGTATTTCTTCATGTGGCTGAGACCGGCGCCGCCGAAATACCGAAGCGCAAGCGGAATGTTGCGGGCGTCGACCAGCTGATCGGTCGCGGCGTCGAAGTCCTCGAACGCGCTCGGCCGGTCGGTGAAGACGGCGCCGAGCGCGCCGGGCTTCATCTGCTCGAATCCGAGCGCCAGCACGCAATCGACCGCGCCTGACTCGATGGCCTGCCGCGCCAGATAGAGCGCGGTCGAACCGGTGGAGCAGTTGTTGTTGACGTTGATGATCGGAATGCCGCTCATCCCGACCTGGTAGAGCGCGCGCTGGCCGCTGGTGGAGTCGCCGTAGACATAGCCGACATAGGCTTGCTGGATCATGTCGTAGCTGACGCCGGCGTCCGCCAGCGCCAGCCTGGTCGCTTCCGCGCCCATCACCGGGTAGGGCGCGTTGGCGCCCGGCTTGGTGAAGGGGATCATGCCGACACCGGCAACATAGACGTGAGAAGTCATTGGCGCGCTCCGTAAATTACCCGTTGGACTTTTTATTACCCATGGGTAATATATGGACCGCCCGCAGCAGTCAATCCGGTTAATGAACGAGTAGCACTTCACATGGATGCATCCTCCCCATCAGCGGATCCGTCGCCCTGGATGCCGTTCGAGAGCCGGCGGCGCGCCCGCGACGAGAAGCGCGAGGCGGTGCTTCGTACCGCGGTGGCGCTGTTCCTGGAGCAGGGCTATCACCGCGTGACGCTGAACGATGTTGCCGAGCGGCTGAACATCACCAAGCCCGCGCTCTACAATTACTTCCGCGGCAAGGACGAGATCCTGTTCGAGTGCTGGGCGCTGGGGCAGGAACGCGTCGATGAATTCATCGACGAAATCAACAAGGGCGGCGGCACCGCGCTTGCCAAGCTGCGCAAGCTGATCTGTGCCTACGCCGAGGTGATGACGACCGATTTCGGCGCCAGCCTGGTGCGGTTCGATCCGCGGGACCTCACGGAGGCGAACCGCAAGACGGTGCAGGCGGCGAAGAAGCGGATCGACCGCAGCTTCCGCAAATACCTCGCCGACGGCATCACCGACGGTTCGATCAAGCCGTGCGACCCCAAGCTTGCGGCATTTGCGATCGCGGGTTCGCTGAACTGGATCGGCCACTGGTTCCAGCGCGACGGCGCCTTGTCGGGCGAAGTGGTCGCCAGCCGGTTCGCCGCACAATTGACCGAAGGGCTCGCCGCCTCGCCGGCGCGAAAGCGAAGCCCGGTCACCTCAAAAAACAAGCCGGCGAAGGGAGGGCGGAAATGAACATTACCCACGGGCTGCGCCAGGCGCTGCAACTCAATCCGGACAAGCTGGCGACGGTCTACGGCAAACGGCGCCGCACCTGGCGCGAGATCGGCGACCGTGTGGCGCGGCTGGCGGCGGCGTTTGACGCGCTCGGCGTCAAACCGGGTGATCGCGTCGCAATCCTCAGCATGAATTCGGACCGCTATCTCGAGAGCTATCTCGCCACCGGCTGGGCCGGCGCGGTCGTGGTGCCGCTCAACATCCGCTGGTCGCCGCTCGAGAACGAGGACGCGATGCGCGACTGCCGCGCCAACGTGCTCTTGGTCGACAAGGCCTTTGCCCCGGTCGCCGCCGCGTTGACCCAGGCGATCCCGGGCCTGAAGCTGATCTATGCCGACGACGGCGAGGTGCCGGGGGGCATGTTCGATTACGAAGCGCTGATTGCGAAGCACGAACCGGCGCCGGACGCGATGGCCAGGGGTTCGGATCTTGCCGGCATCTTCTACACCGGCGGCACCACCGGCCGCTCCAAGGGTGTGATGCTCAGCCACGCCAACCTGATGGCCAATGCGCTGAATGCGCTGGCCGAGGGCCTGTTCGGCGGCGGCGCGGTGTATCTCCACGCCGCGCCGATGTTCCACCTCGCCAATGGCGCTGCGATGTATTCGATCCTGCTCAGCGGCGGCTCCAACGTCATCATCCCGAGCTTTACGCCTGACAACGTGTTGGCGGCGGTTCAGAACGAGCGCGTCACCGATGTGCTGCTGGTGCCGACCATGATCCAGATGGTGGCCGATCATCCCACCCTCGGCTCGTATGACACGTCAAGCCTCCGCAGCATCGTCTATGGCGCGTCGCCGATCAGCGAGGCCGTGCTCGACCGCGCGATGAAGGGCTTTCCGCAAGTCCAGTTCACGCAGGCCTACGGCATGACCGAACTGTCGCCGATCGCGACGCTCTTGCACTGGAACGAACATATTGGCGACGGCCGCGCCAGGAACCGCCATCGCTCGGCGGGCCGGGCGTCGATCGCCTGCGAGGTGCGGATCGTCGATGCCGACGACAAGCCGGTACCGACAGGAACGGTCGGCGAGATCGTCGCCCGCGGCGACAATGTCATGATGGGCTACTGGGAACGCCCGGAGGAAACCGCGCGCGCCGTGATCGACGGCTGGATGCACACCGGCGACGGCGGCTACATCGACGAGCACGGGTTCGTGTTCGTGGTCGACCGCGTCAAGGACATGATCATCTCCGGCGGCGAGAACGTCTATTCGACCGAGGTCGAGAACGCGCTGGCGCAGCATGCGGCGGTGGCGCAGTGCGCGGTGTTCGGCATTCCGAGCGAGCAGTGGGGTGAACAGGTCCACGCCGTGGTGGTGAGGAAACCCGGCGCCGAGGTCGAACCCTCGGTCCTGATCGCGTTCTGCAAGGACCGGATCGCCGGCTACAAATGCCCGCGCTCGGTCGAGGTACGCGACGAGCCGCTGCCGCTGTCCGGCGCCGGCAAGATCCTCAAGCGCGAATTGCGAAAACCGTTCTGGGAAAACCGCCAGCGCATGGTGAGCTGAAGGTCGCTGCCGGCGGCGCCTGCTGACGAGACAGGATATTTAGGCTATTCTTCGATCCGGACCGTCAAGGCGGGACAAAGCAGGGTCCGCGAGGGGAGATCGATGAGCACCGTCAAAACCGCTCTGGCCCAGAAGAAGGGCGCCCTGGTCCATGTTCGCTCCGGCGACATGGTCGTCGAGGCCTTGCTCCAGATGCGTGACAAGCGGGTCCGGTCGGTGCTGGTTATCGATGACGGCGTGCTGGTCGGTATCGTGACCCAGGGTGACTGCGCCATCAAGGTGTTGCTGCCCGGGCTCGATGCGAAGCAGACGCCGGTGGCCCAGGTGATGACGGCCAACCCGGTGACGGTCAAGCTGGACGATCCGCTGGACGGCTGCATGGCGATGATGTCCGGGCGCGGCTTTCGCCATCTGCCGGTGCTGGAGGCCGGCAAGGTCGTGGGCGTGATCTCGATCGGAGACGTGGTCAAGAACATCATCCGGGATCTGGAGCTCAACGTCGGCGACCTCATGGGCTTCATCATGACGGACGGCCCGGGGGGCTGATCGGCCAACGGCGGTAACGTCGCCTCGCAATGTCGGCTTTGGACCCTTCGCGGACATTGCGTCGTCCGCAGGCACCTTCTGCTTCTGACCCCGAAGCGGAAGTTTCCACGAACCGTTTTTCGCTTCCGCAGACAGATGAACGGAGTTGCCCCGGCAGGCGACTGAAGCAATATAGCGTTCCACATTTCGAGGAGCAAAATGAGACTGTATCTTTTGTTATTGTTATTTGTTCTGTTTTGCGTCCCGCGAGTTGCGGATGCCAGTTCACCGGATTGTTCCGGGGCCAATGGCTGGGCTTCGAGCATGGCATTTGTTCATTTAAAAAATGCCGGACTTTTGCAGAACGAAACAACCGATTTTACGAAAACGGAAATCACACGGTTGGCATCAGAAAAAATTGGAAGGGATCTATATCGGCAGGTACACCAAATCACTTTTTTCAGGAAATCTATGGATAAAATTTCTGTAGTTGCTGTCAACGACGCCTCCAATAAGGAATGCTCGATGAGCGGTGTTGAAGTCCTTGTGATTTCACAACGATTGGGCGGCTTGAAGTAGACTGTCGTGATGCCGAAGGGACAGGCCCACAAATTGGGCTTTGTTGCGCCCGACCAATTTCGGCCTACCGCATACGGCTCAAAAAAACTCGAAACGTCGCGAACCCTTTTCCGGTTTCCGGCCCTCTTGCAGGCATCACACCTGAACAGAGGGCATCCAATGAGCCAGTATCAACGCCGCGAAGACCTGACGATCATCCCCGAATTGCTTGGCTTGGCCACCAAGGAGGGCCAGGCCTTCATGGCCTTCCACCATTCGATGGAGCGTGAGGACGGCGTTATCCCGCGCAAATACCGGGAATTGATCGCGCTCGGCGTCGCCTTTACCACCCAGTGCGCCTACTGCATCGATACTCACACCAAGAACGCGCAGGCCAACGGCGCCAGCAAGCAGGAGATCGCCGAGGCGGCCTTCGTGGCGGCGGCGGTCAGGGCCGGGGGTACGCTGGCGCATTCGCTGCTGGCGTTGCGGGTCTTCGATGAAGCCAAGGCAGCGGCCTGAACGCGGTGAGCGCCATCGCCAGACGGCCCGTCGCCGTCGATCGCCTCGAAGTCCGCATCCTCGTCGACAATGCGGTCGATATGCTGTCGTCGACCCGGCCGTCGTCGGAATCCGAACTGGCCGGCTTCTTCCGGCGCGGGATGCGGCTGGTCGGCGGCCGCTGCCTGTGTTGCGCAGCCCACGGCTTTGCCTGCCTGGTGACGGCATGGCGGGGCGAGGCGCGCCATAGCGTGTTGTTCGATACAGGGCCGGAAGCCGACATACTGCTGCGCAATATTGCGCGGCTCGGCGTCGATCCCGGGACGATCGAAGGCATCGTCCTCTCCCACGGACATTTCGACCATGTCGGCGCGCTGACCGAGGCGCTCGACGCCATCCGGGAGGCCAACGATGCGGCCGAGGTGCCGGTCTACGTCCATCCCGGCATGTTTCGTACCCGCGCCCAGCAGATGGCCGGCGGCGAGATGGTCGTGGTCGAGGATGTCCCCGACACACAGACAATGCGCGCCCACGGGGCTGACGTGGTCGAGACCTCGCAGCCGCTCGTGCTGCCGGGCGGGCTGTTCCATGTCAGCGGCGAGATCGCGCGAACCACATCGTTCGAGCGTGGCCTGCCGGGGCATTTTGCCAGAACCAGCCGGGACGCGCCCTGGGAGTCCGATCCGCTGATCATGGACGAACGCTATCTCGCGATCGACGTCACCGGCAAAGGCCTCGTCGTGCTGTCGGCTTGCTCGCATGCCGGGCTGATCAACGTGCTGACCGATGCGCGGACGAATTTTCCGGAGACGCCGATCCATGCCGTGATCGGCGGCTTTCATCTGTCGGGCGCCAACGAGGCGATCATTCCGCAGACCGTCGAGGCGCTGCTCGGGTTCGACCTCAGCGTGATCGCGGCCGCGCACTGCACGGGATGGCGGGCGCTGGTCGCGCTCGCAGCGGGCTTGGGCGAGGGCGTTCTCGATCCCTCGGTGGCCGGCAAGACCTACCAATTCTGAGGATTTGAAAAACCAACCACAAACGAGGGGCGGGCGAACATGATCAGGGAAATTTGTGCGGTGGCCGTTTCGTTCGTTTTGGCCGCTTCGCCGGCGGCTGCGATCAAAATCGGCGTCTTGAACGACCAGGCGGGGCCGTATTCATCCCACACCGGCAGCGGTTCGGCCGACGCCGCGCGGATGGCGATCGAGGATTTCGGCGGTTCGGTGCTGGGCGCGCCGATCGAGCTGGTGGTGGCGGATCATCAGAACAAGCCCGACGTCGGGGTGACGATCGTCCGGCGCTGGTTCGATACCGAAGGCGTCGATGTCATCGTCGACGTGCCGACGTCCTCGGTCGCGCTCGCCGTGCAGCAACTGGTCCGCGAGCGGCAAAAACTCGTGCTCTTCTCCGGCCCCGGTGCCTCCGATCTCACCGGCAAGGCCTGTTCGCCGTTCGGGATCGCGTGGACCTACGATTCCTATGCGATCAGTGCCGCGCCGGTGCAGGCCGCCTTGCAGGCGGGCTTCAAACGCTGGTTCTTCCTGACGGTGGATTTCGCCTTCGGCCACGCCATGGAGCGCGATGCGACGGCTGCGATCGTCGCCGGTGGCGGCAACGTGGTCGGCGCCGTGCGGCATCCCTTCAATGCGCCGGATCTGTCGTCGTTTCTTCTGACCGCGCAGAATTCGAAGGCCGACATCATCGGGCTGGCCAATGCTGGGCCCGATGCCGTCAATTTGTTGAAGCAGGCGCGGGAGTTCGGCATCATTGCCGGCGGCCAGAAGATGGTGGCGATGCTGCTGTCGATCATCGACGTGCACGCGCTTGGGCTCGATACCGCGCAGGGCGTGCTGCTGACGGAATCGTTCTACTGGGACCTCAACGGCGAAACCCGCGCTTGGTCGAAACGCTTTTACGATCGCAACAAGAAAATGCCGAGCATGCTGCAGGCCGGCGTCTACGGCGCCGTCACGCATTATCTGAAAGCCGTAGCCTCGACCGGCAGCGCCAACGCCTCGGAGGTTCGCGCGGCGATGGCGAAACTGCCGATCAACGACTTCATGACCAAAGACGGCCGCATCCGCGCCGACGGACGCGTGCTGCGGGATTTTTACGTCTTCGAGGCCAAGGCGCCCTCCGAGTCCAAAGCGCCGTGGGACTATTACAGACTGATCAAGACCGTTCCGGCTGAGCTTGCCGCGATCCCGGCGAACGAGAGCCCGTGCGAGTTGCTGCGGCCGAAATGAGCCCGCGCGGGCGCGCGAGGGATACGCCCATGGCGGCCGCGATGACCGCCATGTCGTCTCCAGAAATCTCGAACAGCCCAAAGCGGAGCTGATAGCCCCAGTTCCGCTTGCCGCTGGTGAAGGCGAGCTGTTCGAGCAGCGGCTTGATCGGCGTCTCCTCGGCAGCGAGCCAGTCGACATCGCGTCGAAAGGGACGGAAGTCCCCGCACATCTGCGCCTTATACGGGATGCCGTCGCTGACGACGCCCATCGCCGTGAACGATTGCAATCTGTCTGCGCCGCGAAACGCCTCCGATGGCGAATAGTAGACGACATGGTCGCCGGCATCGATCCGCCGCAGCGGAGCCGCCTTGCCATGACAGACCTGCATGAACCCTTGGCTTCGGCCGATGCGAACATGTTCGGCCGAAGCGACCGCTACCCAGCACCTCATCACGCGGCCTCCGGAGCAAACACGCGCAGGCGATGACCGTCGGCATCAACAGCAACGAAGGTGTGACCGAAATCCATCTGGACCGGCTCCTGAACGATTGTGAGCCCGCGCTGCTTCCAGTCTGCGAACGTGGCCTTCACGGCGGCGGCATCCTCGACCGTGAACGCAACTTCGCTGGCGCCGGCCTGCGATGTGGCGGCAGGCTCGACGGTTCGGCGCGACCACAGGCCGAGCATCACGCCGTCGCGCAGGGGCAGCATCGCGAAGGTGGGTGAGGTCTCGATGACGGGGTGGCCGAGCAGGTCGGCATAGAAGCCGGCGCTGGCCGGCGGGTTCTCGACATAGAGCAGAACGAAACTGAAGTTCGGCATCGGGCGCTTCCTGGTTGAACGTGGTCGCCGAAACCGCTGCGGTGTCCGGCATGGGTTCAACCTACAAGGCCATGCTGCCAAAAAGTGTCAGTAGTGAAATTGCGCATGATACCGAGAGGGTGTGGAGCGCTTTTCCGAAACATCATGCGTGATGGCGCGGTTAGCGCCTGGATCTCGATGCGCCGGAGGTCGGCTTCGCCGGCGGCGCACCGGCCGGCTAGGAACGATACAAATCGGCGCACGTTTCCATGAAGATATAGGAGCGCGAATTGCCGTACCCGTGGCCTATCACCGATGCCGACGTAACGCTTCAGGACGCGCTGGATATCGCGCTGAACTATCTTGAAGTGACGAAACAGGCCTACCCCTTCTCGGAAACCGAGCAGGCCTGCGCGGCCGTCATCCTGGCCGGGTGGCGATCGGGCGTGCGTCATCGCATCAGGCTCGCCAACAACGCCATAGTGGCCATCGAGCGTAAGGAGCGCTCGCCGATACGACCGCGCTACCCGATGGCAGGTTAGGCCAAGCTACCGCTTTTTCCCGATCGCACCGGAACTGCTGCTGGCGCAGAGGAGTTGAGTTCGCGGCAGGTAATTTGGTTGAGGAGGCGAAAATGCCAGTATTGTTGCTTTGGGCCGTTCCCGCGATCGTCGTGATTGGTGGCGGTGTTTACCTGATCGGGCATATGCACTGAACACTTTGAGAAGAAGGCCCGGGCCAACGCCCGGGCCTTCTTTTAAGGGCTACAATGACAACGAGATGTTTTGCAGAGGCCCCGCATCTGGAACCCGTTTTGCCGCGATATTATTTTGACATCGATGGGTGAACGACCGAGCCTAAGGTTCCCGCCGCTTTGCAGCAAACGTCGATTGGTTGATCGAGCCACCGAAAACTGCGACAACGCGGACAAACCCCGGATCGATCGAATGCGGCGCTGGCTTTGGGTACTGCTCTTGATGGCGGTGTTTCTCGGAACCGCGCGAGCCCAGGAAGACAAGAAGACCGACGACCTCAAGCCGGCTGATCCCGATACCGGGGAAAGCACGGTGGAAGAAACCACGTTGGGTGTGCTGCCGAATCCATTTGAGAAGAGCGGCATCAAGTTCGCCGTCACTTATATCGGCGAAGGCCTCGGCAATCCGGCCGGCGGAGCAAAGCGCGGGGCCGTCTACGAAGATCGTTTCAATTTCGCCGTCGATGCCGATCTGGAGAAGCTGCTAGGCCTGAAGCAGTTCGCCTTTCACGCCAACGTTTTCCGGATCGACGGTGGTGGCCTGTCGAGGGGGGCGCTCTATAACTTTCTGGTCGTGAGCGGCATCGAGGCCCTGCCGACAACCCGGCTTTATGAAATCTGGCTCGAACAGAAATGGGGCACCAAACTGGCGCTGCGGGCCGGCCAGCTCGCGGCCGACACCGAGTTCATGACCGCCAAATATACCGACGTGTTCACCAATGCCTCGTTCGGCTGGCCTGCGGGCTTCTCGCTCAACATGCCCAGTGGTGGCCCTTCGCCGCCGCTGGCGACGATGGGAACGCGCCTGCGTGCCGACTTGTCCGACAATATCAGTCTGCTGGGCGCCGTCTTCGACGGCAATTCTGCCGGGCCGGGCCCCGACGATCCGCAGCTTCGCAATCGTTACGGCCTCAATTTTCGTATCAACGATCCGCCGCTGATGCTGGGAGAGGTGCAGTTTCTCTGGAACGGCAAGAAGGGCGACCCCGGTCTCGACGGCAAGCTGAAGCTTGGCGGCTGGCGGCATTTCGGCGAGTTCGCTGACTTGAGGGTGGCGGCTAACGGCTTGTCGCTCGCCGATCCCGCCGCTTCGATGCCGGCCATGAGTAGCGGCGACTTTGGCGTTTATGGCGTGTTCGAGCAGAAGCTCTACCGCGTCGGCAACGATGACGACCGCGGCGTCGGGATTTTCGGACGCGTGGCCTACAGCCCTCCGGATCGAAACTTGATCGATCGATATGTAGACGGCGGGATCGAGTTCATCGGTCTCGACGATCGACGTCCGAAGGACAAGTTCGGCATCGGTGCCGCCTACGCGCATGTGTCGGCGCGCGCGGTAGCGCTGGACAGGGACTTCCAGGTCTCTAACGGGGCCGCGTGGCCACTGCGAAGTTCGGAAACTCTGTTCACCACGGTCTATCAGTACGAGGTCAGGCCGGGTCTGTCCCTGCAGCCCAATTACCAGTTCATCCATCGGCCGGGCGGCGGGGCAACCGATCCGCTCGGCAATTTGCCCGGAAGGCGTCTGAAAGACGCGTCGGTCGTGGGCCTGCGCACCGTCGCAAAATTCTAGGCGCACCTGCAAAAAAGCAGACCCGCTTCGTGACGTTGATCTTCGATGTTGCACGCACGCGATTCAAACCGTGCGCGGCTATCACGGCAGCTCATCGGCGGACGGGCCGGCGATCTTGGCGTGGAGGGCTTTCTCGACCTCGTCGGCGAGTTGATTCAGGTGCCGATGCAGCCGATCGTACAAAGCGCGTTTTTCGGAGTCTGTCGCGAGATCGCGGATCAACCCGGCTTCTGCGGCGTCCGTCCGCAGCTTTTCGAGCGACGTCCTGTAATCCTGCATGCGGTGCTCCTTTCCGTCGAGGAAGGCGGGAGCGCGACCGGCGTTCTCGTCGCCGATAAAAGCCGCGGCGGGTAGTGATGACTTCAGTATTGGCCGTCAAACCAGGCAAGGCGAGTCCTTTGTTTGCTGCAATGCCCAACCCGAATTGGCCCCGTCCGCGCAAGGCACTCTTCCCGCAGCCAAAAGCTTTGGGCATCTCGGGAACAAGTGGCAATGATCCGCGTTTGTTGCAGGTCTGGAGGGCCGGACACATCGAAGCAGCGGCCTCAGCGCGCCTCCCCCCGGGCGCTGGGGCCGTTTTCGTGGCACGTTCAGACCAGGACGCCGGCCAGCGGACGGACGAGGCGTACGTCTTTCTTTCTCGGAGGCCACCATGAGCAAAGAAACACCGAAAGACGATCCTCGAAAAAGGACCGATGCCGGCTCGCACGCCCAGACCGACAAGCCCTGGAAGGGCAATCCGGAAAAGGAGCAACGGAACGACGGTGCCAAAATCGACCTTGAGCGGTGGCACGAGTCCGGAACGCACTGAGGGAAACGGCATGGAAGGAAACGAATCCAGCGGAAAACGTCCTTGTCAGGTGGGAGAAATAACCGTGCCGGATAAGGTGAAGCGCAACCGCGCCAAGCCGGTCGGAACGCTCGAAGAGCGGCTTGAAAAATTTGCAGAGGATGCGATGGCTGCGGCGCGCGCTGCGCCCGAAGGCAAAGAGCGAGACATGCTGATCGCCAAGGCGAAGAAGGCCGAACTGGCGGCCACAGCGGCCGGCCGATTACGTGTGTAGCCGTGAGGAACTTCCCGCGGGGACCCGTTGAAGCGGGTTAGGAAAAACAAGCAATTGCAGGTCGCCCGTTACTGAGCGTTAAAATTTGTGTGGCCTGATCGGCCGATTAAACCTCTTGGGTTTTCTATGCCGACCGCGAAAACCGGAATGCCCGGCGGCAAGCTGGTTCGCTTCGAACATGGCCTGCCGGCGGCGCTGGTAGCCATCGACGGGACGTGGCGGCGAGATTGCGTCGTGCAGGATATCAGCCAGAGCGGCGCAACACTTACCGTGGGGGCGATCAACGGCCTGCAATTGACCGAATTCTTCCTTTTGTTCAGCTCCATCGGCGTCGCTTACCGTCGATGCGAAATGGCATGGGTGAATGGGGACCAGTTGGGCGTGTCGTTCATCAGCCAGACCCGCGGCAAGAAACCCTCGCGACGGGCTGACCCTGATCAGTTCCTGTAGCGAATCTGATCGGCCGGCGGCTTTGAGCTGCCTGAATTAATTTGGTAGAAGCGGAACTTGTGTGCTGTTTGGTACTTAAGGATGCCAGCAACAGGTGCCGCATCACATGAACTACTTCAGCAACGAAAAGTTTTACGGAGCAAAAGCTCACGAAGACCGCCGCTGTAGGTGCGGTGCACAACCAAAACTCGCCCACAAGATGATGGATCCCCGCCGGGGCCTGACCATTCGCATGTTCGAGTGCAGGTGCGGCGAGCGAACCTGGACCGAGGATAGCGACTAGAATAGAGATGGCACGTTCACCGTTCTCCCGGCCACCACACGGAAGGCGGGTCGCTAGCCGATATCTTGTCCCGGCGTAGTGCGACGAGGTGGCTCCGCTTGTAGGGCCCGCCGCTCCGCTCTGAACAGCCCTTGCAGCGCATCGATCGTTCCAGCGCATGGATAGGCGTAGTCTGGCGCGGTCGCTTGAGCTTGGCGAGATCGACCGTTTGCCGTGTGTCGCATCCGAGACAATGCACCTCGAGAAAACGGAAACCGGCATTAAGCGCGTCGCCGAGCATCGGCGATGGCTGTGCAGGGCCCTTGTAGCCAAGCATCCTCTTGTTCCAGGCCTCGCAGGCCAAAGCGTCGGCTTGCTTGCGCGCGCGGTCGGCCTGTTCGGCGGACCACTTGATGTCGTGGCCGTAGAGATAGGAACGGGACTTCGTCGACATGGCGCATTGAAATGCATCTGCGGCGTCGCCGCAAATTCTCAACAGGTGGGGCCTCCAATCGCTCGCTGAATACTGCGGCTCGTGGGTGTGGAAAGCGTCGGGCGCCGGCAATGACGTCTCGCTAGCGTTCCGCGATTCCTTCCGTCGCGCGCCACTCCTTCAGCAGCACCTGACGGCGGCGCGGATAACGCTTGTCGAGGATCTGGACCTTACTGACGCGGTCAGTGCGGAAATGCCGAACACCCTGCCGCAGTTCGCACCACGCCACCAGCACGCGGACTTGGTCGAAGAAGCCGAGCGCGAATGGCCAGACCGTGCGCTTCGAACTCTTGCCGCTGCCATCGCTGTAGGCGAAGCGTAGCTTCTGCTCGGTGCGGATGGCGGAGCGAATGCGCGGGAGGTCGGCGTCGCCGGCGACGATCGTCTTGCCCGGACCGATCAGCAGGCTCGATCCATCGAGGCTGGTCCGCAAGTCGGGCGGCAGCACGGCGGCAATCTTGGCAAGCGCACTGCGCGCGGCGTCGCTCAACTCGCTGTCGGTTCGATCCGCGACCCAGCGCGAGCCGAGCACGATCGCCTCGATCTCCTGCTCGGAGAACATCAGGGGAGGGAGCATGAAGCCTGGGCGCAGCACGTAGCCGATGCCGGGCTCGCCATCGATGTGGGCGCCCTGCGCCTTCAAGGTCTCGATGTCGCGGTAGAGCGTGCGCAGCGAAATCCCCAGCGCGTCAGCCAGGTCAGCGCCGCTGACCGGGCGGCGATAGCCGAGAAACAACTGAATGAGATCGAGCAGGCGCTGCGCGCGCGACATCGGATGATCCTGACATGAAGCCGCAGGCTAGCACGGCCTGCTGCCATTTTGTGTCAGCATGCTTCAGACGCCAAACTTTCCACGAATCCAGGAGAGCAATGATTGCGGACTTCCACGCTGCATTTCGTGCCGTTTCCGTTCGACCATTAACTCGATCTCCCTGGACGCATGATCTTTCAACGCTTGGTCATAGATCGCATGGTCTTTGACGAGAATAGACAAGAAGTGCCCCGCCGGCTCGTCATAGACCACGAACTCGACCGAGAGACTTCTCGATTTCAGTTCCAACAAGCGCGAAGCGACGGCGGGTGCATGCGATAATTCTTCCGCGAAACGCTGCAGCCGCCGCAAGCCGGCCGTATCGCCTATCGACGCATGCTCGATGCCGAACGCAGCGAAGAATTGCCCGTCGAAGGCCGTGCGGTGCTCGGTACGAGACGTCAACAGATTCTCCTCGCTCAATCTGTCGAGGACGGACGGGAGAAATTCCGTGTATTGGATACTCTCAGCCATGCCGCAGGCTAACACGCTCTGCTGTAGTTTTGTGTCAGCATGGTCGAAGCCTTCACGTCAGCTCGCGCACACCCGCTGGCGTCTGGATCGTCGCGCGCAGCCGCACGGCGGCGTTGTCGCCGATGGTGACGCGATCGTCGCGGAAGAGGGGGCCGAGCGCTGCCGTCAGCGCGATGCTGTCGGGATGGGTGACCGTGAGACGGTCGAGCCGGCAGCCGAGATCGGCCATGGCAGCGGCCGGGTGCGGACCTTCAGGCCATTCGATCAGCGTCGGAAAAGCGCCGCCGTACGGCATCGAACCGTCAGGCGGGACCGAGATCAGCCACGACAGCGATCCGCGCGTCAGCGGCACGGCTTCGCCGGCGATGATACCTGGACCACGGAGGGCTGCCGTCAAGTCAGGCACCCGGATGACCCAGGTCACGAGCTGCGGGCCACGGCCGAGCCGCTCGCGCATCTGGGGATCGTCGAGCGCGAACCAGCGCGTTCGTTGCGGGGTGGCGACGGGATCGGGGGCGATGATTTCGAGGAACAGACCCTCGCCAAGCCGCATCAGGCAGTTGTGGGTTCCCATCAGGGGATGCTGGCCGCCGGGCGGGACCACGACGCCGAGGCAGCGCCTGACGTGCTCGACGCCTTGTTCGAGCGTCAGTGCGGCGATGGTAATATGATCCAGTCTTGAACCCACGGGCGGACGAGTTTCATGAGTGTCATCAAAGGCTTGTAAACGATTTTGGAGTCATGCAGTTAGCGGGCAATCCTGATGTTCTGATGTAGAAGGTATATGGTCACCTTCGGCTACTTTGCATGGGGTTGTTTTCGATATTTTGTTTGGGGCCGGTTTTGCTCCCGCCGGTCAGCCGGAAAACCGGCCGTATTTCCTTGCTTATCGGCAGAATCCGGCTATACACCGCGCCATCTCACACGGAAGCATGGCTCTCAAAGGCCGTCCGGTGGCAACCGGGCCATAAGGCTCGTCTGCTCACACGCTTCCGGAGGAACCAACCGGAGAATTGAAACGATGTCGGCACCCGATTTTTCTATGCGTCAGTTGCTTGAAGCTGGCGTGCACTTTGGTCACCAGTCGCACCGCTGGAATCCGAAAATGGCAGAGTACATTTTCGGTGCCCGCAACAACATTCACATCATCGATCTCGCCCAGACCGTGCCGATGCTGCACAAGGCGCTGACGGCGGTCTCGGACACCGTCGCCAAGGGCGGCCGTATCCTGTTCGTCGGCACCAAGCGTCAGGCGCAGGACGGCGTTGCCGAGGCTGCGAAGCGTTCGGCGCAGTACTTCGTCAATTCACGCTGGCTCGGCGGCACGCTGACCAACTGGAAGACGATTTCGGGCTCGATCAAGCGCCTGCGTCACCTCGACGAAGTGCTCTCCTCGGGCGAAGCCAACTCCTACACCAAGAAGGAGCGGCTGACGCTGCAGCGCGAGCGCGACAAGCTCGACCGTTCGCTCGGCGGCATCAAGGACATGGGCGGGCTTCCCGACATGATCTTCGTGATCGACACAAACAAGGAAGACATCGCGATCCAGGAAGCGCAGCGCCTGAACATCCCGGTCGCCGCGATCGTCGATACCAATTCCGATCCCAAGGGCATCACCTATGTGGTGCCGGGCAATGACGACGCCGGCCGCGCCATCTCGCTGTATTGCGATCTGGTCGCCCGCGCCGCCATCGACGGCATTTCGCGCGCGCAAGGGGAAGCCGGTATCGACACCGGCGCCTTCGCCAAGCCGGTGGTCCAGGAAGAACTTCCCCCCGCAGCCCCGACCGGCTTCCAGGGCCTGGCCGGCCCGCGCGGCACCGCCGACAACCTCAAGAAGCTGACCGGCGTGTCGGGTGCGATCGAGAAGAAGTTCAACGACCTCGGCATCTTCCACTTCTGGCAGCTCGCCGAACTCGACCACGACACCGCGCACAAGATCGGCGAAGAAGTCGGTCTTCCGAGCCGCGCCGATGGCTGGGTTGCCCAGGCCAAGACGCTGACCGCGGAAGCGGAATAACGCTTGCTTCCGGGTGGCCGGCCTTCGTCGGCCACCGGTTCATTTTCCCGATACGTCACCCCGCTAGCTGAAGGTGGTACGGCGCACGATCTGCGCCGCGCCCGCGGCTAACAGGCAAGAAGGATATCAACGATGGCAACGATCTCTGCTGGCATGGTCAAGGAACTGCGCGAGTCGACCGGCGCGGGCATGATGGACTGCAAGGCGGCCCTGACCGAAACCGACGGCGACATGACCGCGGCGCAGGACTGGCTGCGCAAGAAGGGCCTGTCGAAGGCCGCCAAGAAGTCCGGCCGCGTCGC
>Ga0157378_10001933_pt1 | contig 18577 bp, 13 predicted proteins | sample M65metaG_FD_115309 | JGI IMG/M metagenome (GOLD analysis project Ga0157378, IMG submission 115309) | Miscanthus rhizosphere microbial communities from Kellogg Biological Station, Michigan, USA - M6-5 metaG | ecosystem: Host-associated > Plants > Roots > Rhizosphere > Soil | place: USA: Michigan...
ATGTAGCGCTTCTGCAGCACCGTCTTCGGCGCGATCTTCTTGCCGCGGTGACGCCAGACGACGTCCTCGAAGCCGTCGCGGATGTCCTCCGACTGGTCGAGCGCCGCCACGACCGCGCTGACCGTGTCCGGGCCGATCGCGTCGATGTAGCGCTGCTGTCCGGCTCACTTCGGCCGCACCGGCTTGCCCTTCGCGCCGCGCATGATGTCGTCGGTCAGCACCGTGCTCGGGCGCTCGTTGTCGTGCACCATCGCGATCGAACGGCGCAGCGTGCCCTCGTCGAGGTGCTGCCCACGTTGCAGCACGAGGATCAACTCCTCGAACAGCCGGGCGACCAGTTCGGCCTCCGCGCCGTCGACGCTGATCTCGTTGCCGCGCACGACGATGGTCGTCGCCGGAAATGCCTCCTCGATCGTGCGCAGGTTCACGTCGCGCTGCCCGAGCAGGGCAGGCATCAGATGCGCACCGGGCACGACGACGCTGTACTCCCCAGTGAGCGACGTCATGGGTTGGTCGAGGTCATATGGTCAACGTGGTCATGGGCAAGGTGGTCCCGAGAAGGGACTATTTGCCCATACGGTAGCGAACCGGCACGAGGAACGCGCGCAGTGATTGCTACCTGCGAAGACGGGCCCGCTCCGGGCGTTCCGCTCGCACCGGCTGGGTGGCCTCGGGCTCGACATAGGCATCGGTCGCAGCGAAATCGATGCCGTAGTAGCGCGAGACATCGAGGGGTACGAGCGGCGCGCCGTGCACCACCATCTTCGCCAGACGCTCCATCAGCAGGGCGACTCCACCCTCGTCGCGAGGTTGGTTGTACTCGGGCGAGTCGAACACGAGCAACACTCCCTCGGCCGCCTCGGTGCCCAGCACGTCGCGGGCCATCCGCGTCAGCGCTCCCTTCGCCGCATAGCGCGGGTGCACGACCACGAACAGGATGTAGTGCACGGCACCACGTCGGGCGTGTTCGGTGAAGTGCCGCTCGAAGAACGGTTGGCTGAGGTACCTCGTGGAGCCGATGTCAGTGGCGATCAATACCATTGCAACCGGCTCCTCGTCGGCCCACAACACCCACAAGCGATTGCGCGAATCGGCCACGGCGGCGTCGAACTCCGGGCGGAAGAGCATCTCGCGCGTCGCCGACTCCTCGGCAGTCCGCCGATACGACAGTTCGTACAACTCCCACAGCCGCTCGAGCAGTCCGCGTTCGACCACCGAGTTGTGGCGGGTGACGAACATTGAGGACTTGCCTGCCTTTCCAGTGACTGCTCGCGCGGGGGAAACCACCCCTTGTGTAATCGGGCCTGTTCGTGTAGCCTAACGAGACGCTTCGGATGGGGTGTGGATACACCTCGTGCGGGACGGAAACGGGCACGGGAGGCGTATGAAGCGGGCGCTTGCTCCCTTTACTTGGTGGGCAATCGGAATTGGCTATGCATTGGCGACGATCGTCATTGTGCTGCCCGCGGACTGGTTGAGCACCGCTGCGTACGTCGTCGCGGCCCTGTTCCTCGTCGTCGCCACGTTCATCGCCGCCCGGGTGCACCGGGTCAACCGTCGTTTCATCGCCACTGTCAGCGCGATCGGAGGCTTCTTCGCCGCCTCGCAGATCGTCGACAGCCTCAGCGACAAGGCCACCTACACCAACGTGTCCAACGTGCTCGGGCTGTGCGGGTCGTTGTGCATCATCATCGCCCTGTTCAACATGCTCAGCGCCCGCGCCGCGGCCAACATCCGCTCGGTGTTCGGCGACGCCCTCATCGTCGGCCTCGGTGCCTGGCTCATCAGTTGGGTCGCTCTCATCCAGCCGACGCTGCGGAACAACCCCGGTCGCTCGATCGGTGAGGCAATCCTCACCGGTGCATACCAACCGGCCGGCACGGTCGTGCTGTTCCTTCTCGTCCTGTTGCTGTTCTCCGGTTCGGGCACGCGGCAGGCGTCGGTGTGGCTGGTGACGGTGGCGATGACGTTCAACCTCGCTGCGGATGTCCTGTGGGGATTGGTCTCGGCGGGAAAGCTCGGTCCCGGTGCCGAGCACACGGCGATGGGTCTCTACGTCGCCGCGTACTTCACGGCCGCCGGCGCGTTCATCCATCCGACCGTCGTGTGGCTGAAGCGCGCCGTCGACGAACCGGTCAACAACCGCGTGTTCGGTCGGCTGATCCTCACGACGTCATCGCTCATCATCCCGATCATCGCTCTCGCGTCCACCGGTCCACACGGCAAGGTCGACACAGTCGTGCGCTCCGTGTCGGCACTCGTGCTTGCCGGCGCCGTGACGTTGCGCGTGACGCAAGCCGTGCGAGCCAACGGCCGCACTCAGGCGAACCTCCGTCTCAGCGCGCAGACCGACGCCTTGACGCATCTCCCCAACCGCACGCTGCTGCTCGAGCGGATCAACGACTGCCTGCGAATGGCGTGGCAGTCCGACAGCCATCCGACGCTCTACTTCGTCGACCTCGACCGCTTCAAGAACATCAACGACAGCCTCGGCCACGCCGCCGGCGACGAGGTGTTGAAGATGGTGGCCATTCGCCTCAGCAAGGCCGCACCCGAGCACTCGACGGTCGCTCGCTTGTCGGGCGACGAGTACGTCGTGCTCGACCCGTCGACCCGCTCCCCCGGGTCCTCGCTCGCGCTGGCCGAGCGGCTGCTGTCGATCTTCCGCGAGCCGCTGCCCATCAGCCAGGGCGACGTGTTCGTGACGGCCAGCATCGGTGTCGCCTCGCTGAGCCCGAGCTCCAGTTCGTCGGCCGAAGATCTTCTGCGACACGCCGACACGGCGATGTACCGCGCCAAGGACGCCGGGCGCAACTGCCTCGCCGTCTACGACGAGTCGATGCACGAGCGGGTCGCCCATCGCTTGTCCGTCGAGACCGCCCTCTACCGCGCCCTCGATCGCCGCGAGCTCCGGCTCTTCCACCAACCGATCCTCGATCTCGAATCCGGCGACGTCGTCGGCTTCGAAGCGCTGATGCGTTGGCAGCAAGGCGACGGCACCATCGTGTCGCCCGCCGAGTTCATCCCGATTGCCGAAGACACCGGCACCATCGTGCCCATCGGTTCGTGGGCGCTGCTCGAAGCACTCACGCAGTTGCGACGATGGATCGACGACGGCGTGTGCGGCGAGGCGGCGACGATGTCGGTCAACGTCTCGCCACGGCAGCTGAGCGATCCCAACTTCCCGTCGATCGTCAACGAGGCGCTCACCCGCTCCGGCGTCTCTCCGCAACTGCTGTGGCTCGAGGTGACCGAGAGCGTGATGATCGCCGAGCCCGAGTTGGCGCTGGCGACGTTGCGTCGGGTGCGTTCGCTCGGTGTGCGCATCGCGCTGGACGACTTCGGAACCGGCTACTCGTCGCTGTCGTTGCTGCAGAAGTTCCCGTTGCAGCGGATCAAGATCGACCGGGCGTTCGTGCACGGTGTGGCCGACAATCCCAACGATCGCTCGCTCGTTCGCACCATCGTCGCGATGGGTCGCTCGCTCGGCCTCGACATGGTGGCCGAGGGCGTCGAGAGCGTGCACCAGTTGCAGGTCCTCAGTGATCTCGGCTGCACGAAGGCCCAGGGCTACCTCATCAGCCACCCGGTGCCCGCCGACGCGATGCGCAGCACGGTCGCTGCGCTCGAGCGGCTCGGCCAGTTCCCCGGTCTGCGACCGGCTCCTTCGAACTTCCCGACCCGCCAGCCCTGAACCCTGTTCTCCGCAAGCGGTGAGCTGGCCGGTTCGTTCGCTCGTGCACAAGCCGTCACACGACCTTCCCGGCGATGGGTAAAGTCCGACCTCTAGCTACATCGAGCACTGGGGGTCAAGCCGTTGGAAGTCATCCCAACCGATCGCATCCGTAACGTCGTCCTGGTCGGCCACAGTGGCTCCGGCAAGACCACATTGGTCGAAGCACTGCTGCATCGAGCCGGCGTCACGACACGCGTCGGTCGCGTCGAGGACGGCACCACGGTGACCGGCACCGACCCGGAAGAAGTGAAACGGGGCATGTCGCTGTCGCTCGGCGTCGCCCCGTTCGAATGGAAGGCCGGGGACGGCGAGACCTACAAGATCAACCTCCTCGACGCGCCGGGCTACGCCGACTTCGTCGGTGAAGAGCTGGCGGCGCTCAGCGTCGCGGACCTGGCGATTCTCGTCGTCAGCGCCGTCGACGGCATCGAGGTCGGCACGGAGCTGGCCTGGGAACGGTGCGTTGCCGCGAAGATCCCACGACTGGTGTTCGTCAACAAGGACGACAAGCAACGGGCCAACTTCCACAACGTGCTCGCTGCGTTGCAGGCCAAGTGGGGTCACGGGTTCGTGGCGCTCGAGCTGCCCATCGGCGAGGAAGAGGCGTTCCACGGAATCGCCGACGTGCTGTCCGACCAGGCGTTCGAATACGACTCCGACGGACAACACCACACCGTCTCGTTGCCGAACGAGATCGCCGACGAAGAGCACCGCGTGCACGACGAGCTCGTCGAGGAGATCGTGTCCGGCGACGACGATCAACTCGAGCGGTACCTGTCCGGCGAGATACCCAGCACGGCCGAGCTCGAGCGCACGCTGGCCCACGAAGTGCTCGACTGCGTCGAGTTCCCCGTTCTGGTCGGCTCGGCGTTGACCGGCGTCGGCATCGATCGGTTGGCCGACTTCATCTGCGAGATCGGACCCAGCCCGGCGACTCGGCCGACGACCGTCATCGCCGCCACCGAGGAGGTTCAGGTTCCCGCCGACGCCGGCGCGCAGCCGTTGGCCTATGTCTTCAAGACACTGGCGGACCAGTTCGTCGGTCAGGTGTCGTTGTGCAAGGTGGTGTCCGGCACGATCGCCCCCGACGATCGCCTCATCGCCAGCTCGACCGCCGCCGAGGAGCGCCTGCACGGTCTGTTCTTCATGCGCGGCAAGGAGCAACTGCCGTGCTCGAAGGCAGTCGCCGGCGACATCGTCGCCGTCGCCAAGCTCACCAACACCACCACAGGCACCACCCTCGCGCCGCGCAACATGCCCGTTCAGGTCGTCGGCACGCAGCCGGCTCCGCCGGTGTTCGGCCTCGCCTTGAAGCCGGTCACGCAGACCGACGACGACAAGTTGTCGGGCGCACTCCATCGCCTGTTGGCCGAAGACCCCAACCTCAGCGTCGAGCGCAACCACGCCCACCAGACCATCCTCAGCGGCACGGGCGACACTCACCTCGCCGTCGCGCTCGAGCGGCTTGCTCGCAAGTTCGGCGTGCACGTCGAGACCGAGGACATCAAGGTGCCGTATCGCGAGACGGTGGTCGGCACGGGCGACGCCGAGGGCAAGGTCAAGAAGCAGTCCGGTGGCCATGGCCAATACGCGGTCGCCAACCTGCGCGTCAGCCCTTTGGAGCGCGGCGCCGGGTTCGAGTTCGTCGACTCGATCGTCGGCGGTGCCATCCCCCGCAACTACATCCCCGCGGTCCAGAAGGGCATCGAAGAAGCGATGCAGACAGGTGGGGCCCACGGGTTCCCGGTCGTCGACGTGCGCGTCGAGTGCTACGACGGCAAGTACCACAGCGTCGACTCGTCCGACATGGCGTTCAAGAACGCCGCCGCGACCGGGTTCAAGGAAGCACTCGGTCGGGCCGGGGCCGTCGTGCTCGAGCCGATCTCGTTGCTGAAGGTGACGATCCCGTCGAGCTACCAGGGCGATGTGCTGGCCGACCTCACGACCCGGCGCGGTCGTGTCGTCGGCACGTCCGCGGGTGAGCATGGTGAGCAAGAGGTGTCGGCGCTCGTCCCCACAGCGGAGATCATCCGCTACGCGCTCGACCTGCGCTCGCTGACTGCCGGCCGGGGACGCTTCGTCGCCGCCCACGACCACGACGAGATCCTGCCCAACAACCTCGTCAGCAAGGTGAAAGCGGCGTCGGCCAACGGTGCCGCAGCGGGTGCCGGCAAGGCCGCCGCGCACTAGTTCACTCGGGGACCTCCCCTACCGTTCCAAAGGAGTTTGCTCATGTCGGATCGTCTGCGCTTCGGAATCTTCATGGCTCCGTTCCACCCGGCCGGGGAGAACCCGACGCTTGCGCTGGAGCGCGACCTCGATCTGATCGCCCATCTCGACAAGCTCGGCTACGACGAGGCGTGGATCGGCGAGCATCACTCCGCCGGTAGCGAGATCATCGCCAGCCCGGAGATCTTCATCGCCACAGCAGCTGAACGTACCCGCCACATCAAGTTGGGCACGGGTGTCATCAGCGTCGCGTACCACAACCCGTACATGGTCGCCGAGCGTGCCGTGCTGCTCGACCACCTCACCCGCGGACGGTTCATGCTCGGGATGGGTCCCGGTTCACTTCCGACCGATGCGATCATGCTCGGCCTCGACCCCACCGAGACGCGACCGCTGCTCGAAGAAGGCGTCGACGTGATCCTCAAGTTGCTGCGCGGCGACGAGCCCGTCACGAGTCAGACGAAGATGTGGAACCTCGTCGACGCCCGGTTGCACCTCCGGCCCTACTCCGATCCTCTCTTCGATGTGGCCGTCCCCGCTGTCGCCTCGCCGTCGGGCCCACGCCTGGCCGGCCGCTACGGCATCGGGCTGCTGTCGATCGGTGCGACGCAGTCGGAGGGTTTCGATCTGCTCGGGTTGCACTGGGACGTGATGGAAGAACGCGCCGCCAAGTTCCAAACCGTCGCCGATCGCGACCAGTGGCGACTGGTCGGCATCATGCACATCGCCGAGACCAAGGAGCAGGCCTACAAGAACGTCGAGTTCGGCATCGTCCAGTGGTTCAACTACTTCCAGAAGGTCGCCGCCTTCCCGCAGATGGCTGTCAACGGTGACAACGTCCGCGAGATGATCGACTTCGTCAACGACAGCGGCCTCGGTTCCATCGGCACTGCCGACATGGCGTGTGAGCAGATCGAGCGGCTCACCAAGCAGTCGGGCGGGTTCGGCTGCTACATGCAGCTGGCCCACGAGTGGGCCAACCCGGTGGCCACGCATCGCAGCTACGAGCTCATCGCCCAACGGGTGATGCCCGAGTTCCAGGGGCAGGCGTCGAGCACGTTGAGCGCGAAGGCCCGGGCGGTCGAGAGCCGGCCCGAGCTCGCCGACCGCAACATGAAGGCGGTCGAAGAGATGGTCGCCAAGCATCAGGCCGAGCTCGCCGCGGGCTGACCGAGCGGGGGCTGACGTTTGGGGGTCGAACTCGCGGAGGATTCGGTTGAGGGGCTGGCTCTCCATTCGAGCGCGGGTCGGATCGCTCTGGTCGCCACGGTCGGGGCGAGCGCCATGGCCATGCTCGACGCGACCGTGGTCAACGTCGCGCTCCCCCACATCGGCGAGGAGTTCGACTCGAGCGTCAGTTCCCTCCAATGGGTGCTCACCGGCTACCTCGTCGCGCTCGCCTCGCTGATCCTCCTCGGCGGTGCGTTGGGCGATCGCTTCGGCCGGCGCAAGGTGTTCGTCATCGGAACGGTGTGGTTCGCGTGCGCGTCGTTGCTGTGCGGCGCGGCGCCGAACGTCGAAGTGCTCGTCGCCGCACGCGTGTTGCAAGGCGTGGGCGGCGCGCTGCTCACACCGGGGAGCCTGGCCATCCTGCAAGCGAACTTTCGGCAGTCCGATCGAGCGGCCGCCGTCGGCGCGTGGTCGGGCCTCGGTGGTGTCGCCGGTGCACTCGGACCGTTCGTCGGCGGCGGTCTGGTCGACGGACCGGGTTGGCGTTGGGCGTTCCTGATCAACGTGCCGGTGGCTGCGATCGTGATCATCTGTACGCGGGCCGCCATTCCCGAGAGCCGCGACACGCACGCCGGGCGGCACATCGATCTGCTCGGCGCCGGACTGGCCAGCGTCAGCCTGGCGCTCAGCACGTGGGCGCTGATCGAAGCCGGGCCGCGAGGCTGGACCGACCCCGCGGTGTTGGGTGCCGGTTTGTTGGCGCTCGTCGCGATGGCCGCGTTCGTGTGGCGGATGATGCACACCCACGACCCGCTCGTGCCGCCGGCACTGTTCCGCAACCGCACGTTCACCGTCGTCAACTTGCAGACGGTGCTGATCTACGCGGCACTCGGCGTGTCGTTCTTCCTCGTCTCGTACCAGTTGCAGGTCGCCGCCGGTTGGTCGGCGACGGAGGCAGGGCTGGCGCTGATACCGGCAACCACGCTCATGCTGTTGCTGTCGCCGAGTTCGGGTGAGCTCGCCCAACGGATCGGCCCGCGAATGCAACTGACCGTGGGACCTCTCCTGGCCGCCGCCGGTCTGCTGCTGCTCAGCCGCATCAGCGAGGACCCGTCGTGGATCAGCGACGTGTTCCCCGGTGCGGTGGTGTTCGGCCTCGGACTCGTCACGTTCGTGGCACCGCTCACCGCAACGGTGATGGCAGCTGCAGATCCGGATCACGTCAGTGTGGCGTCGGGTGTCAACAACGCGATCGCCCGAGCGGCCGGTCTCACGGCACTCGCCGTGATCCCGGTGATCTCCGGTCTCACCGCGGCGGCCGATCCAGCTGCTGTCACTCACGCGTTCCGAGTAGCGCTCGTCATCACCGCGTGCGTGGCAGCAGCGTCCGCTCCCCTCGCCCTGTTCGGCCTCGAACGTCGCGTCGACGCGCCGTGCACGTCGCGCCGGATCCACTGCCCCGTCGACGGCACGCCGCTGCAAGCGACGCCGAGTCCCGCAGCGGTCAGACCCCGATGATCGCCACCTGCAACTCGGAGAGGCGGCCGTTGAGCTTGGCCAGTTCGCTGTCTCGGAGGGCCTTCAGCGCGTCCAGCTGTTCATCGGCCTGACCGGCCAACTTGTCGTACACCGCGTACGACTGCACGGTCGGGCGGGTGTCGGCGCTGGCGACCACGGCAGGCAGAGAGCTCAGCTTCTCGAACAACTGCTCGCGGTAGTTCAACGTGTCGCCGTCGGCGGTGAACTCGACCTGCACGAGTCGATTCTCGATGTCGGTCAATCGATCGGTCAGTTCCTTGGCACCGGTCACGACATCGGCGGCCGACTCGTCGTTGCCGAGGCGCTCCACCCACTCGGCGAGTTGCTTCTTCAGCGACCGGATGGTGTTGACCCCGGTGACGATCTCCGACAACTTGTCGCGGATCTTGAGCAGGAGGTCCAACTGCTCGGCGAAGTCGGCGTCGCTCGTCGAGATCCGCGGATCCTTCAGCAGTTCGAACGACTGCGACATCGACCAGTCGCCGACCGTCAGGGTCGCCCGATAGGTGCCAGGTGTGGCGAGCGGTCCTCCAGGTCGCGTGTGGAACTCCGTGTCGACCATCTTCTCGCCGGCTGGGTACGTCATCGGCCACAGGAAGCTGTTCATCCCGGCCTCGGCCGTGATGTACAGGCCGTGGCGATCCTTCTTCTCCTCCGGGATGGTGCTGGGGAATGAGTCGACCAGATTGCCGTCGGCGTCGCTGATCGTCAGCACTGCGTCGCCGACTGCCCGTTCGTCGAGGTAGTACGAGAATCGCACGCCGCGCTGAAGATCTTCACCGCCGTCGATCACCCGCTTGGTGGTGTGGCCGGTGTCGTGCTCCTGCACGTAGAACGTCGCGTTCTGTCCGGAGGTGACGTGATAGTTCTTGCCCCCGGGTGTGCCTGCCCACGACGCGGCGATGTGCGGTGGGTTGCGCACCTCGTCGCGTGGCTTCAGCAGGAACTTCCCGCCGCCGAGCACCTCGTCGCGCAGCTGGTGCAGCGGCGAGAGGTCGTCGAGGATCCAGAACGAACGGCCGTGGGTCGCGACGACGAGGTCGGTGTCTTTCACCACGAAGTCGTAGATCGGCGTGACGGGCAGATTGGCCTGCAGCGGCTGCCAGCCGGCACCGTCGTCGAACGACACATGGATGCCGAGCTCGGTGCCGACGTACAACAGACCGGCGCGGTTGGGGTCCTCGCGAACGACTCGACAGAACTCGCCGTCCGGAAGCCCGGCGTCGATGCGCGTCCAGCTGCCGCCGAGATCGGTGCTCTTGTAGACGTACGGCGCGTAGTCGCCCGTCTTGTGTCGGGCGACGGTCATGTACACCGTGCCCGCGGTGTGAGGCGACTCGGCGATCATCGTGACCTGCGAGTACTTCGGGAGATCGGGAGGCGTGACGTTGGCCCAGTCGCCACCGTCGTTCGTCGACACGTGCACCAGGCCGTCGTCGGAGCCTGCCATCAGCACGCCCTGCTGATGGGCCGACACCATCAACGAGAACACCGTCGCGTACATCTCGGCGCCCGCCGTGTCCATCGTCAGTGGACCGGACACGCCGAGCGTCTCTGGGTCGGCGTAGGTCAGGTCGGGACTGATCGTCTCCCAGCTGTGCCCCTCGTCGATGGTGCGGAACACCTTGTTGCCGGCCGCGTAGAGCACGTTGCTGTCGTGCGGCGAGAACACGATCGGATACGTCCACTGGAAACGGACCTCCGCGGTCGCCCCGTCGTGATACGGCTCGGGCCAGACGTTGACCAACTGGACCTGCTTGGTGCGATGGTCGTAGCGCTGCAGCGACTCGCCGCCGCCCGGCGAGCTTCCGATCGCGCCGACGTACACGATGTTCGCATCGCCGGGCTTCGGTGCGACGTAGCCGCTCTCCGCAGTACCCGGGGCATAGCAGTCGGCCCAGTTGATCGCCCCGAGACCGGTGCGGCTGGGCACGGCGATGCTGGAGTTGTCCTGCTGCGAGCCGTAGACCGTGTACGGAAACTGGTCGTCGGTGGCAACGTGGTAGAACTGCGCGGTCAGCTGGTTGTAGATGGACGACCACGATTCGCCGGCGTTGAACGACACCCACGCGCCGCCGTCGTCGCAACCGATCATGCGATCGGGATTCGTCGGGTCGATCCACAATGCGTGATTGTCGCCGTGCGGCGTGTGGAACTCCTCGAACTCCTTGCCACCGTCGACGGAGACCCACGCCTTCATGTTCATCACGAACACGGTGTCGGCATCGGTCGGGTGAGCGATGACGTGTTGGTAGTACCACGGGCGCCAGCCGAGGTCGGGCTTCGACGACACCTTCTCCCACGTCTCGCCGAAGTCGTCGGAACGGTAGAGGCCGCGCTTGCGACCTTCGGCCTCGACCATCGCGAACACGCGGCCGGAGCGCGCCGGCGACACCGACACGCCGATCTTGCCGAGGATGCCCTCGGGCATGCCGGGACGGTGGCTGATGTCCTCCCAGGTGTCACCGCCGTCGCGTGACCTCCACAGGCCGGAGTCCGGGCCACCGCTGTTGATCGACCAGAACGTGCGACGCGCCTCCCACATCGAGGCGAAGACGATGCGCGGATTGTTCGGATCGAGGGAGACATCGACAGCACCGGTGTGGTCGTTGACCTGTAGCACGGCTTCCCAGTTCTCCCCGCCGTCCTTCGAGCGGTACAGGCCGCGCTCCGGGTTGTCCTTGGAAGCGTGACCGAGCGCGGCCACGTACACGAGATCGGGATCGTCGGGATGCACACGGATCTCGCCGATGTGGCGCGAGTCGCCGAGGCCGACGTGTCGCCAGGTGAGACCGGCGTCGGTCGACTTGTAGACGCCATCGCCGTGTGTGACGTCGATGCGAATGGTCGTCTCGCCAGTCCCCGCGTAGATGACGTTGCCGTCGGAGGGAGCGACGGCCAGCGCACCGATCGACGAGGTCTTGAAGAATCCGTCGCTGACGTTCTCCCAGAACTGGCCGGCGTCGTCCGACTTCCACACGCCGCCGGCGACGGCACCGAAGTAGAACACCGACTGCTTCTTGGGGTCGGCGGCGACAGCCACCACGCGTCCACCGCGGCTCGGACCGATGCAGCGATATCGGATCTGGGTGAGGAACTTCGGATCAACGGCGGTCATGACGGCATCCTGCCACCGATGCCCCGTGGCTGGACAACCGCCAGGCGCTTGACCGTATGCTGCCGCCATGCGACGACAGCTCCCCGTACGGTTCTGGATCGAGGCGGTCACCGCGTCGTTGGGCTTGGCACTGCTGGTGCTGACGTTGTTCAGCGCCGAGTGGTTCGAGGCGCTGACCGGGCTCGAGCCCGACGGCGGCAACGGCTCGTTGGAGTTGGCGTTGCCGGTCGTGTTGCTGGCGATCTCCGCCGGATCGGCGTTCTTCGCCCGGCGCAGCTATCAGCGCGCCCCGCTACGCGCCTGACGGCGGCAGCCCGTCGGGCCTGCTCTTGGCGAGGAAGCGCAGCCGGGCCGCTCGCGCGTCCCAGGAGTAGACGACGGCCGTGCCGGCGACGAGGTCGTGGAACGCCCGCCGGTCGCGGTTGATGAGGATGATCAGGATCCCGATGCCGGCGAAGGCGATGCTGAACGGCAGGAAGATCGTTCGGATCACGGCGTGTCGCGCATCGACATCTCCCCCGGTCTTCGTCACGACCTCGAGTCCGACGAACGACATTCCCAAGGTCCTGCCGCCCACCGCGATCGGATACGCGAAGTACACGAGCCACAACAAGGCCAGGAAGATGGCGGAGATGATCGGGTGATCTCTCAGCGACACTTCGCTCCCTTTCAGTGACGACATGACGTACTCGATGACACGGCCGGCGAGCGCGTACAACGTGACCGCAACGGCAACGTCGAGGGCGAATGCCGCGAGCCGCGTGACGATTCCCGCGTAATGACCCTGCAGGTTGATGTCCCGTTCGGGCTTGACGCGGACCGTCACGACAGGTCTCCGTGTTGTTCCCCGACCAGGAGCGCAGGGCCGCTCGGCCGCATCGACGGTTGGCGCCGAAGGATGCGGTCGACCCAGCGCTGCACGAACGAGTCGAGGCCGACGCCGGCGCTGCGAACCGAGTCGAGCACTTCGCCGGCGACACCAGCGCTGGCACCTGCCACGATCGCGCCGATCTCCGTTCGTTGCACGAGCGAGTCGACGTCGACACGAGCAACGATGGCGTTGACGTCGATCTTGTCGATGACCGTGTCGAAGTCGAGGCGGGCAACGACAGCGTTCAGGTCGAGCTGCGGCAGCAAGAGGTTCAGCATCACGACGATCACGTTCGGATCGAGTCTCACGACAAGCTTGTTGACGTCGATCCGGTCGAGCAGCCGATCCAGATCGACTCGCTCGAGCACCTCGTTGAGGTCGACCGATTCGAGCACCTTGCCGATGTCGACGTGCTCGATGATCGTTTGCAGATCGAGGCCCTCGACCACCGACTGGATGTCGATTCGGTTGACGATCGCCTCGATGTCGATCTTGTCGACGATCTGCTGGATGTCGATGCGGTCGACGATCTGCTGGATGTCGATCTGCTGAACGACACCGTCGACGTCGACCGCGGCAACGACGACGGGCGCGACCTCCTGGACGATCGACTGCACGATCGCGTTGGCAGGCTCGAGCAGCGTGCCGATCAGCCCGTGGCGCTGCTGTCCCGCCGGATCGTCGCGGCGCCGGTCACGTGCCATGTGCGGCAACGAATCCTTCGAACGCCTTCAACATGCACTCGATCAACAGCTCCGGTTCGGCGATGGCGGACGGATCGAGGGCCACGCCCACGTCGAGTCGATCGTCGACGCCGTAGCCGGTGATGTTGACCAGCGAGCCGAGGCGTGGACCGAACGGGAAGCTCTTCTCGATGACCGCGCCGCCGAAGTGCCGCACACCGCGGATGCCCGGCAACGAGGTGGCGACGAAGTCGACGGTGTTGGCCTGGGCTCGCATGGTGGAGGCGAGGAAGCGCGTCGGCAGCCGGCTGACCGCGGAGGTGAGCAGTTCAGTGACACGAAGGGCGGGCTCGTGACGGGCTCTGTTCAATCGCTCGGCAACGACCCCGAACAGCGGTCCAGGGTGTTGGTTCGCCGCCGGGATCTCGACCCGCACGGGCACGACCGACCCGCCGCCGTCGGTCGCGTGTCGCCATCGGGCAGGCAATGCCAGGCGGAGCTCGGTGCACGGGATGCCCAACTTCTCGTGGTAGGCGCCGAGGCCGACCGCGGCTCCGGCAACGAGTAGATCGTTACGACTGCCGCCCAACGCGAGCGCGGCGGTGCGAGCACCGTCGACGGAGAACGCCTCGAACCGACTGTTCATCGATCGCGATGGCGACAACTGCGACAGCCGACCGCCCGTCACCACGACCTGTCGCGACACCGAGTCGACCACGTCGAGGCTGTGCTGCACGCGACGGACCACCGCGTCGACAGGATCGGCACGCATCGCCGCGACCACACCGTTGGCGATCGGGCGGACAGCTCCGGCCACCGCACCGGCGACGTCGATGGTGATGTTCACGGTCCCCGGTCGACGCCGATGGGCGAGTTCCCATTCGAGTAGCGGATCGTCGACGACATCTGGGGCGAGCGGGAAATCACCGACGGTCACCGGCGCCGGCTGCGTTGTCGCCTTGCGCTCACGCTCCGGCTCGTCGATGAACCGACGCAGGAGCGACACACCGTGCAACCCGTCGGTGAGACTGTGGTGAGCGCGCAGGAAGATCGCGGCACGTCCGCCTTCGACTCCCTCGATGATCGTGAGGTCCCAGGGCGACAGGTTGCCGTCGAAGGGAGCGAGCTCGAGCAGCGTGACGAGATCGAGAACCTGACGCAGATCGCCGGGCGAGGGAACGGCCATCACGCGGATGTGCTCGCGTGCCGAGAAGGTGACCTCGTTGGCCCAGACGGGTCGGCTCATGATGCCGGAGACCGCGGTGGGACGCTGTCGCAAACGTGGTGCGCCCGCGGCCGCAACATCAACGCGATCGGCGATCGCTTCCTTGGAAGGCGCTCGATCGAGGATCATCAAGTTGCCGACGACCATGCGCAGTGATGCGTCCTGCCCCACGGCCCACATGATCGATCCCACCGGACTCATTCGCTCTGTCATTGTCGACTCCTCTCGGGAAGGCGTCAGCGTCCCGGCGCACCCCACGGACACCATGCTCGCGCGATCGGGTGCCTGTCTTCACCCCGCCCGGGGTGATGTTCGTCGATCGTTCACCCGTGTCGGGTGGCCAACTACCGGCAACTCCGGTAGAAGATGGGCCTGAGCTGGTACCACGAGGAGGCAGCGATGACCGTCGAGGACAGCCGACTGACCGAAGCCCGCGACGGCGGCGTTCCCTGGCGGCGGTGGGGGCCGTACCTCAGCGACCGCCAGTGGGGCACCGTCCGCGAGGACGAGAGCGACAACGGCGACGCCTGGGGCTCGTTCAGTCACGATCAGGCGCGGTCACGTGCGTATCGGTGGGGCGAGGACGGCATCGCCGGCATCTGCGACGATCGCCAGCGACTGTGCCTGGCGATCACCGTGTGGAACGGCACCGACCCGATCCTGAAGGAGCGCCTCTTCGGCCTCACCAACGGCGAGGGCAACCACGGCGAGGACGTGAAGGAGCTCTACTTCTACCTCGACAGCACTCCGTCGCATTCGTGGATGAAGTGCCTCTACAAGTACCCGCAGACCGCGTACCCGTACGGCGAACTGGTTTCGGTCAATGGTGGTCGGTCACGACACGACCAGGAGTTCGAGCTGATCGACACCGACGCGCTCGATGACGATCGCTACTTCGATGTGGTTGTCGAGTACGCCAAGGCATCGCCGGAGGACCTACTCGGCCGAGTGACGGTGCACAACCGTGGGCCGGAGCCGGCGACCATCCACGTACTCCCGACACTGTGGTTCCGCAACACGTGGCAGCACAGCGACGACGGCTACCGCCCGAGCCTCGCCAGGGCGACGACGGCCGAACGCACGGTGGCGTCGGTGGTGGCGACTCACGAAGACCTCGGGCCGATCACGTGGTACCTCGACGGCGATCCGCAACTGCTCTTCACGGAGAACGAGACGAACAGTGAGCGGCTGTTCGGTCGACCGAACCCGACGCCGTTCGTGAAGGACGGCATCGACCGCTTCGTCGTGCACGGGGAGACATCGGCCGTGAACCCGGCGGAGGTCGGCACCAAGGCGGCTGCTCACCACACGCTGGACATCGCGCCCGGCGACTCGGCCACTGTGCGATTCCGTCTCGTCGCCGATGGCGGCGTCGACGCGCCCTTCGGACCGGCGTTCGACAGAACCGTTGACCTGCGTCGGGCGGAAGCCGACGAGTTCTTCGACTCGAAGCTTGGCGCCGGCTTCAGCACCGACGAACGTGCCGTCGTCCGCCAGGCGTTGGCCGGAATGCTGTGGTCCAAGCAGTACTACGCGTTCGACGTGTTGCGTTGGCTCGGCGATCACGGTGTCGAGCCATGGAACGTCGATTCCCGGATCCGTAACCACGAGTGGTTCCACATGGTCACCGACGACGTCATCTCGATGCCCGACAAGTGGGAGTACCCGTGGTTCGCGGCGTGGGATCTGGCGTTCCATGCGGGCGCGTTGGCGATGGTCGATCTCGACCTTGCCAAGGCCCAGCTGCGGCTGTTGTTGGACGAGCTCTACCTCCACCCGAACGGCCAACTACCCGCCTACGAGTGGAACTTCTCGGATGTCAATCCGCCGGTGCACGCCTGGGCGACGTACTTCGTGTACCAACGCGAGAAGGAGATCAACGGCGAAGGCGACCTCACCTTCCTTCGCGAGTCGTTCCAGAAGCTGTTGCTCAACTTCACGTGGTGGATCAACCGGAAGGATCCGACCGGGCGCAACGTGTTCCAGGGAGGCTTTCTCGGACTCGACAACATCGGTGTGTTCGATCGCAGCGCGCCGCTGCCGACGGGCGGCAACCTCGAGCAGTCGGACGGCACAGCGTGGATGGCGTTGTTCTCGGCGAACATGTTGCAGATCGCGCTCGAGCTGGTGCCGCACGATGCTGTGTACGGCGACCTCGCCCTGAAGTTCGTCGAGCACTTCTTGTGGATCGCCGCGGCGATGGATCGCATCGGTGACCGCGAGGACGAGATGTGGGACGAGGAGGACGGCTTCTTCTACGACGTTCTGCGCCTGCCCGACGGGTCGGGGCACCGCCTCAAGGTGCGCTCGATCGTCGGTCTCCTACCGCTCGCTGCAGCCACGGTCATCTCGGCGGACGCATGGCGAAGTTGCCCGGAGGTGGTGCAGCGGGCCAAGCGCTTCGCGGCCCGCCATGCCGACGCCCTTGCAAGCATCGCCGATCCGACACAGGCGGGTGAGGACGACACGTTCCTGCTGTCGATCCTCGACGAGGACAAGCTGCGGCGCGTGCTCATGCGGCTGCTCGACGAAGACGAGTTCCTGTCGCCGTACGGAATCCGGTCGCTGTCGCGAGTGCACCTCGAGCATCCGTACACGCTGACGGTGAACGGCGAGGTCCACACCGTTGGCTACTTGCCGGCGGAGTCCGACACGGGAATGTTCGGCGGCAACTCGAACTGGCGCGGCCCGATCTGGTTCCCGATGAACGGATTGATCGTCCGCGGACTGGCCAACCTGCACCGTTACTACGGCTCGGCGTTCACGGTCGAGTGCCCGACCGGATCGGGGCAGTTCCTCGATCTCTTCGGCGTCGCCCGCGAGATCGTGCGACGGCTGGCAAGCATCTTCCTGCCGGACGAAAACGGTCGGAGGCCCGTCCACGGCGGCGTCGAGGTGTACGAGAAGGACCCGGCATGGCAGGACCTGATCCTGTTCTACGAGTACTTCCACGGCGACAACGGCGCCGGCATCGGCGCCAGCCACCAGACGGGATGGACCGGACTGATCGCCCCCCTCCTCCAACTGTTCGGTCCCTTCGGTGACTAGGCCGCCGTCCTGCTGACCCTGACTTCGGGTGAGGTTCGAATGGTCTGCAACACGACGCAATAGCGCTCGGTGAGACGGATGAGGGTGTCGAGTTGCTCTTCCGTGGCGCCGCTGTCGAGCTCGAACCGCAAGCGGATCGAGGCAAAGCCGACGGGCGCATCCTTGGCGACCGCGAGCGTGCCGCGGAAGTCGAGATCACCCTCGGCGAGAACCCGCCCGCCTCGCACGTCGAGCTCGAGTGACGTCGCAACGGCGCGGAGCGTCACTCCGGCACATGCGACGAGGGCCTCCAACAGCATGTCGCCGGAGCACAGCGACAACCCGTCGCCACCCGTCGCAGGGTGCAGTCCGGCCTGCACGATCGCCCGCCCGGTCGCGACGGAACACGTCACGCCTTCGCCGAGCTCCCCCGACGCGCGCAGCGTGATCAGCGCTGCGGCAGGCTCGTCACGGTACTGCTGCTTGAGCGGTGCCTGGACGGCCCGCAACTCCTCGCTGTTGCTCATCTCGCCATTGTCCAGCATCCGACGCCCGAGACGCGAGTCGCTGTCGCTGCGGCACGATCGTGTACTTCGGATCCCGGGCCGATTGGAGACCGGCATGGAACACACCGAAGCGGGTGCACACGGATCCGAGCACCGCTGCGGTCCCCGCCACCATCGAGAGCGGGCGATTCCGGCGAGCCACCACCGCACCGACACCGCCGGCCGCAGCGAGCAGTTTGCCGGCCCGCAACCAACGGCCGGCCCGGCCTTGCTTGTACGGCTCTCCCACCATTCCGAGTCGTCGATGCATTGCTTCGGCTGCCCCCATCTCGGCGATCCAGCCGAGCACTGTCATCGCTCGCGCCGGCGATGCCTCCGCCAACGGAGTGGTGACCAGACCCAGCCCGCCGGCGGACAGAGACGCTGACGCGACGAACATGAACGGCAGCTCGCGGTAGGCGTCGTGCCAGGCC
>Ga0157378_10001934_pt1 | contig 18574 bp, 12 predicted proteins | sample M65metaG_FD_115309 | JGI IMG/M metagenome (GOLD analysis project Ga0157378, IMG submission 115309) | Miscanthus rhizosphere microbial communities from Kellogg Biological Station, Michigan, USA - M6-5 metaG | ecosystem: Host-associated > Plants > Roots > Rhizosphere > Soil | place: USA: Michigan...
ACTTCCATGGGTTCCTGGCTGCGTTCATTCATCATCATTACGCTGCCTTTACCAAAATCTTTATCGATTTTGTCCATGGTGAGCTTCAGCGCCTTTAATTTTTCTGCGTTAGACATAATGGGTTAATTTTTAATCAAGGTAATAATATGTCAAATGTAGGTAAAAACTTATTATCAACACTAATTTTATTAGTAATTTTAAACTAATTTTTTTAGACCTGTTTTTAGGGTTGAATCCTCTCCGGAAAAAGAGGAAAAATTCTGGGATTAAAGGGCGATCACACTTAAATACAAGTTGATTTCATCAGCATTGCCAGCAGCGCAATGCGCTAAGTTGGCTGCTGCCGTTAAATGAATGCCCCGGATGGATTGATAAAACTCCAGCGCAACAAAAAACCCCGCCAGAGGAGTGGCGGGATTTAACATGAGAAAACTTTGAGAAGTAAACTAAACTAAAACGATTGCTGCTAAACAATACTCAAAATGACAATAAATAAAGGATATCTGCAATACCACGTTGTGGGTATTTTTTGAAACGGGCGAAGAAATAATCAATATGGCAGCAGGATAAAGCTGGTAGAGAAGGGAACTGAATATCTCCCGCCATTCCGTCTATTCATTCCAATTCGCCCTCATTCGCATTAAAAAAAATCCTGCCGGGAGGAGCCGGCAGGACCAACAGAGAATTTTGTGCCCGCCCGGGTATGTGGACGGACGGAGAGAACAATAAACGATTGCTGCTAAACAATATCCAAAGTGACAACAAATACCAGACATGAACAATACCACGTTTGGGGTATTTTTGGGGCCAGGCCGGCGGTTAAATGATTTATACCCGGCTTTTTTGCTGCCCTGCATCAATTTATCATGTTGCTACACAAAACAACAATAGCTTTGCCGACACCAATTCCCCATCATGAATACAGCCGAAGAGATCATCTGGCAAACAAAAAAATGGGTCAAGGATGTTGTGTACGGCTGCAATTTTTGTCCGTTTGTGGCGAACGAAATCAGGCAGAACAGCATCCATTATCAGGTAGAAACAGCCCTGGACCTTGCCGGCAGCCTGCAAGCGCTGCTGAATGAGTGTAAAAGGCTGGACAACGAAAAAATTGAAACAACACTGTTGATCTTCTCCAATGGTTTTAAACAGTTTGACGATTACCTGGAACTGGCAGCACTCGCTGAAAAATTATTAAAACGGGAAAACTATGAGGGCGTTTACCAGGTAGCCAGCTTTCACCCCCAGTACCTGTTTGCAGGCACAACTGCCAACGATGCCGCCAATTATACCAACCGTTCCATTTACCCGATGCTGCACTTACTAAGGGAAGACCAGGTTGAAAAAGCATTGGCGCACTATCCAAACCCCGAGCGAATACCGGAAAAAAATATATTGTTTGCACGCAGCAAAGGCATCAATTATATGAAAACACTGCTGGAGAATTGCACCCGCTAGCCCTACGCTTGTTTCATTATTCATAGGTTTGGACAATCCTGTTATTTACTGCAATTTTGTGCAAACAGGTTTTATGAGAAGAATATTCATCGCTATTGCAATGCTCTGCCTGGCTATTGGTGCTGATGGTCAGGAACCGGCCGCAGCCATTAGCGGTAGCCGTTATGGCGCAGGCACAACATCAAATGGCGCTGTGCCGGTTGGCCAGATGGCGGCCAGTATAAAAGATTCAAAATTTACGGGGAAGGTCATAGGAAAAATAGTATCCGTTTGCCAGGAAAAAGGTTGCTGGATGACAATGGAAAACGCCGCTGGCGAAACCATGATGGTGAAATTTAAAGACTACGCGTTTTTTATGCCCAAGAATATTGTGGGCAAGGAAGTAGTGATAGAGGGTGAGGCGACGGTGAAAGAAACTTCGGTAAAACAACAGAAGCACTATGCAGCCGATGCAAAAAAATCAAAAGAAGAAATTGCCGCAATAAATACGCCCAAGAAGGAATTAATTTTTATCGCTAAAGGCGTACTGGTTTTGTAAACTTTTTTTGAACAACAAAGGCCATCTATCTAAACGGGATGGCCTTAAATTTTATGATTCCGGCTATGAATATGCAATTCAACACAAACGACCTGCTGGGCTTTACCGGTGTTGCAATTTTGCTGGCAGCTTTTCTACTGCACCAGTTGAATAAACTGTCGAAGGATGGCCTGCTGTATATCCTGATGAATATTGCCGGTGCGGGCCTGGCTTGCTTTGCCTCATACTTGATCCGTTACCTGCCCTTTGTTATACTGGAGGCAACCTGGATGATGGTTTCCATGATAGCGCTTGTAAAAATGCTGGCAGAAAAAAAGACAGTTTAACCGGCCAGGGCATCAATTTTTTTGGCCAGCTTGTGGTCCTTATCTGTAACAATATCACCCGCATCGTGTGTAGAAAGCCATATCTCCAGCGTATTGTACACATTGGTCCATAAGGGATGATGATCCATTTTTTGCGCTTCCATCGCCACCCTTGTCATAAATGCAAACGCCTCAGAAAAATCTTTAAACTCAAACTTCCGGTATAATTTGTTATCCGCTTCCTTCCAGCTTCCTGCTACAACTGTTGCTTCTTTTGCAGCAGGTGTCCATTTCCTCTCATTTATAAAATCAGCTTTCATACAAAATGATTTTTAGTTTTATTAATTTATTGCGGCTTCCCGAAATCGCCGCAACAATGAATACGCATACAAGTATTTAGTCAACGCCGATTACTGCAAGGGTACAAATTGTATTCCAAAGCCTCATCCTCGTCTTATATCGATAAAACCGGCACCGTAAAAGCCAGGGAAAAAAGAATGGTAATGTTGCTGGCTCCAGGCACCTTAAAACATCAGGTTTCCCTTGTGTTGCAGCCGCTCGTGTGCCAGTTCAGCTATCATTTGCACACCGTTTATCTCCCGTATGGATTTGCTGATATTTTCAAATTTGCTATCGTCTACGGCATCGCCTTTCATCAACCACAAAAAATCATTGTGCTTAAACTGGGGCAGCAGGTATTCACCATTGTGCTTATTATTGTAGAGATAATGCACCAGTGCGTTATTGGGTTCTTCATATTCAAAAACGGGAAATGAAAACCGGATCAATTTTTTGGTTAACTGTATTTCAATTGCATTGTTCAACCTGAAATTAAAATGACACAGGCGATTTAGTTGCCAGCAAAACTGGTAATCTTTTATGGGGGCCACAATGCCCAGCAGGCGGGTATCTTCAAAAAAAGATTCCGCCATCTCGTCCATATCAAGTTTCAACTTCATGCTGAGCTGTTAGTTGTTAGCTGTTGGTTGTTAGTGCTTTTGCTATGCACTAACACTGTGTTTCTGGCAGTTCACGTTGATAGTTCAACATATACCTCATTACCCTTGCTTAGAAAAGATATAAATCAGTGATTGGAAGTCCCGGATCGAATGGCCAACAGCTAAAGGCTAAAAGCTGCTAAAACTGTACTTCCGCTTCTATCACCTGTTCCCCTCTTTTCAGCTTCACGGTTGTTTTATCACCCTTTTTGAACTTGTTTAATACCTGCATATAATTTTCAACTGATAAAACGGGATAGTTGCCCAACTGCACAATGATATCACCGGGTTTCATCCCTGCTTTCTGCGCGGGCCTTCCCTCGCTGATACCATCAGCACGCACGCCATTGCCATTGAATGTATAATCAGGCAAAATGCCCATGGTTACGCTCAGTTTTACCCGGTCACCGGCGGGCGTTTCCCTTGTTTTGCTAAAAGCCAGTTTCCCTTTGTTATTGGTAGCCTCTATTATCTTAAAAATATATTTTATAATCCTGTACTCGCCGGTATAGTTAATTTTCTCTGCATCGTCTGTTGGCCGGTGGTAATCGCTATGTACACCCGTAAAGAAAAACAATACGGGTATATCTTTCAGATAAAAGGAAGTATGATCGCTCGGACCGGTACCGCTGCTGTCATAACGGTTAATAAAGTTCTGATCAGCGCTGACCGTTTTAAATAAATTGCCCCATTCGGGCGAAGTGCCATAACCGCCAACCGTAACCGTTTTATTGCTGTCGTTTAAACGCCCCACCATATCCATATTGATCATGTAGTTAGTCTTGGCAAGATCAATGGTAGGGTGTTCTGTAAAGTATTTGGATCCGTACAGGCCCAGCTCTTCGCCGGAGAAAGCAATAAACAAGTAATTATTGTTTTTAAATTTGGAAGCTTTCAGCAATTTCGAAAGTTCAATCAGTGCTGCTACCCCGCTGGCATTATCATCTGCTCCATTATACACCGGCTTATCGGCACCTTTGTACATGGTATTATTGTCTTCGCCAAAGCCAAGATGATCAAAATGCGCACCAGCAACAATAGTAGTGGCCGCTCCATTGTCTATAAAACCGGCAACATTGTGACCGGTTCTTTTCTTATCGGTAAAAACCGTTTTTAATTTTATTTCTACCGTAGCGCTTTCATCGGTAAAATATTTCTTTGCAATGCCCTTTTGCACATATACAACGGGTATGGGTAGTGGCAATGCCTTTTCTTTTTCATCGTATTCCAGGCCATCGGCAATATCCCCTGTGTTGTAGATCAGTACTGCAGTTGCTTTTTTCTTTGCAGCATCCTTTACTTGTTGCTGCAAGTATTCGCGTACGTCAAAATGAGGATTGTTTTTATTATTCTCAAGTTCTTCTTTCAGGTTCAGGAACCAGGGCATGCCGGCTTCGCGCAACGCAATGGAAGGTGCGGCTTCAATGGCAGTTTGAGGCGATCCGGGAAACGGGAAAAATCCGGGACGTTTAATTTCTCCTCCGTTCACCAACAGGTAAGTCTGGTTGCCGATTTCTTTGCCGTCATTGATTTCAAATGCCTGGTACCAGCTGTTGTTGTCGCCTTTCGGTGTAAGCCCTGCTTTTTCAAATTGCCCGGCGATATATTCCATCGCCAGTTTTTCGCCATTGGAACCGGCGCGCCTGCCCTCCAGCTTGTCATCTGCCAGGTAGGTTACATGCGCCTGAAGACTGGCAATGATTGCCTTGTCTGCTTTCTTCAGTTTTTGAGCAATCGATATACCCGGCAGTACAATAATAAATATATAGGAAGCAATGAACGTACGAAACATAAAGGAGGTTTTGTCAGCTAATTACAAAGGTATAAGCGCAAATGATACAACAACGGTACCGCAACAAATTTTACAATAGTTTACGGATATTATCACGCCGCCGATGGCAATAAAGTGCAAACATCCTGCCATGGGTTGCAAATGCTTCTTGCCCGCAACAAACAGGCGCCCATAAAAGCTACACCAGCGCAGGCGCGGCTTTTTTGCGGCTGTTTTCAACGCCGGTTTGTAGCAATAAGTTGCTATTAATAATGCGTTTTTTGTTTCGGAACCTCAGGTTTTTTCCTTTACTTTTGCAGATCGGCCTGTCTCAAACCGCAGACACGATGGCATAATAAAAATTGTATGTATAACCGGCGGGTTTGACCGGCAAACCAGATAAAGCATGGCGTTACCGCACCTTATTAAATATGTGTATACCAATGGAACGGATGAGGTTATCCGCAGGGGCAAAAAAATTCATGCCATTGGCTACGTAGAACTGATAGAATATGATGAGCTGATGGGCTCCGTTACTTTCAGGGTAAAGGACGATAGCTACAGTACCTACTACAAAGTATATATTCAGCATTTCAAAGATCCGAAAACCATGTCTGTGCGCTGCAGTTGCCCCTATAACCTGGGAGATATCTGCCGCCATGAGGCGGGCGCTTTAATACAGTTGCAGGAATTGCTCGACAGGAATATGCTGAAAGCCGAAGAGGTGATATACGATCAGCGCCACACCGTGGTAAAGATGAAGTATATTGATCTGAAAACGATCCGGGTGCTTTGTTCGCAACAAACCCTGGCCGATGCAGAAAAATTCCTGGCCTCCAATAAAGCAACCATTGAATATGCAAAAGATGAAATGGTAAAGGCTTCCGTAGACCTCGACGGCACAGTATACAAAGTGGTGCTTAGAAAAAACGAAGAACGGAATTTTGACACCAGTTGCGAATACGAGGATACTGCCCACCCGCTTTGCCTTCCCAAGGTAATTGTGTTGCTGCAATTGTACAATAAATATGGCGCACATTATTTTGATACCATCCGCAACTGGGATACTGAAAAAAATAAATTACTGGAAGCATACGGCTATACTTTAAGCGATAACCTGAAAGGCAAGTTTGAGTTTGCGTACAAAGAAGGCAAACCTTACCTGCGGGTACTCGATACCTCTATTAAAAGAATCAATCCGCTGACCGTTAACAAGCCCAGGCCGGTGCTCGTGGAAGAGCCCGAACCAATGGTGGCTGAAGAAGAGCGTAAAATAGCCGGCCCTTCTCAACGCCTGGGCATCGTATTTAATTTCAATCATAAAGCTTATCCTTTCTTCCTGATAGAAGTAGTACAGGGTGAAAGCGACAATGAACAGAAGAAGTTTGTAAGCAAGGTTGAAAAAATTGACCTCACAAAATTTGTAAATATTGACCCGCTCAGCGAAGAAGATAAATTGCTGATTCCATCCATCCGCCGCATGCAGGAAGCGGAGGTAACGCGCTACCTTAACCGTAATTCACCTTTCAGCGGTATATGGGAAAACATCATTCATCATGAAACAGAAGAGTTGCCGGAAGAAACCCGTAACCTCATGATCGAATACCTGCATCCCAAACTGCGGAAGCTGTTCACCGATATTGCCATCAACCCTTTTGTCTTCTACCTCAACGGGCACAAACCTTTCAGAACCGATAACCTGAAATTGGCGGGTATTGTACCGGAACCCATTGTTCCCTTTTTTAAAATTTCTCCAAAGAAAAATAATTACGAAGTAACCTGCCGGGTAAAATTAAATGGTAAGGAATTGTCGTTGCAGGATAATCAACTGGGCAGCAACCTCATGTTCTTTTTCGAAGAAAACCTGTATTTGTGGAAGGATGCGGAAGACGTGGAAAAAACAGGCGCTTTTTCAGATAAGGGCAGCTTTGTGATTTCGAAAGCCGACTGGCCCAAACAGGTGCGCAACTATATATTGCCCCTGGCAAAAAAATACCAGGTAGAATTTGATCCGGCATTGGTTTCATCCTACAAAGATGGGGAACCGGAGAAAAAATTATTGCTGCAGGAAAAAGCCGATTACCTGGTTTTCCAACCGGTATTTACGTATAAAGGATTTGAAGTGCGGACCGGTGATAAAGATGAAATTATAGTACCCGATGGAGAAAAAGTACTGATTGTACGGCGTAACAAACAGGCCGAACAGGAATTTATCGCCAAACTGGAAGCGCTCCATTCCAATTTTATAAAGCCGGAAGGCTCCTATAACCTGGTGCTGAAAGGCGCCGATGTGTTGCGCAACAACTGGTTCTTTCTTTTTGTGGATGCCATGAAGGAGCAGAAAGTGCCCGTATATGGCTTTGAAGCGTTGAAGAATTTCCGCTTCAATACCGCCAAGCCACAAACGAAAATATACATCAGCAGCCATACCGACTGGTTTGATGCCAAGGTGGATATTGTATTCGGTGATCAGAAAGTTACCATAGCAGAAGTAAAAAAGGCATTGGTAAACAAGCAGCAATTTGTACAGCTCAACGATGGCACCCTGGGCATTTTGCCGGAAGAATGGATCAAAAAATATTCATTGCTGTTCCGTGTAGGAGAAGGCAAACAGGAAACGCTCAAGTTGTCTCAATATCACATGAGCGTTATTGATGAGCTGTATGAAAATCGCAATGAGGAAGAGCTCTTTATACAACTGGAAGAAAAATATGATAAACTGCGCGGCTTTAAAAGTATTACGGAAATTCCGCCGCCGGCTGCGTTGCAGGCCATCCTCCGGCCTTATCAGTCGTTCGGGTTTCAGTGGCTCAATTATTTAAGCGAAGTAAGATGGGGTGGCATACTGGCCGATGATATGGGTCTTGGTAAAACAGTGCAGGCGCTTACTTTTATGCAGCACTATAAAGACACCCATGGTAAATTAAACGCGTTGGTAGTTTGCCCCACAACGCTGATGTTTAACTGGGAAAATGAAATCAAAAAATTTACACCGCAGTTAACCTACCATATTCACCATGGCGGGGATCGTTCGCGCGAAAAAGATCATCTTAAAAAATACAATATAATTATCACCACCTATGGTACCCTGCGCAGCGATATCAAGCAGTTTGTAGAAACCGAATTTGACTATGTAACGCTCGATGAAAGCCAGGCCATTAAAAACCCCTCCAGCAAGGTGACCCGCGCCGCCGGTTTACTAAAAGCCAAAAACCGTTTGTGCATGAGCGGTACCCCGCTGCAGAACAACACGTTTGATATTTTTGCGCAAATGAATTTTTTAAACCCGGGTATGCTGGGCAGCATTGAATTTTTCAGGAACGAATTTGCTATACCTATTGACAAGTTTGGTGAAAAAGATCAGAAGGATCACCTGCGCAAACTGCTGTTTCCTTTTATCCTCCGCCGAACAAAAGAACAGGTGGCCAAGGACCTGCCGGAAAAAGTAGAAACTGTACTGTTTTGCGAAATGGAAGATGAGCAAAGGAATATTTATGATGCTTACCGCAACGATTACCGCGATAAGATTTTGGGCACCATACAGGAACAAGGCATTCAGAAATCACAGCTTACCATTTTGCAGGGCCTGATGAAGCTGCGGCAGATTTGCGATTCGCCGGCTATCCTCAACGAAACAGAAAAACTGGAAAACCATTCCATCAAGCTGGAAGAGCTGGCGCGGGAAATCACCGAAAACATCAGCAACCACAAGGCCCTGGTCTTTTCACAATTCCTGGGCATGCTGGCATTGATAAAGGAAAAACTGAAATCGCTGGATGTTAAGTTTGAATATTTTGATGGCAGTACATCTGCACAGGACCGGGAAAAGGCTATCCAGAATTTCCAGAACAATGATGAATGCCGTGTATTCCTGATCTCACTCAAGGCAGGTGGTGTGGGTCTTAACCTGACCGCCGCCGACTACGTGTACATCGTTGATCCATGGTGGAACCCCGCCGTAGAACAACAGGCCATTGACCGTACACATCGCATCGGTCAGACAAAAAATATTTTTGCCTACCGCATGATTTGTAAAGATACCATTGAAGATAAAATTCTGCAGTTGCAAGACAAAAAACGTTCACTTGCCCGCGATCTGATTACGGATGATGAAGGCTTTGTGAAGAGCCTTACCAGGGCCGATGTAGAATACTTATTCAGCTAGTATAGTTTAGTCAGAGACGCTCAGATCAGGACGGGTCCTGATCTGAGCGTTTAATCTATCCCTTCTTCCGAAATTTCATATAATTTTTACCGGTACATTAATGGGTAACAATGCTCATTGGTAAATATTATCATCCCTGGTATATATGGAGACGCTTCTTCAGCGAAAAACATTTTTTATGACCTTAAAAAAACCGGCTTATTTCAATTGTTAACAGATTGTTTTCTTAAAAATATATGCATCTTAAACGCAGGTTTGCAGGTTTAAAGGCTTCTAACCATTCTAGGTCTAATGCAACTGTTCATGACAAAATGGTTCCTGCGTATTTTTATTCTTTTCCTTTTTTTAGCTAACACCTGTTTGCCGTTAATGGCGCAGCAGACCATGACAGGCAGCGTCAGTGGAGTGATATCAGATACTTCCAGCAAGCAATCAATGAACGGCGCCACCATTGCGTTGTTTAATTTAAATGATTCATCAGCGGCACCACGCTATGAAACTGCCAAAGCCAAAGGAGCTTTTACACTTCACCAAATTGCCGAAGGAAAATACCGGTTGCTGATAACTTTTGAAGGGTATGAGAATATCAGCAAATTTTTCGCTATTACAAAAGAAAAGCCTGTAATAGATCTTGGCAACATTGTAATGACAAGAAAAAGCACCCTGCTGCAGGAAGTAATTATTGAAAAGCCCCCCATCACGGTAAAAAAAGATACCGTTGAATTTGATGCAGGCAGCTACAAAACAAAACCCAATGCCGTGGCTGAAGACCTGTTTAAGAAACTTCCGGGAGTTCAGGTCGATAAAAGCGGCACTATTACTGCGCAGGGCGAACAGGTAACAAGAATTTTGGTCGACGGAAAACGATTTTTTTCCAATGATCCCAAATTGGCCAGCAAAAATCTGCCGCCGGATATTATTGATAAAATACAGGTATTTGACGACCTGAGTGATCAAAGCAAGTTTACCGGGTTTGATGATGGCAACCGCGTTAAAACGATCAATATTGTAACAAAAAAAGATAAACGCAAAGGATATTTTGGAAAAGCTGTGGCGGGCGCGGGTAGCAATCAGGCGTACGACAACAGTTTCAATATACACCGGTTCAACGGCAGCCAGCAGGTTTCGGTAATTGGCCAGGCTAATGATCTGAATAAACAAAATTATGGTGTGCAGGACCTGTTGGGTGGCGGTGGTGGAAGAGGTGGCGGCGCAAATGCCGGCACGGGGCCCGGTGTTACCAGTACCTGGGCAGGCGGATTGAACTATCGTGACAACTGGAGCCCTTCATCGCAGGTCTATGGCAGTTATTTTTACAATAGCCAGCATGTGAGCACAGCACAGCAAAGCCTCACCCAAAATATTATTTCAGATTCATCAACGTTTAATGCACAGGACAATAGTTCTATCCGCAGAAATCAGAACCACCGGATTAATTTTAATCTTGAACAACAACTCGATTCAAGTAACTCTTTAATATTCCGGCCCAATATTGGTTTTCAGCATACCAGCAGCGTTTCTTCGCAGCAAACAAAATATACGGAGAATACAATCGATGGCACGCCGGTTTACAATACCAACTCCCATGGCGCGCAGGAAAATGATGGCAACAGCGGCCAATACGACCTTTTATTCCGTCATAAGTTTCAAAAAAAATTCCGCACCCTTTCTGTAGGCATGAACGTACAGAACAACCTGAACAATGGCGTGGGCAGCAACTATGCCATCAATGCTCATTTCTCGCCGTTCAACCGTATTGATACGCTGAACCAGCGCATTATCACGCACTCAGAAGGACTAACGGTAAGCCCTACCCTGTCTTACACAGAGCCAGTGGGTAAGAACCAGATCCTGGAATTCAATTACAATTATTCTTACAGTAAAAATATTTCGAACCGAAGCACGTATTCATTGAACAACGCTTCTTCCAAATATGATCAGTTCGACAGTCTTTTCAGCAACGCATTTTCCAATACGTACAATTCAAACCGGTTTACACTCAACTACCGCATTCAGAACCTGAAATACAATCTCAGCATCGGTTCCGGCATCCAGGCCGGCAACCTGAACAGCATCAACAGCACAAAAAAAACCGAGGTAGGTCAGCATTATGTCAATTTAACTCCTGGGATTAATTTTCAATACCTGTTCTCAAAAACCAGGAATCTCCGGATTAATTATTCAGGCAGAACCGGGCAACCATCTGTTAGCCAGTTGCAGCCGATTCCCACCACCAGTGATTCGATTAATTTTTACCAGGGCAACCCGGATCTAAAGCAACAGTTTACCCATAGCCTGCGGATGTTGTATACCAATTTCAATTCCGCTAACCAGCATGTCATGTTCGCCACCATTAATGCCAGCATGGTAACCAATGATATTCAAAACGCAGTTGTTTACCTGCCGGCGAGCGGCAGTTCAAAGGGATCACAGATTACCACGCCCGTTAACCTCAACGGCACATTTAACCTGAGTGGTTATTTCAATTATGGCTTACCATTTAAAAAACCGAAAAGTAACCTGAATTTTATTACCAACCTGGCGTACGGTCAAAATCAAACCCTGGTAAACAACCGCAGTTCGTATTCAAAGAACACTACACTGGGTGAAACACTTTCCTGGACTACCAATCTAAGAGACAATTTCGATATGAACCTTAGTTCGGCAACCACTTACTATATCGCCCGCAATACGCTGCAACCCACGCAAAACCTGAATTATTATACAGAGGTTGTGTCTGCAGAAATCACTTACTATACCAAAAGCGGCTGGCTGGTAGCGGCAGATTTTGACTATACCTACAATGGAAGCAGGCCTGCGGGATATAATTCAAGTGTTCCTTTGTTAAACCCCGCTATTGCCAAACAAATATTCAAGAACAAACAGGGCGAAATCAGGTTGTCTGTTTTTGATCTGCTGAACCAGAACACCAGTGTAACCAGGACGTTCAGTGCTAACTATGTTAAAGACACCAAAACCAATGTGCTTACCCGTTATGCCCTGCTGACATTTACCTATAACCTGCGCAGGTTTGCAGGACAGGGCCAGCGGATGCCTGGTATGTTAAGACGAAACAACCCCATGCGCAATCTGCCCGATGGCTTTGACGGTGGCGGAAATGGTAACGGAGGGGGAGGGGGTAGACGAGGCCGTAACTAGTGTCATGCGAAGAATAAAAATACCACAATCGCCATTGCTAAAAAAACTGCTTTTACCGCTCAGGATGTTTGAAACAATCTGCCATCAGGAAATGACGATAATTTAGTTTTCAACTGCCCCGGCTGTCCATTTCGTCGCAGGATCTTCCGTTTTCATCTCATTTAAGCGAATGGTTGGGGCAGCCATGTACTTTTGTTAAACAAAATGTCCCGTTTATAATGGGTTTCCGGCGGCTATCCCGTTTTATCTGTTGCCGGCATTATAAACGATATTTTCGCATACCAAACTGCTGTTTATGAAACGGTTTCTATTATCGGTACTAACCATCGCCTTCTTCATACTTTCATCTGTTGCCCAAAAAAACATCACTGGGGTGCTACGCGGAAAAATAGCAGATACAATCGGCAAACAGTCTATGGAGGACGCCACTATTGCTTTAATGGATCTGAAAGATTCTTCGTCTATAGGTTTCACAGTGGCCAACGGAAAAGGCGTTTTTGAAATGAAAGGTATTGAGGAAGGCCGGTACCGGGTATTGATCAGTTTTGGCGGTTACCAGAATGTCAGCAGAACATTTGCTATTACCCGGGAAAAAAATATCGTTGACCTGGGAACCATTTTTATGGAAAGAAGGAGCACTACCCTGCAGGAAGTGGTCATTGAAAGGCCCCCCATCAGCATAAAAAAAGATACTGTTGAATACAATGCCGGCTCGTTTAAAACAAAGCCTAACGAAGATGTGGAAGGCCTTTTGAAAAAACTTCCGGGCGTACAGGTAGACCGTGATGGTACCGTTAAATCTCAGGGAGAGACTGTACAAAAAGTATATGTAGACGGGAAGGAGTTTTTTGGAACCGATCCTAAACTGGCCACCAAAAACCTGACCGCAGATATGGTGGAAAGCGTACAGGTGTTTGATGATATGAGCGACCAGGCCAAATTCACCAAAATTGATGACGGCAGCCGCCAGAAGGCCATGAACATCAAACTGAAAAAAGATAAAAAGAATGGCTATTTCGGAAAAATAAATCTGGGTGCAGGTACAGATAGCCGTTATGACAATAATATTTCGCTGAATAAGTTTAAGGGCAGCCGGCAGATCTCGTTGATAGGCGCCGTTAACAACACCAATAAACAGGGCTTTTCTTTTTCTGATATCATCAGCACCATGGGAGGGTTTGGCAACGGTGGCCCCGGTGGGGGAGGTGGAGGAGGTGGGTTTGGGGGAGGTGGTGGCGGCGGCGGATTTGGCGGCGGTCCTCCAGGCGGAGGGCAAGTGGTTGCTACCAGGGGTGGTATTGCCGGTCTGGGTTTTGGGGGCGCCTCCAATGGAATAACTTCCAGCATTTCTGCGGGATTGAATTACCGCGATTCCTGGGGCAGCAAAATTGATGTCAGCGGAAGTTATTTTTTATCGCATACCAAAAACAATTCTATTCAGAATATTTTCAAACAGACTTCTTTCCCGAACGATTCTTCTACCAACAGCAATGATGATAAGGTATCGCAAAACGAAAATACCAACCATCGTTTCAATCTCCGCTTCGAATACAAGATAGATTCCATGAATTCCATTTTGTATACACCCAGCTTTACGGTACAGCATTCAGGAGGATTTAGTAACGATACTTCCACTGTTTACGCATTGAAAGGAGGACAACGATATCTGGCCCTGGCAGGCAATACTTACAATGAAAATGATCGCGATGGCATTAACCTGAACAACAATTTACTGTACCGGAGAAGATTGAACAAAACGGGCCGCACTTTTACATTGGGCTGGAGCAATACCTATAATCACAGCAATGGAAATGGATTAAATATTTCGCCGCAGGTATTGTTCACCGCAACAGGCGATACACTGTCAAAATACCTCAGCCAGCATTACCAGTCGTACCAGAAAACCAATTCCGATAATAATGTACTAAGCGCCTCCTATACAGAGCCTGTAGGCAAAAACAAGTTGGTTGAAATCAACTATGCTTATACCAATAACCAGAATAATTCTGATAAAAGGACCAATAATTTCGACACGCTTACCGGCAAATACAATTTACCCAATCCGCAACAAACCAATTATTTTACCAATAGTTTTATCGCGCACCGGGTAGGTGGCAATTTCAGGGTACAGCAAAAAAAATACAATTACCAGTTGGGCGGTTCATTACAGTTTGCCGCATTGGAAAGCCATGTGTTCAATAATGGCAGCAGTAAAGACTCTGTTATCGTACGCAACTACGTCAACTTTAATCCCAACGCCAATTTCAATTTTACGCCTAAAGCCGGTCAGAACCTGCGGTTCAATTACCGTGGCCGGACCAACCAGCCCAGTACCACGCAATTACAAAATGTGCAGGATGTTTCCAATCCCCAAAATATCAGAACGGGTAATCCCGATTTGAAACAGGAGTTTGCGCATAATCTGAATATGGGGTACAACCGTTTTGTATTGGCCAGCTTCCAGTTCATCGCTTTTAATATCAATGGTTCGCTTACACAAAATAAAATAGTGAACAGCATTGATACATTGAGACGTGGTGTCCAGTTAACCCGGCCCGTTAACATGAACGGGGCTTACAATGCTTCTATGTTCTTTACCTATGGCAAAACAATGAAGAAACTGAAAGGCGGTAATATCAATGCCACCACGCTTGTTAATTACAACCGTGATATCAGCCTGCTGTACAAGCAGAAAAATTATACCAACGGCTGGATCCTAACCCAATCACTGGGTATCAATTATAATCACAAACAGGTAGATATCGGCTTTAATGGCAGTATCGCGTACAACAGCAACCGCTATAGCCTGCAGTCCAACCTCAACAGCCAGTATTATACACAAACCTATTCTCCTGAGATCAGTTACACCTTGTTTAAGGCCCTTATTGCCTCGACGGACCTTGATTATACCATTAACTCGGGTTTGTCGGCTGGATATAACCAGCATGTGGCCTATTGGAATGCAAGCCTTGCCCTGCAAATTTTTAAAAAGAAGGACGGCGAAATAAAACTGGGTGTATACGATATCCTGAACCAGAACAAAAGTTTAACCCGCAGCACCGGTGACAACTATGTTCAGGATACCCGCACCAACGTGCTGAAACGCTACCTGATGCTGAGCTTTACCTATAATTTCAAAAAAGGCAGCGTGCAGAACAACGGGATGCCGATGCCAAGACAATTCCAACGCGGTATGCGGAATATGCGGATAGTGAACTAAGTCGTGAGTAGTGATACGTGAATCGTGAGTCTTACGACCAGCCAACGATGATTTGCGTAGCACTCACGTCTCACGATTCACGTATCACGTATCTTTATCGCATGCCGGTAAAAAATATCATTTTCGATTTGGGCGGTGTTATCATGAACATCGATTTTAAAAAGACTGAAGAGGCGTTTGCCGCATTGGGTTTTCCTGATTTTGCCCAATACATGACCCAATACCATATCACCCCTTTTTTCTCGGCCTACGAACTGGGTGAAATAGACGATGCGGCATTTCTGCAAGGCGTGCGGCAGATTGCCGGCAAGCCCATTTCCGATCCTGAAATCATACAGGCGTGGAATGCTTTGCTACTCGATTTTCCACCTGAAAACATTGCGTTGCTGGAAAGCATAAAACAGCAATACAGAATATTCTTGCTGAGCAATACCAATGCCCTGCACCACGATGCGTTTCAGCAGACATTCTATAAGTTGACAGGAAAATACCTGGAAGATATTTTTGAAAAAACCTATTTTTCCCATCTCGTACATTTGAGAAAACCGCATGCAGCCGTTTACCAACTGGTGCTTGATGAAAATAATCTCAATCCGGCAGAAACACTGTTTATTGATGATACGGCATCCAATTTCAGTGGCGCGGAAGAAACCGGTATTGAAACCTTTCACCTTAAAAAGCCCTTACGGATAACCGAAATACCCCTGTTCAGGGGTTAAATGTAAGCAATCTGGCCTGGCGAAGGACTCACGACTCACCACTCACGACTACTTTACTTCCTCAAACTCGATATAATCGCCCGCCCGGCTGGCAGCCGGCGGTTTGGGATTGGGCTTGGGCCGGCTATTAAGACCCTCTTGGTAAGTATCTGACTGGGTATTCATATGCTGCTGCATATCATTGAATTGACGGCGTACTTTCTGTGTAACCCGGAAGATGGGAATCACCAGCTCAAAAATCACTTTGTAGAAAATATATGCGCCCAGCGCAAACAGGATAAATCTTAGTATCATAACGGCATAAATGTACAAATATGTAACATGGATATTCTGTTAATGTTTATAAAAGGCAGGCATTTTTATATGCATGGTTTTTCAGGAAGAGGGCAAACACCGAATTCTGTACCTATAATTTGGATGGAATAGTTTTATTATAGTACATTTGCCATGGACAAAGAATCAGCGAAGGGAACGGAAACGTTCCCTTCTCCTTTATAGCAATGGCAAGCGAAACAAATATAGAGACCCTTACGGGCATGGTGCAGAATTTACTGCAGACCGACCCGGATTGTTTCCTGGTGGATATCTGGATCAAGCCTACCAACAATATAAGGGTGGCACTGGATGCGGATGGGGGATTGCCCATTGAAAAATGTGTTTCATTGAACCGGAAGCTTTATAAGCAGATTGAAGAAGCCGGTTTGTACCCCGACGGCAATTTTTCGCTCGAAGTTTCATCGCCGGGCCTGGATGAACCGCTGAAAATGCACCGGCAATATGTGAAAAATATAAATCGTTCTGTGGAAGTACTGCGTCAGGATGGCAATACCACAGAAGGTGTATTGAAGGCAGTTACTGAAGATGCCATTGAAGTAGAGGAAACAAAAGGAAAAAATAAAAAAAAGGAAGTGGTTCAACACACAATCCCATTTATTAATATTAAATCAACAAAAATTCAAATTAAATTTTAGCCGTGGGCGACTGGCGAAAGGTGAGACTTTTAAAACCGGTTACCCGAGCTTCTTAAAATCAGGCATATGGCAAGCATTAACCTAATTGAGGCATTCCAGGAATTCAAAGATGCGGAAAATATTGACCGCCCTACCATGATGAAAGTGGTGGAAGATGTTTTTAAAACCTTATTGCGCAAAAAATATGGCGCCGATGATAATTTTGACGTAATTGTAAACGCCGAAAAAGGCGATTTGGAAATTATGAGACGCCGTATGATTGTCAATGACGGCGAGGTAAATGACCCACTGGCAGAAATTGCCTATAAGGATGCTGCTAAAATTGAACCTGATTTTGAGGTAGGAGAAGAATTGTATGAAGGCATCGATATTATGGACTTTGGCCGCAGGGCCATTCTTGCCGCCAAACAAACACTGGCAAGCCGTATCGGCGACCTGAAAAAAAATGTATTGGTTAAAAAGTACCACGACCGTATAGGCGATATCATAAACGCTGAAGTATACCAGGTATGGAAAAAAGAAATCCTGTTGCTGGATGAAGACGGAAATGAGCTGATATTGCCCAAAAGCGAACAGATACCACAGGACTATTTTAAGAAGGGTGAAAGTATCCGTGCAGTGGTAAGAAGAGTAGATTTAAAAAATAATAGTCCGGTAATCATATTATCCAGAACAAGCCCGGAATTTTTAGCTAAGTTGCTTGAAATTGAGGTGCCGGAGATCTTTGACGGGCTTATTGTAATTAAAAAAATAGTACGCGACCCCGGAGAAAGGGCAAAAGTGGCCGTAGAATCTTTCGACGACAGGATTGACCCGGTAGGTGCCTGCGTAGGTATGAAGGGAAGCCGTATTCATGGTATTGTACGGGAGCTGAAAAATGAAAATATTGATGTTATTAACTGGACATCCAATACCCAGTTGCTTATTCAGCGTTCGCTTACTCCTGCCAAGATTACCTCAATGAACCTGAACAATGAAACCATGCAGGCAGATGTTTACCTGAAACCCGACCAGGTTTCACTTGCCATTGGCAGAAAAGGAGTAAATATTAAATTGGCGCAGGAATTGACTGGTTATAGCATAGACGTGTTCCGTGATAATGAAGGCGAGGTAGAAGAATTTGATATTGATTTGGAAGAATTCAGCGATGAAATAGAAACCTGGATTATTGATGAACTGAAACGCATTGGTTGTGATACCGCCAGGAGTGTGCTTGATTTAACCGCAGAAGAACTGGAAAGAAGAACGGATTTGGAAAGAGAAACCATCG
>Ga0157378_10001935_pt1 | contig 18574 bp, 17 predicted proteins | sample M65metaG_FD_115309 | JGI IMG/M metagenome (GOLD analysis project Ga0157378, IMG submission 115309) | Miscanthus rhizosphere microbial communities from Kellogg Biological Station, Michigan, USA - M6-5 metaG | ecosystem: Host-associated > Plants > Roots > Rhizosphere > Soil | place: USA: Michigan...
AGCAACGTTTGCCGAGGCGTTCGAAGCGAGCCTGAATTTCAAGACCCCCGAGCAGGGCGAGTTGCTCAAAGGACAGATCGTCTCGATCTCCGGCGACGACGCCTTCGTCTCCTACGGCGGTCCGTCGGAAGCGGTCATGGCCGCCAATGAACTGGATGGTCTCGACGTCGGTGACACGGTGGAAGGCACGGTCGTAAAGACCTCCCCCGACATCCGCATCTCCCGCAAACTGGCCAAAGGCAAGGCTTCGCTCGATCTGCTCCGGCAGATGTACGAGAACCGCCTGCCGGTGGAAGGGAAAGTGGCAGCCCGCAACAAGGGCGGCTTCGATGTGAGCGTGGGCGGCCTTCGCGCCTTCTGCCCGCTCTCGCAGATCTCCCTTGGCAAGATCGACAATCCCGATCAGTTCATCGGCCAGTCGTTCGAGTTCCGGATCACCGAGCTCTCCGACGACGGGCGGCGCATCGTCGTCTCCCGCGCCGCGCTGCTCAAGGAAGCCAACGCCTCGCGCGCCGAGGAGACCCGGCGCAACGTCGTGCCGGGCGCGGAGCTCACCGGCACCATCAAGACCATCACTCCGTTCGGCGCGTTCGTCGACCTCGGCGGGATCGACGGCCTCCTCCACGTTTCGGAGATGAGCCGCCGCCGCGTCACCGATCCGAAGGAAGTGGTCACCGTCGGCCAGGAAGTCCGGGTCAAGGTCATCAAAATCGAGAACGACGGCAAGCGCATCTCGCTCTCGATGAAGGATCAGGAGCCCGATCCCTGGAGCGACGTCGCCGAGCGCTATCCGGCCGGCACGGCCTTCAGCGGACGCATCGTTCGCACGACTGACTTCGGCCTCTTCGTCGAAGTCGAGCCGGGCATCGACGGACTCGTTCACTACTCGCAGCTTCCGTTCGGCGTGAAGCAGGGCGATGCCGACGTCGCCATCGGCACGACAGTTTCCGGATGGATTCGCGAAGTCGATCCCTCCAAGAAGCGCCTCTCGCTTTCGCTTCGCGAGATCGCCACGCGCGATCCGTGGGAAGGAGCGGCGCAGCGCTATCCCGCTGGCAAAGTCGTCGAAGGCACCGTCGATCACGGCGGCGCCCCCGGCATCTTCGTGCAGATCGAGCCGGGCCTCACCGGTCTGATTCCCAACTCCGAAATATCCGTCGCGCCGGGCGCCGATCCGTCTCGCGCACACGAAGCGGGCGAGAAGCTGGCCGTGCGCATCATGAGCATCGATCCGCAGCGCAAGCGCATTTCGCTCTCGCACGAGGCGGCCAAGGCGGCAGCCGAGCGCGATGAGTACGTGAAATTTGCCGAAGAGCGCGGCGACAACGAGTCCGGCGAGAGCGCCATGGCGCTGGCGTTCAAGCGGGCCATGGAGAAGAAGAAGTAGTGCGCATCTTCATGACCGGTGCGACCGGCTACATCGGCGGAGCGGTCGCTCCGGCGCTGATGGGCCGCGGCCACGAGATCACCGCGCTCGTCCGTCCGGAAACCGATTCGGGCAGCCTTCGCGCCGCCGGCGCCGCCATCGTCGCCGGCGATCTGTCGTCGCTGCCGTCATTGGCCGATTCGCTCGCCGGCTACGACGCCTACCTTCACATCGCCCAGGCCAATGGCGCCGACGCTCCGGCGCTGAATCGCATCGCCCTCGATGTCTTCACCGCGCAGCCGGGCTTTTTCGTCTACACCTCGGGAGTCTGGGTCTGCGGCAACACCGCCGACGAGATTGCCGATGAAACGACGCCGCCCAATCCGCTGCCGATCGTTGCCTGGCGTCCCGAGCAGGAACAAGCTGCGCTGGCGACAGGGCGAAGCGCGGTTCTCCGTCCGGGCTGCGTCTACGGCGGCAAGCAGAGTCTCTGCCGCGGTTGGTTCGAGGCCTCGGTGCAAAAGAAGCCGCTGTATCTCGTCGGCGACAGCAACAATCGCTGGGCCATGGTCAACATCCACGATCTCGCCGACTGCTATGTCCGCGTGACCGAGCAGCAGGCCAAGGGCATCTTCCACGCCGTCGACGACACCAACGAAACCCTCCTCGGCTGCGCCCTCGGCGTCGCCAGCGGCTCGGTCATCGAAACGATCCCGGTCGAAGTGGCGCGCGAAAAGTACGGCCCCTTCGCCGATGCCCTGGCCATCGATCAGCAGGTTTCGAGCACAGCCACCCGCCGCAAACTCGGCTGGAACCCGACCCGCGAGTTCACCTCGTCAATCGACGAGCAGTGGATCGAGTACCGGGCGTCGCTGTAGACCAGGACCGATGTGGCACAGACACTCCTGTCTGTGCTGTTCGTCATCGGCGTAGATCAGCAGCACAGACAAGAGTGTCTGTGCCACATTACAAAAACCCGATCATCAACTCATTCACTCGGCTCGGTGCATCCGTCTGGACGAAGTGCCCTGCGTCGACGATGTGCTCGATGCGGAGGTCGGGGACGTATTCGGAGAAATCGCGCAGGGTCTCGGCGGTGAAGAAGGGATCGAGGTCGCCCCAGATCATCAGCGTGGGGACGTCGATGCGCCGGATCAGGCCGCGCATCTTTTTGCGATGGCGCATGGCCCGGTAGTAGTTGGCCATGCCGGTGAGCGCGCCCGGTTTCATCCACGCTTCCACATACTTTTCGATCTCCTCGGCGGTGAAGCAGCCGAGCCGGGCCAGCGAGCGGCGAAGGGCGGCGTAGCGAAAGCGGCGCAGAACGAACTCCGCCAGCCACGGTGGATGAAACAGCAGTTGGTACTTGGCGCGCCATTTCTGCCGCGCGGAGCGGCGCATCTCGCGCAGGTAGGCCACCGGATGCGGGGAGTTGAGGATGATCAGCTTCCTCACCAGCTCGGGATAGAGCATCCCGGTCAGCCAGGCCACCGCGCCGCCCCAGTCGTGACCGGCGACGACGCAGGGCTGTTCGCCGATCTGGGTGATCACGCCGGCGATGTCTTTGGCCAGCTCGGGAAGGCGGTAGGCATCGATCGCCCGCGGTTTCGAGGAGTCGTTGTAGCCGCGCAGATCGACGGCCACGACGTGAAAACCAGCCGCGGCCAGCGCCGGGATCTGATTCCGCCACGAGTACCAGAACTCGGGGAAGCCGTGCAGCAGAACGACCAGCGGTCCTCGGCCGGCTTCGACGTAGTGAATGGTGACGTCACCGACCACGCAGGTGCGATCGGTGACGTTCAGCTCCGGAACCAGCGGCATCCGGACATTGTATGGGGCGAACCTGTCAGTCGCGGTTGAGAGCCGTGATGAGCAATCCCACCCCGACGGCTAGAACGGCCACGCCGGCGGCGACTTTCCACGGGTTTTCTTTCGCGTACGACGTCGCTTTCCTGCTGCCGCCTTTCACATAGTCGCGGGCGGTGTTGAGGTACTCCTCCACGGCGATGTTCTGAATCGACGACTTGACCTTTGTGACCACGTCGTCGCTGATGCCGAGCTTCCCGAGGAGATCCTCGAGTCCGCTACCCATCGACCGTCCGCAGGATGGGCAGGTGCCGCTCTTTTCTCCACTCGCTGTTGCCATCGTCATCTCCTCGTTTCACCCGGCTCGTAGCTGCGTCCGTGCGTACCGATGCGGGCGTCGCCGGACCGGTTGGTGAAGTGATCCTCATCCTGCCACCGATCGCCGCCGCCGAGGAGCATTTCCTGGTCGTTTTGCTGATCGACACCGCTGCTGCGGAAGGCCGCCTTCCCACCGGTCTGCTTTGGCGAGTACATCGCGGCGATCAGATCGAGCGGGATGTCTGTCTGATTCTGTTTGGGACGCGCGGTCACAGGCGCACTCTTTGGGCGTGCCTGCGTCTGCGCGGGCGCTGCCGCAACGCGCTTGCGCGGTTTGAGTTTCGCGGTCATCGTCCGCGCCTTGGTGGTGACCTTCTTCGCCGTGCGCGCGATCGCGCCGCCGGCCTTTTTCACAATCGATTTCCCCTTGCGTGGCATCTGCTTGTCCTTTCCGTGATGCGCAATGGCTACATCACCAGAACAGTGCAAGAGAGACGCCGTTCTACTTGCCGTACGTGACCCGCCAGATCTTTCCGGCGCCGTCGTCGGAGATGAGAAGCGATCCATCGGCGAGGACCAGCAGGCCGACCGGACGGCCCCAGACCGTGCGGCTGGTCTCCTCGGTCATCCAACCGGCCACGAAATCGTCGTAGCCGCCTGTGGGATGGCCGTTGCGGAAGGGGATGCTGATGATTTTGTAGCCGGTGCGGCGGGCGCGATTCCAGGAACCGTGCAGCGCCACGAAGGCGCGGCCGCGATATTGCGGCGGGAACATCGTCCCCTGATAGAAGGCGATGCCGAGCGGCGCGGAGTGGGACTGGATCAGCAGGGAGGGAGGAATCGTCTTTGCGACAAGAGGCGAGTGCTCGCTGGCGCGGCGCGGATCTTCGTGCGGTCCGAGGTAGGCGAAGGGCCAGCCGTAGAACGCGCCGGCCTGCACCCTGGTGGCGTAGTCGGGAACGAGCTCGTCGCCCAGACCATCGCGCTCGTTCACCACGGTCCAGAGCGCGCCGGTCACCGGCTCCCACGCCAGGCCGACGGGATTGCGCAGGCCGCCGGCGAAGATCCGTTTGCTGCTGCCGTCGGGATTGAATTCGACGATGGCGGCGCGCTCCGGCGGCTCGCCGGAGTTGACGTTGGATTGGGAGCCGATGGAAACGTACATCTTCGTCCCGGCCTTGTTGAACAGCACGCCGCGCGTCGAATGGCCGCCCGGCGGGAGGGACGCCAGCTGCTCCGGCTTCCCGTTCGACGACGTCTGCCCGGCCTTGTAAGGCAGGCGGACGACCGCGTTCTGATTGCCGATGTAGAGCCAGGGACCGTGGAAGGCCAGTCCGTACGGCTCATTGAGTCCGCTGGCAAAGGTGAAGCGCTGCTCGGCCACGCCGTCGTGATTGGCATCGCGAAGGATGGTGACTTTTCCCTCGCCCGGCTCCGAAAGGATCACATCGCCGTTCGGCGCCTGCAGCATCGCCCTCGGGTCGCCGAGCTTCTCGGCGAAGAGCGAGATGTGGAACCCGGGCGGCAGATGAAGCGTCGCATTGGCGGGCTGGGCGTGGACCGACGGCGGATTGCCGGCCGACTCCGTGGCAAACGGCTTTGGCAGTTGATCGATGCGAATCTCATGATGTTGCAGCAACGGATCGTTCGCCTGCGTGACCACGCCCGGCATTTGCCCCGAGGCGCGCGAACAGGCGAAAGCGGCAGCGATGGCGGCGATGAGAAGGAAGCGGGAAGTCATGCAAGAAGTGTAGCGAGTGGGACTGGGTTGCTTGGTTGCAGAGTTGCTAAGTTGCTGGGTCTCAAGCGACTCAGCAACCTAGCAACCCAGCGACCCTTGGAATCCCTAATCCATGTCCAACATTGATAGCCCCGTGACACCAGCCTCCTGGCAATTCGACGGCGTCGTCCGCCTGACGCGCATCGGCACGTCGTTCGTCGTCTTCACGGTCGTCATCGGCTTCGCGGCCATCAACACCGGCAACAACTCGCTCTACATCGGGCTCTCCTTCATGCTCGGCTGTCTGCTGCTTTCGGGCATCGCCTCAAAGGGAGGACTGAAGCATCTGGTGGTGGAGCTCGATGGCGTGGAAGAGGCGTGGGCGATGCGGCCGGCGCACGGGCGGCTGCGCATCATCAATCGCTCGCCGATCTGGAACGTGCGCGACGTGATCGTGACCTCCGCCGATCTCGATGCGCCGATCTGCATCCCGCTCATCGAGCGCCGCGGCGAGGTCATCGTCCACGCCATGTTCCGCTTCCGCCGCCGCGGCCTGGTGCATCTGAGCCGTATCGATCTCTACACGCGTTATCCGTTCGGTTTCTTTCTCAAGAAGCGGCGCCCGCGGCTGGATGGCGACGTAGTCGTTTTTCCTCGATTGTTGGACGAAGGCATCGCCCGCGATCGATTCCGTCTCGTGGAAGGCGAGGTCGATACCTCGAATCGCATCGGCGGCGGGACGGAGATTCACTCCTTCCGCGATTTCGTCCGCGGCGACTCCCTCCGCCGCGTTCACTGGAAAAAGTCCGCATCCCTCGGGCGCTGGATCATCAAGCAGACCGAGGTCGAAGTCGGCCGCTCGATCCACATCGTCGTCGATCCCTTCCGGCCGCTGGACGTGAGCGAGGAGAGCTTCGAAGAGATGATCAGCGAGGCGGCCACGTTTCTCGATGACGCGCTGCAACGCGGGCTGGAGGTGGCGTTTTCCATCCCGCATCTCACTCTCCGCTCGAACCACGACGGCAACGCCGCGATGTTCCGCGCACTGGCCTTGCTGGAGGCGACGCGCGAGCCGGTAGCGCAGACGGTGGATCGGGACAGCGTGATCTTTACGGTAGCGGGAGTCGAGGATCGGGTGTCGGGAGTCGGAGCATGACCACGATGACCGCGATCTCCGACGCGCGGCTCCCGATTTCCGACTCCCGCCGGCACTCTCTCGAGCTCCTCTTCCTGACCATGCTCGCGGCGATTCCGCTCTACGCGACGCAGGCCATCTCGGCGAAACCGGTGCTGGCCTTTCACGCGATGCTGGTGGCAATCGCCGTGCGCGTGGCTCTCGGGAAGGGGCCGGAAGTGGTGCCGCCGATGCTCATGCGCGGCCTGGCCATCATCTACATTCCGTTCTACATCATCGATGCGGCGCTGATCTCGCGCAGCGCCATCGCTGCGTCGACGCATCTCGTCCTCTTCATCGCCGCGTATCAACCGATCGAATCGGTGCGCACGCGCAACAGCGCACAACGATTGCTCACGGCATCGCTGATCTTCACCGCCAGCGTGGCCACCTCCACGCACATCGCCATCCTCCCGTTCGTGATCCTCTTCGGATTCCTCCTGCTGCGGCAGCTGATGCACCTCAGCCACGATGAGACGGCGATGATGACCGGGACACCCGCGCTCGAGCCGCCGTCGGGCCGCGCGGCATCGTTCTACGTTTTTGGCGCGCTGGTCATCGGCGCATTCCTCTTTCCGCTGCTTCCGCGCATTCGCAATCCCTTGCTACCGGGGATGGCCGGACCGCTGAGCAACGCCACCACGGGTCTCAGCGATTCGATCAACCTCAACGAGCCGCGCTCGATCAGCAACGACGCCACGGTGGTCAGCCGCGTGTGGATGGGGCAGGACACGATCCCGTTCTTCACGCCGCTGCGCCTCAAGGGAACGATCTACGAGCGCTTCGCCAACAACACCTGGATGCAGGGGCGGCGCTACTTCATCCCGCTCGACAACAGCGACGGCACGACGCGCGTGGCGAAGCCCCAGGGATTCACCAGGAAAGCCAGCGTGCAGCAGCGCTTCCCGCTCGGCAGCCGGCTGTTTTTGCCCGCGGGCACCTACGAAGTCACCGGCGCGGGCCAGATCGCCGAGGGGCCGGTGCGCGACATCTACACCATCTGGCAGTCGCATCGGGACACCATCGCCTACGACGTCGCGCTGGCGCACGAGATCACGCCGCGCCGTCCGCAGCGCGTCACGGTGGCCAACTATCCGGTCACGCCGGCGGTGCGGGCCATGGCCCTGCAGATCGCCGGAAGCGAGACCGATCCACTCAAGCAGGCCGCGTCGATCGAGAAGTACCTCTCCGCCCGATTCCAGTACGTTCCCGATCCGGCAAAGATCGGCCACACCATGACCGTCGATCAGTTCCTGCTGAAGGAGCGCCGCGGGCATTGCGAATACTTCGCTGCGGGGATGGTGGCGCTGATGACGGCGCTCAACACGCCGGCCCGCATCGTCGGCGGCTTCTACGGCGGCAAGCTCAATCCGCTGACCGGCTATTTCGTCGTTCGCAACGAGGACGCGCATGCCTGGGTGGAAGTGTGGGACGGGAAGTCATGGCAGACGTTCGATCCCACGCCGGCGTCGCTCCGTCCCGGAACTGCCCGTGACGGTCTGCTGTACGCCTATGCCTCAGCGTTTGCCGACTGGGTGAACTACTTCTGGGATCGCCACATCCTCACCTACGGCCTCGGCGATCAGATCGCGCTGGCGATCGATCTGATCGACCGCGTGCGCACAGCGCTGCGATCGGTGAACCTGGCGCTGCACGGCACCGGCCTGCGCAACTTCGGATCGCTGATGGGTGTGCTCATCGTCGCCGGCATCGCCGTCATCTTCCTCGCACGCCGCCGCCGCTCGCTCTTCGATCTCCTGGCCATCCATCTCTCCCGCCTCGGCATCGAAGTCGGTCCGTCGATGACGATGGAGGAGGCGCTTGTGCAGCTGCGGCGCATGCATCCCGCGGCGGCACTCTCACTTTCGCCATTGATCGAGATGTATGAGGCGGAGCGATTCTCGCGACAGCAGGAGAAGGGAAGGGCGGCGCGGATTCGGAAGGGGTTGGCGCAGATCACCTAGCGATTCATCAACGCCACCATCTCCCGAACCGCCCGTTCCAATCCCACCAGCGCCGCGCGGGCGACGATCGAGTGGCCGATGTTCAGCTCATCGATGTCGGTGAGCGTGGCGATGCTGTCGATGTTGCGGTAGTTCAGGCCGTGGCCGGCCAGAACGCCGAGGCCCATCTTCCGTGCGGCTTTGGCAGCGGTGGTGACCTTCTCCAACTCGGCCTGCCAGCCGCCGCGACGCGCGAAGGCCTCGGCGAACTTGCCGGTGTTGATCTCCACCTTCGGCGCGCGCAGCTTCTTGCATTGCCGCAGCTGCTCGAGATCGGGATCGACGAAGATTGAGACATCGATGCCGGCGTCCAGCAACTGCCGGATGGTTTTGTCGATGTTGCTCGAGTGTAGGACGACATCCAGCCCGCCCTCGGTGGTCGGTTCATCGCGCCGTTCAGGGACCAGCGTGACCTGGTGCGGCTTCACGGTCTGGGCCACGCGCACCATCTCCGGCGAGGCCGACATCTCGATGTTGAGGTGCGTGGCCACCGTCCGCGTCAGGATCTCGACGTCGCGATCCTGAATGTGCCGCCGGTCTCCGCGCAGATGGACGGTGATCCCCTGCGCCCCGGCAAGTTCGCAGATGGCCGCCGCGGCGACGGGATCCGGCTCGTCGCTCTTGCGCGCTTCACGGATGGTGGCGATGTGATCGATGTTGACGGCGAGACGCATGAGGGAAGGTTAGCAGACCGCTGGGTGCGGTTCGCTAACGACCGTCCCGCCGGTTCTGCCGCTGAATTCCTTTGACGACGAGAAGGCCGAATCCGAACAGTACGCCGCTGAAGCTGAGCAACATGATCAGAGGAATGTATTGCTGGTTCATCGTTTCGCTTCCTTCTTCTCAACGACAGCTTCAAGAATTACACCCAGCGTCCAGACGACCAACGTGCCCGCGCTGTTCTTTATGCTCCACGCCCACGAAAAATGACTCGTCTGCACGATGATGTCGAGGTTAGCAAACACGAACCAGAGCAAGGCGATTTCGCGAAGACCTTCCGCGATCCTGTCGACACGGTACGAAGCGAAAGGTGAGTTCCAAGCCAGTCAATGAATCTGCGCACGACCTCGTGAAGGGTAGCACTTGAGCGTCACAGCCGCCGCAACGTCACGAAGGCGATCGCGGCCATGGTGATGATGATGAAGAAGCCGTAGATGGTCATGATCGCCATCGTCTTCAGTGCCGTCAGCCAGCGCCGGCCGCCGTACACGCGCTGCAGTGCCATGCCGAGGTAGGGGAAGAGGGTCAGGAAAAGCAGAAGCCTGATGATTCCGACGACGCGGCCATGGAGCGTGCTGAGTGCTTCGAACAGCGCAAGTACCAGGAAGGCGAAGGCGTGGTAGTGAACGGCGAAGTAGAAATGCGGGACGTACATCCGTTCGGCGCGGAAGTAGAAGGCGAAGACGACGAGCGCGAAGAGAGGCATGAGGACGAACATCGCTTTGGGAAATGCCGACGTCATGGCGTGCGCGAGGATGGTTGGATCCTGATTCGCACGGGCGGCTGCATGCGCCAGTTGGGCGTCTGCTCTCTTGTCGACACTCACTTTCAGATTCGCCGGCAGGAGACTCATGATCCCGAAGAAGAGGACGCTGCAGAGCAGGTAGACCCGCACAGGCGTCACCGAGCGCACCCGTTTCCCGGCCAGAAACTCGCGCGTCAGCTCTCCCGGCCTGAAGAGCAGCAGCCCGAGCGTGCGGAGGATCTTGCCATCGACGTGCGTGAGCTCGTGCAGCGCCTCGTGCAACAACTCGTGCAGCGTCAGCCGCACCGGAACGACACGCTGCCCGCACTGCGCGCACCAGCGCCCGATCATCTCGGCACCGCAGTTCAGACAGGGGCCTGTCGCGGAAACGTCATGCATGGATGGAGATGATATCGGGTCGATGGTGACCTCGGATCTGTACGTCGTGGAAGGCGCGCGATAGCCGATGCGTTCTCCGCTCGGCAATGCTCTATCGCTTCGACAACATCGAGAAATCCTACGGCCCGCATGACATCGTCAAGGGGGCGACGTGGCAGCACAATCCTGGGGAGAAGGTCGGCCTCGTCGGCCGCAACGGTGCCGGGAAGACAACGCTTTTCCGGCTGCTGCTGAAACAGGAAGATACCGATCACGGTCAGGTTCTTCGCGCCTCGGGGTTGACCATCGGACACGTCGGACAGCACCTCGACGCCGAGCCGGGGATGTCGTTGTTCGACTATGTCGAGACGGCGTTCGCCGACGTGCTGGCCATCGAACGGAAGATGCGGGCCATCGAGCATGATCTGGCCGACGCCACGAAGAGTGCGGCCGAGCACGAGAAGCTGCTGGAGAAATACGCGGCCTTGCAGCACGACTACGAGCATGCTGACGGCTACACGCTGCACGCCGAGGTTGAGAGGGTGTTGAGCGGAGTGGGGTTTGCGAAGGGGGAGTGGGAGCGGCCGATCGCGGCGTTCAGCGGCGGCCAGCAGAACCGAGCCATGTTGGCGCGCGTCCTTCTGACCGACGTCGATCTTCTGCTCCTCGATGAGCCGACCAACCATCTCGACCTGGCCGGCATCGAGTTCCTCGAAGAGTTTCTGCAGTCGTTCAAGGGAAGCTATCTCCTCATCTCGCACGATCGGACGTTTCTCAACCGCACGGTCCAGAAAATCGTCGAGCTGGCCCACGGGAAGCTGATCGAGTATCCCGGCAACTATGAGCGCTTTCTCGAGCTGCGCACCGAGCGGATGGAGAAGATGGCCGCCGACTACGAGCAGCAGCAGGAGCTGATCGACAAGACCAAGGATTTCATCCGCCGTAATCTCGCCGGCCAGAAAACGAAGCAGGCCAAGTCGCGCCGCAAGATGCTGGAGAAGCTGGACGAGGTCGAGCGTCCGGAGACGGACGAGACGCTGGCGAACTTCAAGCTCGAAGCGGGTCCGCGATCCGGCGCGGTCGCGCTGACCGCCGATCACGTCACCGCCGGCTATGGCGAGAAGGCGATCGTCAACGATCTGACCATGACCATCCGCCGCGGCGAGCGCTACGCCATCATCGGCCCGAACGGGTCGGGCAAGTCGACGCTGTTGAAGACATTCGCCGGCCGCCTGCAGCCGCTGGCCGGCGCGATCACCTACGGCCACAACGTGCAGGTCGGTTACTACGATCAGACCCTCGGCGATCTGAATCCCGCCGGCAACGTCATTGACGAGGTGTGGAACCTCGATCATTCGCAGACCGAGGAGCAGGTGCGCAGCTACCTGGCGCAGTTCTCGTTCTTCGACGACGACGTGTTCAAGAAAACGCGCGACCTTTCCGGCGGCGAGAAGGGGCGCCTGGCGCTGGCCAAGATCATCTACCGCGGCGGCAACGTCATGCTCCTCGACGAGCCGACGAACCATCTCGACGTCTACACCCGCGAGGCGCTGGAGGAAGCGCTGGAGCGCTTCACCGGTGCGCTGATCGTGGTGTCGCACGACCGCTACTTCATCGACCGCGTGGTTGAGCATGTGATCCTGGTCGAAGAGGGAACGGCCGACGTTTTCGATGGCAATTACAGCGATTACGCAGAACGGTTGAAGACCGGAGCGGCGATGCCGCGCAAGGCGGAAGCGGTTCCAATCACGCCGCAGCGTTCCGTCACGGTTCCCTCTCCGGCATCGCCGGTCGATGACAAGCTGGCGCGCGCGGAACAGAAAAAACGCGAGAAGCGCATCAAGAAGATCGATGAGGAGATCAACGACCTGGAGTCGCGTATCGCCGCGGCGGAGCGCGAACGCGAGCGCAACGACCTCCTGCTCTGTTCCGAGGAGGTTTTCCGGGATGGTGAGCGAAGCAGGAAGATCCAGTCGCAGAACGCCGACCTCAAGGCGATGATCGATCTGCTCTCCGGCAAGTGGGAAGTCCTGGCGAGGGAGAGGGAAGAGTTGGAGGGAGTGGTGGCGTAGATTGGGTTGCTAGGTTGCTAGGTTGCTAGGTTGCTGAGTAGGCTGCGCGGCGATGATCAACTCAGCAACCAAGCAACCCAGCAACCAAGCAACCCAGCACGCCGCCTCCATCATCGCCATCGGCTCCGAAATGCTCGGGCCGACGCGTGTCGATACCAACTCCCTGAAAGTCACTGCCGCGTTCGAGTCGTTCGGCATCGGTGTGATTCGCAAGAGCGTGGTCGGCGACACGCGCGGCGAGCTGGTTGACGAGATCCGCTATTCGCTGGCGCATGCGGACATCCTGATCACATCGGGCGGACTCGGGCCGACCGAGGATGACATGACGCGCGAGGCGCTTGCGGAGGCGCTGGGGTTGACGATGGAGGTCGACGCGGAGATCGTCGATCGGCTGGAGAAGCGATTCGCCGCGCGCGGCTGGAAGATGCCGGAGGTCAACAAACGGCAGGCCAACGTCTTCATCGGCCAGACCACGCTGACGAACGAGCGCGGAACGGCGCCCGGTTTTCATATCGAGCAGGATGGAAAACACATTTGGGTTTTTCCCGGCGTGCCGCACGAGTTGGAGTGGATGGTGGCGACGTATCTGACGCCGTGGCTGGCGTCGATCACTGCCGGCCAGTCGCGTTTCCGGCGCGTTCTGAAAATCGCCGGGATGACGGAGTCGGGCGTGGAGGAGCGGCTCAAGCCGTACTACACCGCGCATCCGGAGCCGCTGACGATTCTCGCGACCAGCGGCCAGACGGAGCTGCACCTCGCCGCTGATGGCGCGGAAGTGGAGGCGCTGGCCCTGATCGCCGCGCTCGAAGCCGAGTTGCGCGAGCTGTTCGGCGACAAGATCTTCGGCGCCGATGACGACACGCTGGAGGGAGTCGTCGGACGCATCCTGACCGAGCGCGGCGAGACCGTGGCCACCGCTGAGTCATGCACCGGCGGCCTGCTAGCCTCGCGCATCACCGACGTTCCCGGCAGCTCGGCGTACTTCATGGCCGGTGCCGTCTGCTACACGGCCGCGGCGAAAACGGCGCTCGCCGGCGTCGATCCGGCGCTCATCGCCGAGAACGGCGAAGTCTCAGAGCCGGTCGCGATCGCGCTGGCCCGCGGCGCGCGCAAACGCTTCGGGACGACGTACGGAATCGGCGTCACCGGCATCGCCGGCCCGGGCGGAGGGACAGCGGAAAAGCCGGTGGGCACGGTGCACATCGCCGTCGCCGGCCCCGATTCACACAAGCATCGCAAGATGCTTTGGCCGATGGAGCGGAGCCTGTTCAAACGCATCACCACGCAGTCGGCGCTCGACCTGCTGCGATTGTTCATCGTGCGCACGTAACGTACACTTTGTGTGTATGAAACGGATGAACGTTGTCATCGACGAAGAGGCGCTGGAGCGTGCGCGGACCGCGACCGGCGAGAAGACCTATTCTGGGGCGATCAATACAGCACTGCGTGAGGTCGTTCGCATGGAGATTCTGCGCGATGGTCTCGATCGAATGGATCACATGAGCTGGTGGCCAGGTTACGTCGAAGAGTACGGTCCGAATCCGCCCGTAACGGAGGCGGATCTCAAGCGTTTGCGCAAGTCGGCACATGTCGTTCGCGCTCCTCGCGCGAAGAAGTCGTGATCCTCGTCGACACGAGCGTCTGGCTGTTCGACCGGCGCCGATTCCGCCTCACCGATGTTGTCCGGCCCGACCAGATCGCGGTCTGCGGAACAATCATTCAAGAGGTTCTGCAGGGAACTCGGGGCGACGATTTCCGCGAAAAACAGAAGATGTTGCTGCACACGCATCTCGTGGATCTACCGCTCCCGCTGAATCGATTTGAATACGCTGCGGAGATCTATCGGAGCCTGCGCGTGCTCGGAATCACGATTCGATCCGCCAACGATTGTTTGATCGCTGCGACGGCGATTCTCAATCGCATCGAGCTGCTGCATGCGGATCGCGACTTCGACTACATCGCCGAGATCACGAACCTGCAAGCGCGCAACATCAACCCTTCCGCATCAGCAGCACGTTCGTGATCACGTCGTTGTAGAGCACGACGATCATCAGTGCGGCCAGGACGGCGAAACCGACCTGCTGGATGCGCTCTTTGACGCGCAACGAGAGATCGCGGCGGGCTACGCCTTCGATGAGCAGGATCATGATGTGGCCGCCGTCGAGGACGGGAATCGGGAGCAGGTTCATGACGCCGAGTTGCAGCGAGATCATGGCCATCAGGGCGATGGTGCTCTTCAAGCTGTGGCGCAGCACTTCGCCGGAGATGCGGGCGATCGAGAGTGGGCCGCTCAGCTCCTTGACGCTTCCTTCGGCGCGGAAGAGGCGGCCGAGGGTGATGAAGGCGTAACGCAGCATCTTCCAGTTCTGTTCGACGCTGTCCTTGAGCGCGGGGATGAGCGAAAGTTTGCGCATCACCGTCGGTGGGATGAAGCCGCGATATGGATCCTCGGGGTCGTTCCTGGCCGCGAGGGTTGTGTGAAAGCGCGACGTTCCGCGGACCACATCCAGTGCCATCGGCGCGCCTTTCGCGGCATCGTAGGCGGCGTTGAGCTCTGGCAGTTGCGAGATCGTTTTTCCGTTGACAGCCACGATGCGATCGCCCGTGCGCAGCCCGGCGGCGGCCGCTGGCGTGCCCGGCTTCACGCGTCCGATGGTGGTGTCGACGTAGGGGAGGATTCCGGCAAACCCGATCGGGCCGTATTCGCTGTTCTTTCGCTCCGGCGTCATCGTGGTTGTTCGAAGCTGCCCGTTGCGGATGAAGCCGACCCGCAGGAGCGTCCCGCTGTTCATGCCGATGGCGATTTTCAGGTCGTTGTATTCATCGATCGTTTCGCCGTTGACGGAGACGATACGGTCTCCGGGCTGCAGACCCGCCAGCGCGGCCGGCTTACCTGGCGTGATCTCGCCGATGATCGGGTGGATGACGAAGTCCTCGGTGCCGACCATGCTGATCCCGGCCATGAACACGATGGCGATGGCGATGTTCATGAACGGACCGGCCACCATGATCAGAAAGCGCTGCCATTTCGGCTTGGAGAGGAACTCGTCGGGATTGCCGGGCTGGTTTTCTTCCGGGATGTCGCCGGCCATCCGAACGTAGCCGCCGAGGGGAATGAGCGAAACGCGGTAATCGGTGTCGCCTTTGCGGAAGCCGAAAAGCCGTTTGCCGAAGCCGAAGGAAAAGACCAGCACGCGCACGCGGAAAAGCTTGGCCACGAAGAAGTGCCCCGACTCGTGCGCGAAGATCAGAAAGCCGAGAACGATGACGAAGCCGATGAGGTTGGTGCCGATGTTTTGCATGGTTTTTCGAGTTACTGCCGTACCGCAACATCGATGCCGCGCGCTTCTTCCCGCGCCCATCCATCCCAGGCCAGGGCATCGTCGACGGAGCTGATCGGAGCGACACGGCCGGCGTGGCGGTCGAGCACGCGCGACACCATGTCTACGATTCCGGTGAACGGAAGTTCCCCCGCCAGGAAGCGCTCCACGGCGATCTCGTTCGCGGCGTTGAGCACGGCCGGCATCGAGCCTCCAGCGCGGCAAGCGGCGTAGGCCAGCTCCACGGCCGGGAAGCGCTGCGGATCGACGGTGGTGAAGTCGAGCGTGCGGATCCGGGCAAGGTCGAGACGAGCGAACGGCGCTTCGACGCGCTCGGGAAAGAGCAGCGCGTACTGGATCGGGAACTTCATGTCGGTCGTGGAGAGCTGGGCGATGAAGGAGCCGTCGACATACTCGACCATCGAATGGACGATCGACTGCGGATGGATGAGGATGTCGATGGCGTCCGCCGGCATGGCGAAGAGGTGATGGGCCTCGATGACCTCGAGGCCTTTATTCATCATCGTGGCCGAGTCGATGGAGATCTTGTTGCCCATCTTCCATGTGGGATGGGCGAGCGCGTCGGCGATGGTGATGTTGCCGAAGGTGTCGAGGTCGCGCCGCAGAAACGGCCCTCCCGAGGCCGTGAGCACGATCCTCCGGACCTCGGCGTGCTCACCGCAGCGAAGGGCTTGATGCACGGCGTTGTGCTCGGAGTCGACCGGGAGGATCTCGCCGCCGTTTTCCGCCGCGGCGCGCGTCATCACGTCGCCGGCGGCGACGAGCACTTCCTTGTTGGCGATGCCGACGCGCTTGCCTGCTTTGAGCGCCGCGTAAACCGGTGGGATGCCGGCGGCGCCGACGATGGCGGCGATGACCGCATCAGCGCCGGAGTGCGAGGCAACCGCGGATGCGCCTTCCGCTCCGCAGACGATCTCGACGTTTCTTTTTACGCGCGCACGAAGCGTGGCGACATCGTCCGGATTACGTACCGAGACGATCTCCGGCGAGTACCGCTCGATCTGCTGCGCGAGCAGATCGAGATTGCCGCCCGCGGCCAGCCCGACAACGCGCAACGCGTCGGGAAAGGCATCGACGACATCGAGTGTCGAGCGCCCGACGGAACCGGTGGAGCCGAGAATGGAGATGCGTCGCATTTGAAGTGGTTAGTGGTTAGTGGTTAGTGGTCAGTGGTCAGTGGTCAGAAGCTGAAAGCGGCCGTCCTGGCCACTGGCCTCTGACCACTTCATGCCGACATGATCTTGAAGCTTCGGAAGTCGTGAATGATCAGGAACCAGTACACGTACAGGATCGGCGTCGTGTAGAAAATCGAATCGAACCGGTCGAGGAAACCGCCGTGGCCGGGGATCAGCGTGCCGGAGTCTTTCACATCGGCGGAGCGCTTCCACATCGATTCAGCGAGGTCGCCGATCACGCCGGCGACCGAGAGAATTACGCCGGCGATGATGGCGTGGACGAGCGGGAAGTTCTTGAAGAAGGTGAAGTGGATGATGAGCGCGGTGGCCACCGAGAAGATTACGCCGCCGATCAGTCCCTCAACCGTTTTCTTCGGGCTGATGCGCGGCGAGAGTTTGTGTTTTCCGAAGGTGCGGCCAAAGTAGTAGGCGCCGGTATCGCCGAGCCAGACCACGAGCAGGAGGAAGTAGACCAATTTGGCGCCGTCGGCAAAATCGTTGTGCAGGCGGATCAGCGATCCGCCGAGCATGCCCACGTAGAGCGTGGCCAGGACCGCGATCGCGCTCGAGGGCAGGGCCTGTTCCAGATTGACGCTGCGCGAAAAGACGTACGAGCCGGGGATCAGCAGCAGCGCCACGAACACGCCCATCTCGACCGAAATCGGTTCGAGAATGAACGCGGCGATGATGAACAGCATGATGGCGATGCATAGCGGAATGGGAAGGTGGTAGCCCTTCTGCTTGCCGAGGTCGAGGAACTCGTAGAGCGCCAGCGCGGCAATGAGCGCCATCGCCGCGTCGAAGACGTACGGATGCGCCCAGCCGACCATCCAGATGGCGATGGGGGCGGCGACGAGTGCAGTCAGCTCACGCTTCATGGTTTGGATGGAGCCCGCGGGCTGCGGACCTAGGACTGCTGATTGTCCGCCTCGACGAACATCTGCGCATCGGATTCATCGACTCCGCCGTAGCGCCGGTCGCGCGACTGGAAGTCGATGATGGCTTCGAAGAGATCGCGGCGCCGGAAATCGGGCCAGAGAACTTTGGTGACGTGGATTTCCGCGTAGGCGATCTGCCAGAGCAGAAAATTGGAGACCCGCAGCTCGCCGCTGGTGCGGATGAGCAGATCGGGGTCGTCGATATTGGCGGTGTAGAGATGATCGGCGAAGAACTGCTCGTCGATCTGGGCATCGCTCATCTCGCGCTCGCGCAGAACGCCCATGATGCGGTTCACGGTGTCGACGATCTCGGCCCGTCCGCCGTAGTTGAGCGCGATCTGGAAGAGCAGGCCGCTGTTCCGTGCGGTCTGGTCCTCCGCGTACCTGAGCTCGCGCTGCACCGAGGGGTCGAGCCCGTCGACGCGGCCGATGGCGGTGAAGCGGATGTTGTTGTCCATCAGCGTGGCCAGCTCTTTCCGCAGATACTCCTTGAGCAGCATCATCAGCGTGGCCACTTCGTAGCGTGGGCGCTTCCAGTTTTCCACGGAGAAGGCGTAGAGCGTCATCACGCCGAGCTCGAGGCGGGCTGCGGTCTCGACGATCTCGCGCACCGAGGAGATGCCGGCGCGGTGGCCCTCCACGCGAGGGAGGTTGCGGGCGCGAGCCCAGCGGCCGTTGCCATCCATGATCACGGCGATGTGCCGCGGCATCCTCTTGAAGTCGACGCGGTCGAGGAGCGTTTCCTCGATCGAGCCCGGTTCAGCGAGTTTGCGGAGATCGATCATTGAAGTGAGGGATGTTATCGCAGACTGCGCGTC
>Ga0157378_10001937_pt1 | contig 18571 bp, 14 predicted proteins | sample M65metaG_FD_115309 | JGI IMG/M metagenome (GOLD analysis project Ga0157378, IMG submission 115309) | Miscanthus rhizosphere microbial communities from Kellogg Biological Station, Michigan, USA - M6-5 metaG | ecosystem: Host-associated > Plants > Roots > Rhizosphere > Soil | place: USA: Michigan...
GCCGTCGCCGCCATCGCCGCCAGTGGCGTTGCCGAACTGGTTGAAGTCGTCGCCACCGTCACCGCCGTCGCCCCCGTGGCCGAATATGAGGCCGCCGTTGCCGCCGTCGCCGCCGTCCAGTCCAAGAACTCCGTCGCCGCCGTTACCGCCGTTGCCGATCAGGCCGGCGTTGCCGCCGTCCTCCCCTGGCCCACCGTCACCGCCGTTGCCAAAGAAGATGCCGCCGTTGCCACCCGGTACGCCCTCGACGCCGCCGTTGCCACCCGGTATGCCCGACCCGCCGTCAGCCCCATTACCGATCAGCAGACCGCCGTTCTGGCCAGGCAGCACACCGTTACCGATCAGCAGGCCACCGGGGCCGATCAGACCGAGGAACGCCCCGGTAGGCGAGAACAGCCCGAAACTGGTTGGCTCGCTGGCCGCATTGGGCGTTGCGGCGGCCATCGACGCGTTCTTGACGAAAGCTGTTGACCCGGAGGCGGTTTGGGTCGTCGCTTCGCCACCGACACCAGGGGATGAGTTCGATCGCCAAAGCGCGGTGGGCGCAAAGGACAAATTCGCGTCCGAGACGACCGCGCCGCCGTGGCTGCTGTCGCGCGGGGGGACCGCGCTGACATCGCCCAAACCCGTCGTAACGGGCGCAACAAATAACCGGGGAGAGCTCGGCTGCTAGCGTGCCCCATCGCCAAAATCGGCGGTGCGGTCATCGCCGAATACAACGCATTTGGCGTTACCACCGCAGCCAATGCCGGCGCCGACACGCTCGATATCGGCCTTGCCGGTGCAGCAGTCGGGGCCGCCAATCGCGCCGTCCCCAGCGGGGCATCGGCAGCGAAACCGCACATCACAGCCGCGGCAAGTGCGGCACCCTTCGCGATGGACGTCGACTTGCGCAGAGACCCAGCGGTCGCGGCGACTTTGTGCGTAGTGGAGGTCGTGGTCATGGCGTGCTCCCTTCCGGTGAACACGGCCCCTGTTGGGCCCGCTGTCACAGGTACGAGCCCTCATCCCAAGCCGCTCGGACACTTTTTGGCGTACGAACTCGTCACGGAGAACGGGGGCTCACCGCGGGATCCCCGAAAGTTCTCGCCGAAAAAGTGTCCGAAAGGCGCTGAGCGGGCGCTCTTACATCCGACAGCGACCCAACAGGGGCCGCGACCACGGAAAAGGAGCGCACCATGAACACCACGCATACTCGGACGACGTCGCTCGCCGGTGCAATCGCCGCCGTCGCAGCACCGGCATTGCTGTTTCTCAGCGTCGGCACCGCGCAGGCAGCACGGGATGTCAGTGAAGCCGCGCCGGGTATCACGATTGGGGCCTTTAATCCGCAGCCCGACCCGCCGGGCATCGGCGATCCCGGGCTGAATCCGTCGCCCGGCCTGAATCCGCCGCCCGGCCTCCGGGTTCGGATCGGCGATCCTGGCATCAAGGTTGCACTCGGCGGTCCCGACACCAGTCCAGCACACTGATCTGGCCTCATCCCCCGCACTCACCAGAGTCGTCCCCGCACTCGGCGCAGGTAGGGCCGCCGAATCTCCGGTCGTGCTTGTGCCCCACAAAACCGGGTGGACAATGGGAACAACTCGTGTCGTGGGGGAGCGAGTCATGACCGCAGCACAGATTTGGGGGATCGGGGACCCGTCCGATTCGGAGCTGGTCCACGCCGCTGCAGGCGGTGACCGTGAGGCATTCGCCGGTATTTATGACCGCTACGCCGACCGGCTTCACGACTTCTGCGTGGGAATGTTGCGTGACCGCGACGGCGCGGCAGACTGCGTACAGGATGTGTTCTGCACCGCCGCGACCGGCTTAGCGCAGCTGCGGGAACCCGACAAGCTCCGCGCGTGGCTTTATTCGATCGCCCGCAATGAAGCGCTGCGTCGACTCCGGGAACGCCGCCGCGAAACACCTTACGATGAATTGCCCGACGCCATGGCTCATGAACCTGGCCCCGACACCCTGGCCGCCCGTACCGAACTCGCCGATCTCATCGCCGAGGCAGCCGGCGGGCTGTCCGATCGTGACCGCTCGGTGCTCGAGTTGGCCTACCGCCACGGGCTAGATGGACCCGAGCTCGCCGAAGCCCTCGGAGTCAGTCCCGGCAACGCCAACAAGATGGCTTACCGGCTTCGTGAGACCATCGAGCACTCCCTTGGCGCTCTGCTGGTTTCCCGCCACGCCCGCAACTCCGCCGACGGGTGTCCCGACCTGGCCGGGATCCTCCATGGGTGGGACGGACGGTTCAGCGTCCTGATGCGGAAACGCATCGCCCGCCATGTCGAGTCCTGCCCCGTGTGCGACGAGCAGCGGCGTCGGATGGTCACTCCGTCCGCGCTGCTTGGCGCGGCGCCGGCGTTCATCCCCGCGCCCCGATGGCTACGCGAGCGCACTCTCAGCGATATTCGGCTCGACTCACTGGCCACCCCGATTGGAGACCAGGCGGTCGACGCCGACGCCGCGGATGCCCCCCAGGATCCAGGACAAGTTTCAAGTGTGGTGACAGGCGCCAACCAGACCTCACCGGAGGCGCACGATGATGTCGATGACGCCCGACGTGGTCGCACCCGCACCGTGATATTGCTGATCGCGTTATTCGTTGTCACCCTGGGCATCTCACTAAGCGTGACCATCGCCTGGATGTTCAGCCAGCACACAACTCTCGCCCCCGTCGACGTGAGTGAAACAGTGCCGACGACCGTCACAACACCCGCTAAACCACTTCCAACAAGCAGCAAAGCACCGGCAGCGCCAACTGCGACCACAGCCACGACCGTTAGCGCGATAGCCCCGCCACCGAGCACGGAGATTCCGTCGGCACAGCCGCCTGCCACTGCGATTCTGCCGGTGCAGCCACCTATTCGCCAAGCACCGCATACGGATTCAGAGCCGACGCCGATCCGGACACCGCGATCGACAGCTCCGCCTTCCCTGCGGTCGTCTCCATCGGTGCCAACTGCGTCACTGCGGCCATGGGCCACCCCACCGTCGCAGCCGTCCACACCGAAGTCGGTGACAGTACGGCCCAGCCCGCGTACACACTCGCCGACACGTGGGACGATAAAACCACGGATCGTGAATCCCGCCAACCCGCCGCGCTGATTCGGGCGTCCAAGGGCTGCAACCGATTTCGATTGGTTCGCACGGCATGCGGCTGCGCTGGCGCAGACGTCGCCGGCCACGACGAGAACGGCAACATCAGACATGCCGTGTTATCACCAAGTCCGTCATCCGGGTATGTCTAACTTGCCGGGAGAAATTCCCTTCCCAAAACGTCCGACACAGCGGCGGGCGCTTCTCCTACCCGTAATGCGGCCCATCGGGGCCGCGACGACGGAAAGCAACGTCGAGATCGCACTAGTGTGTCGCGCCATACGAGCGCGCCGAGACTGCAGTTATCGGTGGCTACTTGCACTTTTCCGGCAACAACTGCAACTTCAGGCGAAGTTTGGCAAGTGCCGCGAGGTTATTGACTCATGACACTAGCCGGCACCGGGCACCAGCCAGTGACCGGAGAAGGCACGCCAGCCGACGAACGCCAGCCGCAGCACCATGAACGTGCTCAGGCCTGACCAGATGCCGAGCAGACCCCAGCCGAATACCAGCGACAGCCAGATCAGCGGCAGGAAGCCGAGCAGCGCGCTGATCAGCGTCGCGTTGCGCATGAACTTCGCGTCACCGGCGCCGAGCAGCACGCCGTCGAGTGCGAAAACGATTCCGGCGACCGGCAATTGCGCCACCATGAACCACCACGGCACGCCGATCGCGTCGAGCACGGAGCGGTCGTCGGTGAACACGCTCGGGAGCACCGAAGCGCCGACGGCGAAGATGCCTGCCAACAACGCGGACGCAAGGGTGGAGAAGATCGTCACGCGCCACGCGACGGACTTGGCGTGCGCCAGCTGGCCTGCGCCCAGTGCCGCCCCGACCAGCGACTGCGCGGCAATCGCGAGCGAATCAAGTACCAGCGCAAGGAAATTCCACAGCTGGAGCACCACCTGGTGGGCGGCGACAGCGGCCGCACCGAACCGGGCGGCGACGGCGCCTGCCGAGACGAAGCAGGCCTGGAACGCCATCGTGCGTAGCACCAGATCGCGACCCATCACGACCTGAGCACGCAACACCGCCGGCTGAATCCGCAGCGGCACCCGCTCGGCGAGCAGCGAGCGCACGAAAAGCACGGCGGCCACCCACTGCCCCACCAGGTTTGCGATAGCCGAGCCGGCGAGCTCCAGCCTGGGCATGCCGAGCCAGCCGTACACCAACAGCGGACACAGCACGGCCGACACCCCGAAGCCGGCGGCGACATAGCGCAGCGGGCGTGCGGTGTCCTGCACGCCGCGCATCCAGCCGTTGCCCGCCGCCGAGACCAGGATCGCCGGCACGCCGACGATCGCGATTCGGACCCATGGCAACGCGGCTCCGGCGATGTCACCGCCGGCGGCCAACGCCGACACCAACGGCACCGCGACGGCCTCGACCACGACGACGATCAGCGCGCCAAGGCCCAGCGCCAGCCAGGTGGCCTGCACGCCCTCCCCGACGGCCGCCCCGCGGTTGCCCGCACCGAATAACCTGGCCGAACGTGCCGTGGTGCCGTACGACAAGAAGGTCATCTGTGAGCTGAGCGTGCTCAGAATCAGCCCGCCGATCGCCAGCCCGGCCAGTGCCAGCGCACCCAGCCGGCCGACGACTGCGATGTCGAACAGCAGGTAGATCGGTTCGGCGGCCAGCACCCCGAGCGCGGGGAACGCAAGCGCGGCGATGCGCCTACCGGTGGCGGGAGCGATCGGCAGATCGCCCTCCGGCTCAGCCAAGAGCGGTATAGAGCGCCTGAACGACGTCGTCCACGGATCCGGTCGCCGAGTAACCGGCGGCCAAGCGGTGCCCGCCGCCGCCGAAGGCACTGGCGACTGCGGCGAGGTCGTAGGACTTCGCGCGCATCGAGACCGACCAATGTGCGGGCTCGATCTCCTTGAACACCGCCGCCACCTCGGCCTGCTGCGTGGTGCGCACGATGTCGACGATGCTCTCGACTTCCTCGGGGCGCGCGTTGGCCCATTCCTGGTGTCCGACAACGGCATACACCAGTCCGCGGCCACCGGCGGCGTCCGGGCGCAACTGCGCCAACGACAGCACACGCGACAACATCGGCAGCCACGCGAACGGGTGCGTGTCGAGCAGAGCACGGCTGATCGAGGCGTTGTCGACACCGAGCTCCAGCAGCCGCGCGGCCAGTCGATGCGCGCGGGCGCTGGCCCACCGGAACGACCCGGTATCGGTGGTCAGCCCGGCATACAGGCAGTGCGCGACGCCGACGTCGATCGGCTTGCCCCATGTGTCGAGCAGCTCCGCGACCAGCATCGTGGTGGAGTCGGCCGACGGATCGACGTAGTTGGCGGTGCCGAACAGATGGTTGGAGGCGTGATGGTCGATCACCAGCAGCTCGCGACCGGACTCGGCCAACTCACTGAGAGCGCCGAGCCGGTTGACGCTGGGAATGTCGACGGTGACGATCAGGTCGGCGTCGCGCCGCATGCTCTCCGGGCTTACCAGCAGATGCCCACCCGGCAGCGACTGCAGGGACTCGGGCAGCTCGGCGGGCGCGGCGAAACTCACCTCGACGGCCTTGCCGGCGTGATCGAGCACCAGCGCGAGCGCCAGACCCGCACCGATGGTGTCCGCGTCGGGATAGACATGGCAGACGACGCCGACGGTGGTGGCGGCGTCCAGCAGGTCGGCCGTTTGGCGCGCGTCGACGCGCGTGCCCTCGATGGGAGGGGCGTCAGTCATCTTGTCGATCGCGGTCACCAGTGTCCTCAGCGTCAAGCCCGTTATCCAGCTCCCCGCTCGAACCCTCAGCCCCGCCCTTACGGTACGGGTCTTCCTCGCCCGCGTGCTTGGCACCCTGCCGAACTCTAGCCAAATCCTCATCTGCGGCCCGTGCGCGAGCCAGCAGATCCTCCATGTGGGCAGCGGTATCCGGCACCTTGTCCAGGACAAACGACAGCGTGGGTGTGAACCGTACCCCGGTGCCTGCTCCGACCTTTGTCCGCAGGGTTCCCTTAGCGCGTTCCAGCGCAGCGGCCGCGCCGGCATAGTCGGGTTCGTCCTGCAAAGTCTCGCCGCGCACCGTGTAGTACACCGTGGCGTCGTGCAGGTCACCCGTTACCTTCGTGTCCGTAATGGTCACGAAGGCCAACGGCGGATCCTTGATCTCGAACTCGATAGCCGAAGCGACGATGGTGCCGATGCGCTTGGAGAGCCGACGGGCTCGGCCCACATCGACCACTAGGTGCGCTCCTTCTCCACCAACTCGTACGTCTCGATAACGTCGCCTTCTTTGATGTCGGAGTAGGTCAGCGTCAGACCGCATTCGTAGCCGTCACGCACCTCGGTGACATCGTCCTTCTCCCGCCGCAGCGACTGCACGGTGACGTTCTGCGCGACAACGACGTTGTCACGCAGCAGCCGTGCCTTCGAATTGCGCCGGATGGTGCCGGAGGTGACCAGGCAGCCGGCGATGTTGCCGACCTTCGACGACCGGAAGATGGCGCGGATCTCGGCGCGGCCGAGTTCCCGCTCCTCGTAGACCGGCTTGAGCATGCCCTTGAGCGCGCTCTCGATCTCGTCGATGGCCTGGTAGATAACCGAGTAGTAGCGGATCTCCACACCCTCGCGGTTCGCCAGCTCGGTGGCCTTGCCCTCGGCACGGACGTTGAACCCGATGATGATCGCGTCCGAAGCCGATGCCAGGTTGACGTTGGTCTCCGTGACGCCACCGACACCGCGGTCGATCACGCGCAGTTCGACTTCGTCGTCGACCTGGATGCCGAGCAGGGCCTCCTCCAGCGCCTCGACGGTGCCTGCGTTGTCGCCCTTGAGGATCAGGTTCAGCTGGCTGGTTTCCTTCAGCGCCGAATCCAGGTCCTCGAGGCTGATCCGCTTGCGGGTGCGGGCCGCCAGCGCGTTGCGCTTGCGCGCGCTGCGCCGGTCGGCGATCTGTCGCGCAATGCGGTCCTCGTCGACGACCAGGAAGTTGTCGCCTGCGCCGGGCACCGATGTGAAGCCGATGACCTGCACAGGTCGCGACGGGAGCGCCGCCTCGACGTCGTCGCCGTGCTCGTCGACCATGCGGCGGACGCGGCCGTACGCGTCGCCTGCGACCACCGAGTCGCCGACGTGCAGCGTGCCGCGCTGAATCAGCACGGTGGCCACCGGTCCACGACCACGGTCCAGGTGCGCCTCGATGGCCACACCCTGGGCCTCCATATCGGGGTTCGCCCGCAGGTCAAGCGCGGCGTCGGCAGTCAGCACGACCGCCTCGAGCAGCGCCTCGATGTTGGTGCCGAGCTTCGCCGAGATGTCGACGAACATCGTGTCGCCACCGAAGTCCTCGGCCACCAAGCCGTACTCGGTGAGCTGCCCGCGGATCTTGGCAGGATCGGCACCTTCCTTGTCGATCTTGTTGACCGCCACCACGATCGGCACATCGGCCGCCTGCGCGTGGTTGATGGCCTCCACCGTCTGCGGCATGACGCCGTCGTCGGCGGCGACCACCAAGATCGCGATGTCGGTGGCCTTCGCACCGCGGGCACGCATGGCGGTGAACGCCTCGTGACCGGGGGTGTCGATGAAGGTGATCGGTCGAATCGTGCCGTCGAGATCCACCTCGACCTGGTACGCGCCGATGTGCTGGGTGATGCCGCCGGCCTCTTCCTCGCGGACGTTGGCCTTGCGGATGGTGTCCAGCAGTCGGGTCTTGCCGTGGTCGACGTGGCCCATGACCGTGACCACCGGTGGCCGGGTCTCGAGATCTTCCTCGCCGCCCTCGTCCTCGCCGTAGGTGAGGTCGAAGGACTCCAGCAGCTCGCGGTCCTCGTCTTCGGGCGACACGACCTGAACGACGTAGTTCATCTCGCTGCCGAGCAGCTCGAGCGTCTCGTCGCCGACGGACTGCGTGGCAGTCACCATCTCGCCGAGGTTGAACAGCGCCTGCACCAGCGAGGCCGGGTTGGCGTCGATCTTCTCGGCGAAGTCGGACAGCGACGCGCCACGGGCCAGCCGGATGGTCTCGCCGTTGCCGTGCGGCAGCCGCACGCCGCCGACGACCGGCGCCTGCATCGAGTCGTATTCCTGCCGCTTCTGCCGCTTCGACTTGCGACCACGCTTCGGCGCGCCACCGGGACGACCGAACGCGCCGGCGGCTCCGCCGCGCTGACCTGGCCTTCCACCGCCGCCACCGCCGCCACCGGGACGGCCGCGATAGCCGGCACCCGCGGGGGCAGCGCCACCGCCACCGCCGCCGCCACCACCGCCACCGCCACCGCTGCGGTAGTTACCTCCGCCGCCACCACCGGCACCACCGGGGCGACCGCCGGCGCCCGCACCGGGGCCACGGCCGCCGGGGCCGGGACGCGGCCCACCTGGGCGGCCGCCGGGAGCCGGGCGAGTTCCGCCCGGGCGCGGCGGCATATTGCCCGGCGACATGCCGGGTCGCGGCGCACCCGGCCGCGGGCCGCCGGGACCGGGCCGGGGCCCTTGAGGACGGGGTATCGGCCGGTCAACCGGCTGCGCCGAGGAGAACGGGTTGTTGCCGACGCGCGGGGTGCGCGCGGCCGGCTTGGGCGCACCGGGCACAGGGCCTGGACGTGGGCCAGGGGTTGCGCCAGGCGTGGGACCGGGCCGGGCCGGGGCGGGCGCCGCTGGCGGGGGCGCCACTGCTGCCGCCGCGGGTGGCGCGGCCACCGGTTCTGCCGGTGCCACGGGCGGCGCGGGCGGCGCGGGCTTGGGCGCCGGCGCCTGTTCGGGCGCGGCCTTCGTCGCGGCCGCGGCGGCTACCTTGGCCGCCGAGCCATTGCCTGCGGTCTTGACCTTCTCCGCGGCCGGCTTCGCGCCACCGAACGACTCGCGCAGTCGACGCGCGACGGGTGCCTCGACTGTGGAGGACGCGGATTTGACGAATTCGCCCTGTTCGCTAAGCCGGGCGAGGACTTCCTTGCTGGTGACACCGAGTTCCTTGGCCAACTCGTGTACGCGGGCCTTACCTGCCACTACATCTCCTGTCTGGAGGCGACAGCGGTGGTAGGCGCCGCGCCTCGGGTTTAGCTATGACGCATGGTCATCGAGACTTCACGGTGTGCTCATGTTCTTCGCTACCTGTTCTGTTGCCGGGTTGATCAAGCTCGTCAGTGCCTCCAACTGCACTTACGTGCTCGATCACCGCGGTGATGTCCGGTGAACCGGTGATGCGCAGCGCTCGTACGAATGCTCGCCGCCGAATTGCTGCGTCCAGGCACGCCTGAGTGGGATGCAGCCAGGCACCCCGCCCCGGCAGTTGTCTCGCTGTGTCAACGGTCACGGCATGATCGCCATTCCCGTCGACCGCGACTACCCGAAGCAGTTCGACGGCCAGCTCTCGTTTCCGGCAGCCAACGCACGTCCGCACCGGTCCGACGGATCCGTCGGGGCTGCGTCCGTGCGCCGAAGCCGAAGTCTCGCGCTGGATCACAGCTGAGTCTACCGTCTGCTTGCTTGCGATCCGAAACGGCAGTGCTGGTCTGGGCTCTGGGCCCACACGTCAGTAGGGGATTACCGGTCGTGCACCGCGCCGTGGGCCGCCCCAGGGTCCCGAGGGGAATCGGCTGCCTGCGCGGCATCGCTTCGGATGTCGATCCGCCAGCCCGTCAGCCGGGCCGCCAGGCGGGCATTCTGGCCTTCCTTGCCGATGGCCAACGACAGCTGGAAATCGGGCACGACGACGCGGGCGGCGCGCGCGGAGTCATCGATGACGCTCACCGACACGACCTTGGCCGGGGACAGCGCGTTGGCCACGAACCGGGCCGGGTCCTCGTCGTAGTCGATGATGTCGATCTTCTCGCCGGACAGCTCACTCATCACGTTGCGCACCCGCTGGCCCATCGGCCCGATGCAGGCGCCCTTGGCGTTGAGGCCCGGCACCCGCGAGGTGACCGCGATCTTCGACCGGTGGCCGGCTTCACGCGCGACGGCGACGATCTCGACGGACCCGTCGGCGATCTCGGGAACCTCCAGCGAGAACAATTTGCGCACCAGGTTGGGGTGGGTGCGCGACAAGGTGATCAGGGGCTCGCGGGCGCCGCGGGTGACGCCGACGACGTAGCACCGCAACCGGTCGCCGTGTTCGTACCGCTCACCGGGTGCCTGCTCGGCGGCGGGAATGACGCCCTCGGATCCCTTGGTCTCGCTGCCCATTCGGACGACGACGAGACCACGGGCGTTCGCGCGCGCATCGCGTTGAATGACGCCCGCGACGATATCGCCCTCCCGTGCCGAGAACTCGCCGTAGTTCTTCTCGTTCTCCGCGTCGCGCAGTCGCTGCAGGATCACCTGACGTGCGGTGGTGGCCGCGATGCGACCGAATCCTTCTGGGGTGTCGTCCCATTCGTGAATGACGTTGCCGTCGGCGTCGGTCTCCCGGGCGATCACCTTGACGACACCGGTCTTGCGGTCGATGTCGATGTGGGCGTCGGCCTCGTGGCCTTCGGTATGGCGATAGGCGGTCAGCAGCGCCGACTTGATCGTATCGACGACCACGTCGACCGAGATGCCCTTGTCGGCCTCGATGGCGTGCAGTGCCGCCATGTCGATGTTCACGCTGAAGCCTCCTTCCCGGATTGGCCGGCCAGCTCCAGCTCACGCTGGTTTGGCGGCGAAAACTCAACCTGGACAACGGCTTTGGTGATGCCGTCGACCGGTAGTTCACGAACCGTCAAGTTGGCCTTCCCACCTTCGCGCACCACGAGTCGCACGGTGCCGCCGCGGATTTCGCCGAGGCGGCCGGTCAGCTGCGAGCCGTCGGACAGGGTGAGTTCGACCTTGCGGCCCCGCGCGCGGCGGTAGTGCTTTTCGGTGGTCAGCGGGCGATCGACACCCGGCGATGTGACCTCGAGGACGTAAGGCGGTGAGTCGATGCGATCCAGCACATCGGACGCAGACCGGGACAGCTGCGCGATCGAGTCGAGATCAAGAGGTTCGTCGCCGTCGGCGACCACAGTGATGCGCGGCGGGCGAGCTGCGGTGTCGATCACCACATCTTCGATTTCATAACCTGCGCGCGCGAACTCGCCGTCGAGTAGCTCGATCACCTGTTTCTGCGACGGTAATCCCGCAGAACGCTCCGTCACGGCGAGCTCCTCATCTTGAGTTGTCCGGACACGATTCCGCGCAGCGCAACTTGGAACCGACTATCAACGATACGCCAGGGCCGCCGTGGCAAGCGGCAAACGCGCAGCGGCGTCCAGCGAATGCGCGGTGCGCCAGCAATGGCAGGATGTTGCACGTGCCGCGCTCGCCGCTGACCGTAAGTAGACGACAAATGTTGTTCGGAGCGGCGGCCCTGGCATTGCTGAGCGGAACCGCGACCGCATGTGCGGCGTCACCGCCACCGCCGGAAGTCGACGAACTGGTAGCGCAACTCGACCGGGCCCGCGCCGACAGCCAGCTCGCCACAGACGCCGCGGCGGCAACGCTGCCCCCACCGGCGGCGCAGGCGCTGACCGCAGTGGCGTCCGAGCGTTCCGCGCACGCGCAGGCCTTGTCCGATGCGCTCGTCCGGATGGTCGGCAAGAATGCGCCGACGACGACCTCGACCAGTACGACCGCTGCACCGGCGAACGCGCCCAGCACCGACGACGTGATCGCCGCCCTGCGTCAGTCAGCCGACAGCGCCGCACAATTGGCGGCCAAGCAGTCCGGCTATCGCGCAGGGCTGCTCGGCTCGATCGCAGCATCGTGCACCGCTGCCTACACGGTCGCGCTGGTCCCGGCCAAGGCGGCGCAATGACGTCACCGGAACCGACGCCCACTACCACCACTACCACCACGTCCTCGCGGGCGGCCGAACCCACCACGCCGGGACGGCCGTCGGATGCCGCGAACGCTGCCCTGTTCGACGCGATCACCACCGAGCACGCGACGATCTACGGCTACGGACTGGTTTCGGCGCACTCGACACCCGATGTCAACAGCCTGGTTTCGGCCTCGATGGCGGAGCACCGGGACCGGCGTGAGGGGGCCATCGCAATCCTCAAGTCGCGGTCCGTCGACCCGCCGCTGCCGGCCGCCGGCTATCAGCTCCCGATCGAGGTCGACAACCCCACCGATGCGGCCAATCTCGCAGTGCGTATGGAAGAGGATGCCGCCGCCGCATGGCGTGCGGTGCTCGAGCAGGCGACCGAAGAGCAGGACCGGGTGTTCGCGGTGACGGCGCTGACACAGTGCGCGGTGGCAGCGGCCCGATGGAGCCGGGTGCTGGGCATCTCGCCGATCACCGTCGCCTTCCCTGGCGGCAGCGAATAACTGGCGAGCGGGACCTAAGACGCCAGCGCCGCCGCGATGTCGGCCGCGGCGTTGCCGACTGCGATCTCCCGCGTCTCGCCGGTGAAGCGGTTGCGCAACTCGACCACGCCATCGGCCCAGCCGCGGCCCACCACGACGATCCAGGGCACCCCCAGCAACTCGGCATCCTTGAACTTCACACCCGGTGATGCCTTCCGGTCGTCGAGCAGCACCTCGATGCCCAGCCGGTCCAGAGCTTCGGCGAGCTCGGCGGCGCCCGCACGCGCGGCCTCGTCCTTGTTGGCGATCACCACGTGCGCGTCGAATGGCGACACCGACGACGGCCACCGCAGCCCCAGCTCGTCGTGGTGCTGTTCGGCGATCACGGCCACCAGGCGCGAGACGCCGATGCCGTATGAACCCATGGTCAGCCGTACCGGCTTGCCGTCCTCGCCGAGCACGTCCGCGGTGAACGCATCGGTGTACTTGCGGCCGAGCTGGAAGATGTGGCCGATCTCGATGCCGCGTGCCGCCACAAGCGGACCCGCGCCGTCGGGCGACAGGTCGCCGTCGCGTACCTCGGCGGCCTCGATGGTGCCGTCGGCGACGAAATCACGACCGGCGACCAGACCCACGACGTGCTTGCCCGGCTCGTCGGCGCCGGTGATCCAGGCCGTGCCGTCCACCACGCGCGGATCGACGAGGTAACGAACACCGTTGGCCAGCAACGCTTTCGGGCCAATGTAGCCCTTCGCCAGGAAGCGATGCTTGGCGAAGTCGGCCTCGTCCAGCAGCGCATACTCGGCGGGATCGAGCGCCGCCGCCAGCCGCTTCTCGTCGACCTCGCGGTCCCCGGGCACACCGACCGCGAGCAACTCCCAGTCGCCGCCGGGCTGACGCATCTTTAGCGCCACGTTCTTCAGCGTGTCGGCGGCGGTCACCTCGCGGTCCAGAGCCGTGTTGGCCCAGTCGACGAGCGTGGCGATCGTCGGGGTGCCCGGCGTGTCATACACCTTGGCATCGGGCTGCCCCTCGATCGACGGCGACTCCGGCACGGCCGTGATCACCGCCTCGACGTTGGCGGCATATCCCGATTCCAGGCACCGGACAAAGGTGTCCTCGCCGATTTCACTTTCGGCCAGGAATTCCTCCGACGCGCTGCCGCCCATGGCCCCGGACACTGCGGAGACGATGACGTAGCGGACACCGAGCGTGGCGAAGATCCGCTGGTATGCGTCCCGATGCCGCTGGTAGACGGCCGCCAGGCCCTCGTCGTCGACGTCGAACGAATACGAGTCCTTCATCAGGAACTCGCGGCCGCGCAGGATGCCGGCACGCGGCCGGGCCTCGTCGCGGTACTTCGTCTGGATCTGGAACAACAGCAACGGGAAGTCCTTGTAGCTGCTGTACTCCCCCTTGACCGTCAGCGTGAACAGCTCTTCGTGGGTCGGCCCGAGCAGGTAGTCGTTCTTGCGCCGGTCCTGAAGCCGGAAGACGCCATCGCCGTACTCGGTCCAGCGGTTGGTCACCTCGTACGGACCCTTGGGAAGCAGCGCGGGGAACAGAATCTCTTGTCCGCCAATGGCAGTCATTTCGTCGCGGACGACCTGTTCGATCTTGCGCAGCACCCGCAGGCCAAGGGGAAGCCAACTGTAGAGGCCGGGGCCGACCGGGCGGATGTAGCCGGCCCGGATCAGCAGCTTGTGGCTGGGCACCTCGGCGTCGGCGGGGTCGTCTCGCAGGGTGCGCAGGAACAGCTCGGACATGCGGGTGATCACAGCCGACCACCTTACTGACGTGCCCGCTTGGTGGTCGCCGAGGCCGCCTGCGTCAGCGCTGCACCGCCGATCGCCCGCCAGAACGGCGCCTGATATGCCCCGCCCGCTGCGGATTGCCCAGGATCACGAAGAGCACCACGGTCAACCCGATGCCGAGCATGGCCCGATAGCGCGTTGACCTGGTCGACGACCTGCCCGGCGCCGGAGCGTGCGTCAATCCCGTCCCTGCCAGGTGCAGACGCACGCCTCGTTGCCCTCCGGGTCGGCCAGCACCCAAAACGCCGGCGCCGCAGCGTCGGACAGCAGGCGTCCACCCGCAGCGATTGCGGCGTCGATTCGGGGCCTGGCCTCTTCGTGCGGCACGTCGACGTCGATGTGGATCCGATTGCGCTGCGGCCGTGGCGCGTCCATCTGCTGAAACCAGATCGCGGGGCCCCGGCAGGACGGGTCGACCAGGGCGGCCTGCAATTCGGAACCGGGTTCGTCGGCGTATCCGGTGACCGCCTTCCAGAAGGGGCGCACCAGAGCGATGTCGAGCGCATCGATCGCGATTTCCAGCGCCTGCGCGGCGCCCGGCGCCAGCCGCAGTCCCCGTGCCGCCAGCGCGCCGGACACGGCACGCGCCAACCGGATGTCGCGCCCGGTGACCGCGCCGACGTCGGCGGAGTGCAGCTGCAGCACGGTGCGGTCGGCGCGGATGTCGACGGTCAAGTGTCCCTGCCCGTCCGCCCCGACCGCCGAAACGGCAAGCGACGCCGCCTCACTGCCCTCGAGTAGCGATCGGGTCGGCGCCTCCGCGTGGATGGCCCCGAGGATCAGGCGCCAGCCCGCCGCGTCGACCGCATCGGAGATCTGCTGGCGCGTCGGCCTTACGTCGTCGTCCACCGCGTCAGCGTATCTACAGCTCGCCGGCCTCGACGGCTTCGCGAGTGTGCTGCGCCGTGGCGATCTGGCGTGCCGAGAAGCCGATCCAGAACGCGGTGATGCCGACGAGTATCGCGGTGCCGGCCACCCACAGCAGCGAGTAGGTGTAGCCCGCATCGAGGGCGTCGAGCTGGGCAGGCGTCATGTCCTTGACCGGCCCGGTGGTCCCGCCCAGGTACAGCGTGCGCGACGTCTGCACGGCCTGGATGACGACGAGCATCAACGGGCCGCCGAGATTCTGCACCATCAGCGTGATCGACGAAACCGGGCCGATCTCCCGCGGGCCGACCTCCGCGACGGCGCACAGCGGCAGGATCACCGAGATCACGCCAATACCGAAGCCGCCCACCACAATCGGCACGACGAGATCGGGGAAGTACGGGATGTTGCGGTTCAGCGTCGAGCCGTACAGCATCGCGCCAAGCACGAACACACCGCCGCCGATGATCAGCCACCGCGGTGCGACATAGGGCGCGGCCCTGGCGGCCAGCACATTGCCGAGGCCGAGCGCGAGCGCGAACGGGATGAAACTGACGCCTGCCCGCAGCGCCGAATACCCCATCACGTCTTGGACGTAGAGGCCGATCATCACGGTCAGCGTCAGCAGCACGCCACCCGCGAGGAACAACGAGATGAACGTCATCACGCGATTGCGGTTGTCGAACACCGAGAACGGAACGATCGGGTGATCGGCGGTGCGCTCGACGATCAAAAACGCGATCAAGAACACCACCGCAGCGATGCCCGCGCCGATCACCCACGGGTCGACCCAGCCACGCGGCGGGCCCTGGGTGAACACCAGCACCGCCGACGTGCAGCCAAGCGTGGCCAGCAGTGCGCCGGTGACGTCGAGTTTGAGACGCTCATGGTGCGTCTCACCGAGCCTCAGCACAGCGATCGTGATGATGACGATGCCGATCGGCACGTTGATCAGGAACGCCAGCCGCCATGAGACGACGGTCAGTGCACCGCCGAGCACGAGGCCCAGCACCGAGCCCACGCCCTGCATCGCCGCCGACACCGCCATTGCGCGGTTGCGTGCGTATCCAACCGCGTACGTCGTCGCGATCAGCGCCAGCCCCGTCGGCGCGGCCACGGCGGCACCGGTGCCCTGCACCGCGCGGGCGACGATCAGCGTCGGGGCGTCGGTGGCCAGCCCGCACACCAGCGAGGCGATCGTGAACACGCCGACGCCGGAAAGAAACGCTCGCTTGTGACCGATCGCATCGCCCACGCGGCCGCCGAGTAGCAGCAGGCCGCCGAACGTCAGCACATAGGCGGTGATGACCCAGCTCTTGCCGGCATCGGAGAGGTCCAGCTCGGCCTGCATCCGCGGCAGCGCGACGATGACGATGGTGCCGTCGAGCGTCGACATCAGCTGCATGCCGGTGATCGCGATGATCGCGATGCCGAGCACAGACGGCGACAAAGGTGCGGTGGAGCGCTCCGTCGACTCGCCTGCAGACATGGGTTGCCAGCCTACCGATTGGTGACTTGGGCGCGCCTGGGGACGCTAGGCGGACGTATGCGCGCCGAAATCTAGAGCTCTCCGGCGTCGAGCGCGTCCTTGACTTCCTGCGCGTGGGCCACCTGGGCCGAGGTGTAGCCGATGAACAGTGCCGCGCCACCGACGATGACGGCGACCGCCGCCACCCACAGCAGGCCGTAGGTGTAGCCCTGGTCGAGTGCATGCAGCTGCGCAGTGTCCATGAACTTCACCGGGCCAGTGGTGCCGCCCAGATACAGCGTGCGCGACGTGATGACGGCCTGGATAACGGCCAGCACCACGGGGCCGCCCAGGTTCTGCAGCATCAGCGCGATCGCGGACACCGGGCCGATCTGGTCGAAGCCGACACCGGCGATGGCCGACACAGTCAACGGGACCACGATCATTCCGATGCCGAAGCCGCCGACGGTGATCGGCAGCACCAGGTTCGGGAAGTACGGGATGCCGCCGTTGAGCGTCGAACCGTAGAGCATTGCCCCGAGCACCAGCACGCCGCCGGCGATCACCAGCACCCGCGGCGGGAACAGCGACACCAGATGCGACGACAGGCCCAGGCCGATGCCGAGCGCGATGACGAACGGGATGAAGCCGACGCCTGCGTGCAACGCGCTGTAGCCCATGATGTCCTGCACGTACAGGCCGATCAGCACGGTCAACGTGAACATCACGCCGCCGGCGAGGAAGACAGCCGCGAACGTCGCCACGCGGTTGCGGTCCTTGAAGAGTTCGAACGGCACGACGGGGTTGTCGGCGGTGCGCTCGACGTAGAGGAACGCGATCAGGAAAACCAACGCCGCCACGCCCGAACCCACCGTCAGGGGCGACAGCCAGCCCTGTTCCGGGCCCATCGAGAAGCCGAAGACCGCGGCGGTACAGCCGAGGGTGGCCAGGATGGCGCCCGCGGCGTCCAGCTTCAGCCGCTCGCGCTGCGTCTCACGCAGCGTCTTGCGGGCCAGGCGGATCATCAGCAGGCCGATCGGGATGTTGATCAGGAACGCCCACCGCCAGGACACCTCGGTCAGCGCACCGCCGACGATGAGGCCCATCACCGAGCCGACACCTGTCATCGCGGCGAAGATCGCGGTGGCTGCGTTGCGAGCCGGCCCCTTGGGGAACGTCGTCGCGATCAGCGCCAACGCGGTCGGTGACGCGATGGCCGCTCCGACGCCCTGCAGCAGTCGAGCGGTGACCAGCGTCGCCTCGTTCCACGCCAGACCGCACAGGATCGAGGCGATGGTGAACAGCGCGACGCCGACGATGAAGGTGCGCTTGCGGCCGATGGTGTCGCCGAGACGACCGCCCAGAAGCATCAACCCGCCGAAGGTCAGTACGTAGGCCGTGATCACCCAGCTCCGGCCCGCGTCGGACAGGCTCAGCTCGTCCTGGATCCTAGGAAGCGCGACGATGGCGACGGTGCTGTCCATGGTGGCGAGCAGCTGCATGCCGCCGATCGCGATGACCGCGGCGATAAACCGCCGCGACGGCAGCCAGGCCGGGTACCTGCTGGTTTGCTCCAGCGCCGGGTATTCGCTGCTCTTGGGAAAGCGCAACGGTTGTGACCGGTTAGCCCCGCCTTCGGCGTCACGGTGGATGGCAGCGCGCTCTGCGTCATTGAGAGCCGTCATAGCGGGTTACCTTACAGTAATCTTAAGAATCCTTTAACCGCCGAATGCCGCGACGGAGCCGATCACGATGATCGCGGGCGGCCGGATGCCCTCGTGCCGGATCCGCTCAGGTGCGTCGGAAAGCGTCGCGCGCAAAGTTCGCTGAGCCGTCGTGGTGCCGTGCTGCACCACGAGAACCGGCGTATCCGCTGGTCGGCCGCCATCCAGCAGCGCCTTGGTGAACAACTCGATGCGCTCGACCGCCATCAGCAACACGATGGTGCCCGACATCGAGGCCAGCGCATTCCAATTCACTAACGATTCGGGGTGGCCGGGCGCGACATGGCCGCTGACCACCACGAACTCATGCGTGATCGCCCGATGGGTGACCGGAACGCCCGCAAGCGCGGGAACTGCTATGGCACTCGTCACACCCGGCA
>Ga0157378_10001938_pt1 | contig 18570 bp, 21 predicted proteins | sample M65metaG_FD_115309 | JGI IMG/M metagenome (GOLD analysis project Ga0157378, IMG submission 115309) | Miscanthus rhizosphere microbial communities from Kellogg Biological Station, Michigan, USA - M6-5 metaG | ecosystem: Host-associated > Plants > Roots > Rhizosphere > Soil | place: USA: Michigan...
CGCCTACACGATTTGTGGATTTAACCCGCCGCACGAGGTTGAGGAATACCAAAAGTATCTCGGACTGATGCCCATGGGTTTTGGCGACGACATGATGCACTTCAACGGTATTGGCGAGCAGGTCGTGTGGGCCATCAATAATGTGGAGAAGCCCAACGCCGCCGACCTCGAGCGCTTTTACCAGATCGCGAAGTGGGCGGCGGGGCGCGGCTATGGGCTCACCTTTCATTGCGGCACGGACGCCGCCGTTGACGCCATCCTGAAAGTTTTCGAGCGGGTGGATAGCGAGGTCTCCATCAAGAATCTGCGCTGGTCGATTGCGCATTTGAACGATGCGTCTCCCGCCAGCCTCCGCCGGATGAAAGCGCTGGGCATGGGCTGGACCATGCAGGACGCGATGTACTTCTCAGGCGAAGAAACCGAACGCCGGTCTGGCGTAGACGCCGCGCGCCGGATGCCTCCGGTGGAGACAGCGCGCGAGATCGGAGTGCCGGTGGGCGCAGGCACGGATGCTCATCGCGTGGCTCCGTACAGTCCGTTTACGGCCCTGCAGTGGGCACTGGATGGCAAGACGGTGGGCGGGAAAGCGGTGCGCGGTCCGGAAGAAACGCCCAGCCGTGCGAACGCTCTGCGGGCCTATACGCAGGGCAGCGCGTGGTTTTCGCATGATGATGACAAGCGCGGGGCGCTCGAGCCAGGAAAGTTTGCCGATCTGGCGGTGCTTACGAAAGACTACATGACCGTGCCAGTGGAGCAGATCGGCGGGATCGAGTCCGTGCTCACCATGGTGGGCGGGAAGATTGTTTACGCAGCAGGGCCGTTCGCTTCGTATAAATAGAGAGAACACCGAGGAGTGCAAAGAAAAATGCGGCCAAAGCCGGCCGTTGCTGCATCGGATAATCGAGCAGGCCGTGAATCCACACACAGAGGATGCCCACGCCCCACAGCGATTGCACGGCCGGCCGCACGCTCCAGACGGCGATAGCCAACATCAGAGCGAAGAAGGGTAGCCCGCCCTCGGCCGCCCATTGCACCCAATCGTTGTGAGCCTGGTTCACGAAGCTTCCATCGTCAAACCGCGCGTAGCTGGGATAGGCTTCTGGCCAAGTCCCCAGCCCAAAACCGGTCAGGGGTCTGTCCCGTGACACGCTAACGGAGGATAGTACCAGGTCTTGGCGTAGTGAATAAGGATTGGGTTCCTGCAGGCGCTTCCAGAGTGTCTCCCAGCCCACAATTCCCGTGAAGATGACTACCGCGCCGAGACTCCCCAGCACCACGCGCGCGAGCACGCGCCGGTCGATCATCCCGCGCCAGAACGCGATCATGGGGATGACCACGATCTCCGTCAGGCACAGGATCGAACCCATGCGCGACCCGCCGGTGACCACCGAGGCGAACAGCGTGGCGACGGTCGCGGCGTGCAGCATCCAACGCCGCCGGTCGCGAATGACGCCGATCATCGCCACGGGTAAAATGGCTTCGACAAACGCGGCGTACTGATTCTTGTACACAAAAGGCCCCAGCGTGGGAGAATCCGAAGCGGTGTCGAAGATCCAAAATGCTTTCCCAGGCGGCGACGTGAAGAAGGTAAAGATCGAGACGACCGCGAGAATGCCGGTGAATATCAAAGCGCCGCGTAGAAAGCGTTCCCGCTCTTGGGAATTGCTATAAATGCTTGCCGCCAGCGCAAAAGCAGCCAGATTCGCCACCCAATTCAGGGTGGCTTCGAGGGTAGTGACGCGATCCGCGGACCACTGTGCGACTATCTGTAACCCACCCCAAGCGACCGCCGCGGTAAGCAGGCAGCCAACGAAATTGACACCGATGGCACGACGCTGGAGGATCCTCGCCGCCGCCAGCGCAAGCAGTGCCACCTGAAAAGCACTCAGCGCCCAGCGAGCCGGGACCCAAAGCGTGAGGATTCCGAAGCAGAGGATTGCAGCCAGCCACATACTGGGCCGCTAGTAGGCGCCGCGGCCGCAAATGACCGCGGCCGCAGTACGCGCGACGATATACAGATCCATCCATGGCGACCAGTTGCGAATGTAGTAGGTATCGAGCGCCTCCTGCACTCTTAGATCGCCGTTGCTGCGGGCTGACACTTGCCATAACCCGGTGAGTCCCGGTAATACCCGCCTGCGCAGTGTGCGGAACTCACGGGAAAACTTTTGCAAGTGATAGTCGGGGAGCGGACGGGGACCCACCAAGCTCATCTTACCCTGGAGCACACTCCACAATTGCGGCAACTCGTCGAGGCTGGTGCGGCGCAGCAACCGTCCGATCACCGGTAAGATTCGTGGATCATGTGGCAGCTTGAAGTGCAGGTTCCAGTGTTCGCGGTCTTCGGGATGGATGCGGAACCAGTCCTCCAACAAGGACTCTCCGTCTACGCGCATGGTGCGCAGTTTCCAGACGGTCAGTGCTTCGCCATCCAAGCCTTCGCGTTGTTGACGGTAGAACGCCGGGCCGCGGCTGGTGAGTTTGATCCACACCACCGCCAGCAACATCACCGGCAAGCTAGCCAGGAACAGGGGCAGCGCGACGGCGCGGTCCATCGCGGTTTTGAGTGCGTGGTTGCGGTGGATCATGAGATTCTTTTTGATCTCAAAGCCCAACGAGCCACCGAGATCCCGAGCCGTCACCCACAGGCTCTCTACGCCGGCCAGATCTGGAACGACGATCAACCGTGGATAATTCAACTCCTGCAGCAGGGATGCGGCGTCTTCCTTCCCAAGGTCGGCCAAGGCAACGATGGCGGCTTCGGCGCGCTGCTCGAAATCCGGAGCCAAACCTAGCGGCCCCACCACCGGAACGTCCTCTACCGTGCAGTTCCACGAAGCCGGATGGTTATCCAGAATTGCCACGGGATTCAATCCCAGTTGAGGCTGCTGCATCAAGGTTTTTACCACAGCGCGCCCGGTCCCGCCAGCACCCAGGATCACTACGGGCATGCCCCACCGCTCCCGTCTGACCAAGAGCGCGCGCATGGCCGACTCCGCAAGCGGCGGCAGCACCAGTGCAAAGAGGAAGGTCGCCAGAAGAACGCCGCGCGAGAGCACGCCGCGGGCAACGACGCTATCCCATGCGACCAATCCACCGAACATTGCGAGCGTCGCGAGGACTCTGCGTCGTAACCGTTCCACCGGCCCTAGCAAGTATCCGGGATACAAACCGATTTGATAGTTGATAGCGGGGAGCAATAGGATGCCGGCCGCGACAGCGAGGAACTGCTCCACGCGAATCTCGGCGGTGAACCAGGAGGCCAGTAGGAGCCGCACCGAATAGCCGAGAAGAAACGCGATCTCCAGCGCGACGACATCGGTCGCGAAGATTGCCCACGGCGCTAAGTGGCCGGCTGATATCGGCCGGGCTGCAAGGCGAGGCTGTGCGGCAGTGCTCATCCGAGGGACAGTGGGTGGAGCGGGCGATCGGTATCGGTTGGATCCGGACACTTAAGCCCCGCCACTTGGAGAAAAAATCGGGCGAGAAAAGCCAGGTTATGAAATAGGTAGCGCTTCCAAAGCCGTCCCGGCTCTTGCGCCAAGCGATGAATCCACTGCAATCCCGCGCGCTGCATCCAAAGCGGGGGTTCGGCGCGAAAACCGGAGTGATAATCAAAAGCCGCGCCTACCGCAACCACCGGCAAGCTCAATGCTCCGCGAGTCTCATAGACAAACACTTCTTGACGCGGACAACCCAGGCCGACAAATAGAATGTGCGCCTCCGATTGCCGTATGCGCCCGATGAGCGCGGTCTTTTCATCGGGAGTGAGGGTTCCGAAAGTGGACGGTTCAGCGCCCACAATCCGGAGATTCAGGAATTGCTGTTTGAGCGAATTTGCCAAAGTGTCGACAACCTCCCGGCGGCTGCCGTACAAATACACGGCGAGACCTCGCGACGCCGCTTCCTTACAGATCCGCAGCATTAAGGTAGGGCCATAGACGCGATCCTTCAGTCCGGTGTGATGAGCAATATTTAGGGCCCAACGCACCGGTTGACCATCGGGAGTGACCAGATCCAATGAATTCAAGCGATGACGATGAACGCGATCCCGCGCTCCGGTCATTACGCCATGGACCGCCAGAGCAGTAACTCCCAAGGGCTGGCGCAAGGTAGCGGCTTGCAGAATCTTGGCTACCGCGCCCTCGTAATCCAGTGCGTCGATCAGGACACCCAGTAGATTGCGTTTCCCGAGCTGTTCCATGGGGGCGTGGGAATCGGTGCCGAGCCGGTAATCTCCGCGGGGTACGCTCATGGCCGGCTCCGCGCGCTTTCCATCGCACGCTGGTAGATTCCCACTAACATCTGATAATTCTTCGGCGCGGAATGCTTGGATTCGTATTCGCGCCGGGCGGCCATGCGCATGGGGGCTAACTCTTGGGGATGTTCGAAGGCCCAACGCACTTTTGTCACGAGGTCAGCGGCGTCGCCGCCTTTGAAAAGGAGACCAGTCTGGTGGCTGGTCACTAGTTCCGGCATGGATCCAAGGTCGGACGCGATTACCGGCACTCCCGATGCGAACGCTTCCATGATGACGCCTGGCGCACCTTCGTACCAGATGGATGGGACCACCAAGACGTACGCATTCTTCATTAAGTTGTGGAAATCTTCACGCGATTGGCGCCCAAGCCGGGTCACGCCGGAAGGCCAGACTGTGTTGGCGAGTGGTCCTTCTCCGACGACGGTCAAGGGGATGCCGCTCAACTGACGCCAGGCGTCCGCGAGCAGGTCGATTCCTTTTTCCGTGCATAGACGGCCTACAAACAGGGCGTAGCCGCCGCGCCCTTGGCCGATTCCCGGATCGCGTGCGAGCACGCCAGGCTTAACGGCAATCCGATCGGCCGGCAGACCTCCCGCGATGAATTTGCGGCGCGAGAATTCCGTCAGAGTCACATAAACATCAACCATCCGCTGCCAAGTGCCGGCCGCTCGATGCGCCGCTAACATGGTGACTGCGGCCGCGGTCGCGGGCCGGCTGTTGCGGTAACACGCATGCAGTAGAGCGGGCAGCAGTGACTGCTGTTCCAAGCACTCCTCACAGATTTTTCCATTGCGAAAAAAAGTCGCGCCAGCACACAGCAGCCGGTAGTTATGCAGCGTTTGTACCACCGGAATGTGGTACTTTTCCGCCGCGTAATATCCCGCGGGCGAGATCAAAGGAAACGTATTGTGAAAGTGCACCAGATCGGGTCTTTCGGAACGGAGCACTGCGAGAAGTTTGCGGTAGGAAGATTCGTTCCAAATTGCAGCGAGCCCGCTGGCGATGCCTGAGCTAATACGATGGTTCGAGTCCTCATACCTCACCACGGTGTGGCCATTTTGCTCCAGGAGCAACGCCTCGTTGGCGAAAGCTTGATCTTCGCCGCCGGGTTGCTGATAGGAGTTATGAACGCTCAATATCTTCGCCGGCACGACACCTGGTTCGCGGTGCGCCGCCTCAGTAAGCGGCTGGATCCCATCAACTAGGAGAGGCATTTGAAGGCAATCAGCATTGTGGTCTTGGTGAGTTTATCGGGCAGCAGCTTGCCCAGAGTGTGAATCAGCTTCCAGTACAAGCGATACTTGCGTGAAGTTACCGATGGATCATAATCGTCGATGAGCCGCCATTTCTCGACTTCGAATCCTTCGCGCCGGGCCAGTTCCCGGATGGTGGTTGGACAGAACCAACAGGCGTGCTCTCCGTTCGCGCAGGTCTTTGGAAAATAGTTCGCAGCATACAGGGCATACATCAAGGAAAACCCATAGGGCGTGCTCAGCACCAAGCGCCCGTCCGGGACCAGATGCTTGCGCACACGCGCGAGAAATTGCCCCGGATTGCTTAAGTGTTCGATTACTTCTCCGGCGACTACCGTATCGTACTGCCGCCCGAGCTCGAAGCTATCCGCACTTTGAACATGGATGTCCTGGATGCCCAGAGACTTCATGTGCGCGATGTTGGATTCGGAAATGTCAATGCCGGTCACCTGAAATCGTTCGCGAAGTTTTCCGTGCAGCCATCCCGGCTGATCCGGCTTCACCTCATGACCCGCACAACCGATGTCAAGCACCGCCGGTCCATTCACTAGCTTAAGAATTTCGTCCGCTCGCATAAACTCGATACCTCTTGTGATTAGAAGCCGCCGACCCTCATGGCTCCGCAGGTTGCATTCTTCCCATCCTCCTGAATCGCAACCCACCTCCCAACGGTTGGATTATGGATGGTTTCCTCAAAAGCGCGATTCACTTCGATGTCATCTGAGATGAGAAGGCCTCCGCGTCGCAGTGCTGCCAAAGCGCGTCCGAATTCCCACTTCATGTTGCGGTAGGTGTGCAGGCTGTCGTGTACGAAGACGTCGACGCTTCCTGCTTCGCTTAGAACCCTGGGCAGGACATCTCGAGCGGATCCCATCCTCAATTTCCAGCGATGCCTCAGGTGGAAAGGGATCAAATAGCCGATATAGCGATCGGCATCGTGTCGTAGCGGCGGCAGATCGATGCTGCTTAATTCGCCGAAGCCATTATCTTCCAGTGCCTGCAGGATGTATGCGGACGTCGCACCATAGGCGACGCCAGTCTCGACAACCATGCGGGGACGAAGCTGCCGGCAGGCCAGATAACACAGACGGCCCAGCGTGGGTGTTCCATTCAGGAAGTTTGCGAACGGCCCTGGTCGCTGAAGCAGATCGCCGCACCTTTCAGCAATGTGCTCTTCCAAACCGGAAAAGCCGGTGAGTGTCGATATAGAAGCAGGCGTTACCTGGAGCAAGTGCGCAACTTGGGCAATAAGGTCTTGCGGAGGCGCCGCCACTGGTAGTGCGCTCGTCGCGGAGAAGTGGTCCATCCAATCATCCACTTTGTTCCACACCCGACCGGTGATCTCGTGGGGACGGTTCGCCAACTGGAAAACTTTAGACAACAGCATATTCCGCTTTTCTCGTACCCCGGGTTATCAATTCTGCGTTGCCGTAGCCTCGTTCGAGCCGATTGCGAAACAAAGTATGACTGCCCCAACCAATACCGAAAATAGTCCAAAACGGAATCCCTGCCATAGGCCCTTCTAGAAAGACGTCGAATCCGGCAGCCACCATAAACGCGAGCCAATACGCCAACAGCCAGGCGAAAACACCAACCCACGCGGACGCGTGCAGTTGTTTGGCCAGGAAATAGGCCCTCAGCATCAGGACGGCCCACGTCAGTTGGAGCGCGCTCCACAACAAAAATCCAGGTACTCCCGACCGGGCCAGCAATGTAAGGTGAGAATTGTGGGGGCTTCGCAGAGGCTCATCCCGTGTCCCGACTTGAAAACCATCGCTGTCGGCGAGATTGATTCCGTAGCCTTTTCCTGTCCAAAAATACGGCCCACTAATGGTGTAGTCCGCGATCATTCGCCACCAATTCAAGCGCCATTGTTTCGTGGCTTCCAGGTTGCCGCGTCCGCTATCGCTAACCACGCTGGTCAAACTATCCGTAAGTTGCCGCAATGAGAGTTCACGCTCCATGCCTGGCGTCACGAATTTTAGATCCAGCGCCGCCATGGCGGCGATGAGCAGCATGCCCGCACCCGCGATTAGCACCAAACGCTCCGGCCGCGGACGCAACAATACTGCAAAGCACGCCGCCACTACGAACGCAAGCAGACCGCCCCGTACATTCATCGCCAACAGGGCATCCGCCAGGATCAAGAACACCCACCCTTGTCGAATGGGTCCAAAACCTTGCAACAACAGAGCCAGCGCCCCCGCAAGATGGACGCAATATTCGTCTCCCTTAACTAAAGGTATGGACACACTCGTCCCCTGCCAATGAGGTAGCCAATCCTGCAGGTAAAGCGTGGCGAGCCACGCCATTGGCCCCAGAATCAGAAAGGCCCTCATGCCGAGACGAAATTGCTGCATGAGAGTTTTCAGAAATCCCGGCAGCCGCAGGATCAACGCAGCCGCCACCCATGCGAATACCGCGTACGCCCAGATCACGCTGTCCCGCAAAGTATCGACGCCGTACATCTCCAAATGGGGAAGCGCACACGCTAGCTGCCACCCCATGAACCCGGTCATCAACAGGCCCAGCGGCGTCCGCAACAACGCGACGCTCCGCCTCGAGACTACAAACGCCAGTAGCGCAAACAATAACAGCAACTCGCCTACGTAAAAGGGAGGAAAACCAGCGTATCCGAAGCCCTTACCCAATAGCGCGTAGAGCACCAGCCACACGCCGTGCATGACGGCATACGCTGAGAGTAACTTCGGCCGGGTGATTCTGCGGGCGAGAGCATCAGGAGGATACACTCGTCTCACCTTCCACCCGCTGCGCGTAGTATTTGTGATAGCGGTTGTAATACGAATAGTAATACCCGGGGCTGATTTCGCGGTGCACTTCATTCAACACCACGCCCACCAGGTTGGCGCGCAACCGCGACAGGGTGGTGATCACCGACGCGAGCGCCGTGCGGCTCGTTTCACCGGCGCGAGCGACTATAATCACGCCGTCGACGACGCTCGCCATTTGCAAGGGCTCGGCGAAGCCCAGCAGCGGCGGCGCGTCTAGCACTACCAAGTCGTATTCGCGCGCGGCTTCCTCCACTAATTCGGCCAGTCCCGTGCCGATTAAATCGGAGGCGCGGCGCGTGGAAGGTCCCGCCGGGAGGATATCCAGCCCCTCCGGCTCCGGCATCCGCACCAGCGCATCGCGCCAGGAGATCTGCTGCAGCAGAACGTTCGACAACCCTACACTGTTGGGCACCTGGTACAAACGGTGGACGCTCGGCCGGCGCAGGTCGCCGTCAATCAGGAGCGTCCGCTTTCCTTGTCCTGCGTGGGTCGCGGCGAGATGCGCAGCGACAGTGGACTTGCCCTCCGAAGGTGACGCACTCGTCAGCAGAATACTGCGCAGGCGGCGATCGAAATCCGTGAGCAAAATAGAATTGCGTAGAGTCCGAATTGCCTCTTCATAAGTCGAGAGTGCCTGATATCCTGTCTCGCCTGCCACTATCGCTAGATCCTTGACACCTGCACCATTCCCGTTAAGACGCGGTCCGCTCAGCCGGCCGGCGCCGATATGCGCGTTGATGGGGCTCAGCCTGCGCCGCCAATCCTTCACCGCCGGCAGTGATCCGATGACCTCGGTTTTCATCAGCCGCGTAACCTGATCCGGATCGCGTACAGTGTTATCCAGCACGTCGCTCACAACCGCAATTCCCACGGCCAGGAAGGTCGAAGCGAGGAACGCCAGCAGAAGATTCAACCAAATCTTGGGAAACACCGGCTTCAATCCCGGCCGCGCCGGGTCGGCCACGCGAATGGAGCTGTTCTGGAAGCTGGCGTTGATTCCGGCCTCCTTGATCTTGCGCACCAGCTCTTCGTAGAGCTTCTTATCGCCGTCGGCTTCGCGCTTCAGAGTCTGGTATTCGAAGGAGCGCGAGTTCAAACGGTCGAATTCAGTCTTGGTCTCTTGCACTGCGCTCGAAATCATGGCTTCGCGATTCACCGCCTCGCGAAACTCCACCTCCACCCGCTGGCGGACGCTGTCTCCCGTGCTGGCGATCTGCGATTCCAGTTCCTGCACGCGGGTCTGAGCCTTTTTGTATTCCGGATGATTCAAGCCGTAGTGATTTTTCACCTCGGCAAATTTTTCCAGCGCGTCATTCAGATTTTCGGTCAGCCTTTTAAGGGCGTCGCCTTGCGTCGAAACCTGCGCGGCTTCGAGCGTTCCACTCTGCACGGAGTTATAGGCGGCTTCTTTCTTCACTCGATCGGCCTGCGTTTTCGTGTATTCGCTGTTGAGTTCCAGCAGGCGTGCCGAAAGGATGCTGGTCTTCTCCTCCGGATTGATGACGTTCAGCTCACGTTCAAACTGCGCCACCGCTGCGCTGGACTTTTCCATCTTGGCCTTCAGCTCTTCCAGTTGGCGTTCCATGAAATCGCTCAGGTTGGCGGTGGCTTGGTAGCGGATGCGATAGGTATGCGCCAGATAGGACTGTGCAATTTCATTAGCCACGTCCGCGGCGAGTTGGCGGTTGGAGGAACGATAGCTGATCTGCAGGATGTAGGTATTCGGCGGTCGCGTGATTTTCAAGCGCTTGAGAATCACCGGCGCTTCCAGGCTGGTAGCCGAGTGATCCACCGCCTCTTCAAGCGCATCTTCTTCCACCTCACGCAACCGGTACTTGTCCACCACGGGGCGCAGCACAGAGTCGGATTCGATCAACTTCACCTGGGTGGCAATAAACTGGTCGGCATCGTTGGTGGCGCTCCGCGTCGCCTCCTCGCCCAGCACTCCGGTCGGCACCTGCCGGTCGATATCCACCGACACTGTCGACTCGTAAATTGGAGTCAGGCGCAGGGAGACGACCAACGTCGCCAGAATTGTCGCGACTACAAAGGCCGCGATCTTCCAGGCCTGCCGCCGCAGGATCCACAAGTAGTGGGCCAGCGGCACGTGCGCCGGTTGCGGCTCGAATTCCGCGTCCAAGGTCAACGGGGCCGGCGCCACGCGGAAGGTTTCGGTTAGCGCCGGCAAATGATTGTCTAGCTTTCTCATGGAAGGTGCTCGCTACTAATGCCAGATCAGCACGCCCGACGCGGTGGAGGCGCCGAAACCAGTGATGCGGTCAATCACGTTCACGGCATTGCGCCGCGACTTGTTGTCCGGAATGTACAGGACATCGTCCACTTGCAGCGCCATATCGGGAGCCTTACGTTGCAAAATCTTGTCGAACGCGACCTCGATTTCGCGCTTGTCCCCGTTGGCATCGCGCCGGTAGATGTACGCCAGCTTCGCCGCGTAGGGCAACACGCCTTCGGAAAGCGCCACCATTTTGAGAATCGAATTGTCGCCGGCATCATGCACCGCGAACGCTCCCGGCTTCTTCACGTTGCCCAGCACGAAAATCTTACCGGCTTCGGGGATGCGAATCTCCTCCCCGCCGTGCAGTTGGTAGTTAACCGCTGGGTCTGCATCTTTGAGCAAACGATTGAGCGGAATGCGTTCCACCAAGGTGGCAGTGACTTCGCCGCGAGAATCGGGCGAAGGTTGCGGACGGCTCACCAACACCTCGGTGCCCGCATCCTGGCTAAGGCCTTCAGCCCGGGCCAGCGCGTCCAGCAGCGTCACCGTGCCCACGGCTTGAAACGTGAGCGGCTTGCGCACCGCGCCCATTACTGAGATCGGCCGGCTGTGATATTCAGCCACCGTCACTTTTACCACCGGGTCCACCAAAATCTGTTCGGTCTTGAGCGCCTCCACCAACGCGCCCTCCACATCCCGTGCGAACAGGCCTGCGGCTTTTACTCCGTCTGTCAGCATCGGAAGATGGATGGCGCCATCCGCTTCCACACGAACCGTACGAGTAAGCTCCGGCGCATCGTAGACCGAAACAGCGACAAGGTCATCAACCCCCAGCTTCTGCGACGGCAAATTCTCCCGGCTGGCTTCCTCCATGAGCTGCGGGCGCATCTGCGCCGTGGCACAGGCGGAGACCAATGCGAATAGAATTGTGAAGCGCATCAATTACCTTCCAGCATCTGTGCGATGCGCGCCACCGTGGTGCTGAGTTCGCCTAGTTGTTGGCCCAACGCGGGTGTCTCCAGCGAACCGAATAGCTGTGCGCGCGCGAATTCTGAGAGACTCCGCGCGCCCTTCTCCGACGATGCCGCCTGGAGAGTTGCATATTCTTCCTGCGTCAAACGAAAGATGAGGGTGCGATTTCGCGGTTTGATAACAGCCATAAGATGCACTTTCCCTGAATTCCGGAAGTCACTTACTCCTTCGAACCGAGCTTTCCGGCAGTTGGGAAGGACGCTCATGGTCCGATCGAGCTACGAGTGTAGATCGCGAATGACCACTGTGGTTAGAGCACATTTTGAACACAGCTCGCGCAGCTAAGTATCCAATTGGGGGGGATTGGAACCCGGGGGAAGGTAGAGTCTAGTTTACCGCTTGCCGTGATAATGTCAACAGCCTGGACGAAGAAATGTTGGCACGGTCAGGGCAGTGCCCGAATCGACCACGAGCCGGAGGACGAGCCCGCCTTCCACGCTCCCGAGACCACCGCGCGTAACGCGGATTGGAACATCTCGATCAGGTTGGCCTGCGGTGAGGCTGACACTGAACTCGACCACGTTCCCGAGTATTCTCCGGTGCTGCCTGAGAGAGAAGACCTCCAAGCGCCGTTCCACGATTGGGCGGACTTGCTGGCCGACCAACCGCCCTGCAGCAGGATTTTGCCGCTGGCATCTTGCAGCGTCCACGCGCCCGTGACGCCGCTGCCTTGGTGATCTTCTGCTGTCCAGGTTCCGGCCAAGGTTCCCCGCGGCGAGGTTGCACTCCAGGTTCCCTGCAGTTCCGCGCCAGAAGCTAAGATGGCGCAAGCGGCGAAAGCCGCCAGGACACGGAAGGCAAACATTGCACTCAATCTATCACAGCGGTTCCTTCACTCAAAGACATGTTGATGCCGCTCAAGATCGACGCGTTTGCCCACGAAGATCACGCCTTCCATCTTTAGACGCAGCCTCTGTTCGGCCGCGGCGCGCCCCGTGAGTTTGATTTCGCCGCCCGCGCCCAGCACGCGTTGCCAGGGAAGCTCGCCTGGGATCATCGTTTTCAAAAAACGCGCGACGGCTCGGTGGTAACGAGGATAGCCCGCGGCGGCAGCCACCTGGCCGTAGCTTGCGACCTTTCCGCGCGGAATCGAACGGATCGTTTCCGCGAATGCTGCGTCCCTGATCTCGGTGGGGCTACCGTATTTGTTTATGCTGCCACGTGCCATTGAGGTCCTAAAATTCAGCATACCTATCGAGTCGGCGAAGCTGTATAATCCACGCAATGAAGATGCGATTCATTCCGGCCTTGACGGTGTTGGCGGCGCTTCTGTTTGCCTCCCCGGCGCTTCCACATCACAGCAACGTAGCTTTCGAGGTAACCAAAATCATCACACGTACGGGCGTGGTAACTGAGTTTCGTTGGGTCAATCCGCATACCTGGATCGGCTTGAGCGTCGACGACGGTAAAGGCGTGAAAACCGTGTGGGCTGTCGAAGGCCGCGCTCCCGGCGTGTTAGCGCGGGCGGGTTGGAGCAGGAGTTCTATCAAAGTTGGCGATACCGTGACCATCGATTTCAGCCCCGCAAAAGATGGCTCGAAGACCGGCTTGGTGGCGCGCGTGACCAAGTCCGACGGTACCATTCTCGCCAACGCGCCTCCTGCGACGGAGTAATTAGTAACCAACCGTGAATCTTCGTCATGGCCGAATTACCCATACTGTACATCCCACACGGCGGCGGCCCGTGCTTTTTCATGGACTGGACCATGGGTCCTCCAGATACGTGGGACCGCATGGCCGAGTGGCTGCGCCACATTCCTGAGTTGGTGGGCGCAACTCCCAAAGCCGTCCTCGCGATTTCAGGACATTGGGAAGAGGAGCCGGTTGCGGTTACATCGCATCCCTCGCCCCCACTTCTCTACGACTATTACGGGTTTCCAGAGCACACATATCAATTGAAATACCCGGCGCCAGGCTGCCCGGCGCTGGCTCAGCGCGTTGGGGCGTTGCTTAAGGAAGCCGGCTTCGCCGTGAAGAACGATGCCGCTCGTGGATTCGATCACGGTGTATTCATCCCGTTCAAGCTGATTTATCCGGACGCGGATATTCCGATGGTCCAGCTCTCACTGCGCGCGGGCCTCGACGCAGAGGACCACCTTCGTATGGGCCGTGCGCTCGCGCCTCTCCGCAGCGAGGGTGTGCTGATCGTCGGCAGCGGCATGAGCTTTCACAATCTGCGCGCCTTCGGACCCACTGCAGGCCCGGTCTCGGACCAATTCGATGAATGGCTGACGCAGGCCGTGTGTGCGCCTGATCCGCAACGCCGGGACGATAGCCTCACGGCATGGAAACAGGCTCCCGGCGCCCGCCTCGCGCATCCGCGAGAAGAGCACTTGCTGCCGCTGATGGTGGCCGCCGGCGCAGCGGGAAACGAGCAAGGCCGAAAGCTCTTCCAGGACCGCGTGATGGGCGTTACGGTCTCTGCATTCGGGTTCGGTCTTTAGTAACCTGAGACCAATGCGCACAACGATTGCGATAACGGCGCTGTTGTCATTCATGCCCGTGATCATGGTGGCGCAGTGGGAAAAGTATCCCACGGCGCGAGTTCCCAAAACCCGCGACGGCAAGCCGAATCTGAATGCGCCGGCGCCTCGCATGGCGAACGGCAAGCCGGACTTCAGCGGCGTGTGGGGAAATCCGCCCTGCACCGGAGAGTGTCCGCCGGGCACGAAGGACGAGTTCCTCCCGCTCCCAGCGCAGTTCATGGATATCGGCTGGGGCCTGAAGGACGGTCTGCCCTACCAGCCCTGGGCCGCGGAATTAGTCAAGGCACGCATGGCCGACTTCGGGCGCGGCAATCCCGACGCGCACTGCAAGCCCATCGGAATTGTGCAGTTGGACACGCATCCCTACCCGCGCAGAATTATGCAGACTCCCGAACTACTTGCCATCCTCAACGAGAAAGATGGCATTTTCCGCCAGATTTTCACCGATGGACGATCGCTGCCCATGGGTGACCCGCAACCGTGGTGGTACGGCTACTCGGCTGGCAAATGGGCCGGCGACACCTTGGTTGTTGAGACTAGGTATTTCAAGGAAAACGGCTGGCTGGATTTTCGCGGCGCCGTGTTCACGGGCTCGGCGAAAATCACGGAACGGTTCCGGCGACCGAACTACGGGCGCCTGGAACTCGAGATTACCGTCGACGATGCCAAAGCCTATACCAAGCCGTGGACCGTCAAAGTCAATCAGACCATCCTCCTCGACACGGACCTGTTTGAGTTCTTCTGCTCAGAAAACGAGAAGGACGTGCAACACTTCAAGTAGTTTGCGGTGTCCGCATCAGTCCCCACAGTGAAGGCGCACCCGCGAAACACCAGGCCGCAATCACTGGGTCGCAAATGGCGCAGCCCAAAGACGACGTGAGACTAAACGGCAGCAGGGGGTTGCCATAAAGGTGATGCGCGATATCCCAACCCGTGTGCAGCAGCCAGCCGATTCCGATGACGCTGTAAGAACGCAAGCCCTGGTACGCACACACAGTCAATACCGTGCAGAAGGCCATCTCCCACAGCCCAAAGCCGCCCCCACTCAAGTAAGCGGCGCCCGCCCCGGCGATCATCACTGCCATGATTTTCTGGCGCGCCGGTTCTTTGATCAGCGAAACCAGCAGTATAAACACCAGCGCGATAATCACGGGCAAGATCCATTGAATGGGCGTCTCGAAGTTTGCGGTTCTCATGGCTACCTCTCTTTGTAAGTACCGTGCAGTTTCGCGGTCTCGATCAGCGTGGGATAGAACTGCACGAAGGTGTTATCCGTGGCCGCGTGTTCTTCGTGGCAACTGTAGCAAGCCGCGGACTTGGGAAACAGTTTGCCCGCCTGCGCGCCATTTTCAAAACCATAAAACGCCCATCCGCCCTTGGTGGAATCTTTCACTTCCGCTTCCACCGCCAGCACTTTCGCGGTCTGTACACGCCCGCTTTTGTTGATCGATAGGTTCGTGGCCGATTCACGCATCTCCGCGATCAAAACCGTCTTGTCCGGCCAAGTGCCGGTCTTCATGAATTTGTCGTAGGCCGCCGGCTCGGCGAATACATTCGTGAAGGGCGGATTCTCGCGGCTGGTTTCGGTGTAGGACATTCCCACACCCGAGCCCAGGTAAACCCACTTGCGGTAGTCCGGTAATGCCAGCTCTCCGCCGCTCGAATAGTGCTGCGCGACCGTCGCACCCGCGGCTAACAATGCAATGGCGATGGCTTTTTTCATCTGCCTGCTCCTGACGCGATTTCTCTTGCGATCTGCCGCGTCTCCCGGTTGACCGGTTCCACCATCGCCAGTCGTTGTTGGGTCATCGCTTCCCCCGCGCCCTTCGGCGATCCCGCATGGAAGGGCGGCTGCGGATCGTATTCCATCAGAAGTTGCGTCATCTTCGCGGCGTCGTCTCCGCGCAGTTTTGCCAGCAGTACCAATCCGAAATCGATGCCCGCGGTGATGCCGCCTCCGGAGATCCGGTTGCGATCGGTGACCACGCGACCCTCCGCGATTTCCGCGCCGAACAGAGGCAGCAAGCTGGTCGCCGCCCAATGCGAGGTGGCTTTGTAGCCGCGCAACAAGCCCGCCGCTCCCAGGATGACTGATCCCGAGCACACGGACGTCACGTACTTCGCCCGCGCGCCACGATCTGCAAGGAACGCGAGCACTTCGGGATCTTTCATCACCGGAATCATGCCCGGTCCGCCGGGCACGAACAGCACATCCAAGTCTTTCGGGCACTCACTAAGAGTGGCAGTGGGCTGGATGCCGATGCCGGTGTCGGTCAAAATCATGTCCCGGGTTTTCCAGACCAGGTGGATCTTTGCATGCGCGGACAGAACCGTCTGTGGGCCGATCAGGTCCAACAGGGTGAGCTGCGGATACAGCAGCATTCCCACCTGAATCTGCTGGTTGTCCGCGAGACTCTTCCGTGTTCCCAGCACTGCGGAAGTCAATCCCGCAGCCGCGATTCCCTTGTTGAAATCTCTGCGCTTCATAATGTCTTCTCCTTTGGTTTATGAACTGACACACTTCACCCCCGACGTTTTTCGCAACGTCTCCACCCGCCACTTCAAAAGACTGGATCTATTTTTTCTTGCGTTTAGCCGGTGCGGCTCGTTCCAGGAGCGCGGCGAACGCCGTCTGCGCACGCCGATCCGCATCGGGTGATTTCAGAAAACGCTGCGCTACGTGATGACTCAAATAGATGCCGCACAATTCCCACACGAATTGGGCCACGTCCAAATCGCTCCGCAGGTGCCCCAGCGAACTCGCATCCGCCACGGTTTTCGTCAGCAAACCGCGCCACTCTGCTTCCATTGCCGAAATCTTGTCGCGTACCGGACCTTCCACATCGTCCAACTCAAACATTCCGGCGGCGACCGGGCACCCGCCCGGCAGGCCAGCACGCGTAGCCCAGCCGAACCAGTTCCGCACTAGCGCTTTGAGGCGGGGAAGCCCTTCCGGCTCCTTCATCGAAGGCGCGATAATATGCACCGCCCCCACCACTGCGGTGTGCTCCAGTAAACGAATTTGTACTTCCTCTTTAGATCGAAAGTGCGCGAACAGGCCGCTCTTAGACATCCCCACTTGCTCGGCCAGCACTCCAAGGGTGACGCCCTCGAGCCCCGCCTGGCTCATCAGCGCGAGACCTTGATCCAGAATCCGTTCGCGAGTGGTCACTGGATTTCCCATGCAGGGAGTTTAGCACGACCGGTCGTATTGGTCAAGCCAAAAACTTCTAGAGAGTTACCAGTACCCGATCATGCGCCCGGCAGTAACCGCGGTAAGCCAGCAGAAAAGAGAGATTCCTCCTACGAACGCCAACCTTGACTGTTCGTCGAGTGAGAGCTCGCGCACCTTGTGTTGCTTCCACGCCGCCTGAGAGTTGAGAATCGCCACGTTCACCAGCCCCAGTCCGATCGCCGGGAATTTGATGTAGAGGAATGGGTTGCCAACATACTCCGTCGCTTTGGTCGCAAGCAAGCAAACACCGCTCAGCGCAGCAAGGATGAAGCCGGTGACCGCGATGGGGACGACAGGCTCGCTAAGGGCACGCAGCGCCACGTTTCGCCAGAGACCCAGCAGCCGCAGATCAAGCACTAGAAGGGCGCCGAACAGCGCCGCAACGCCCAGAATGTGGATGAGGTTCACACAAGCGTAAGTCCACACGCCGGACTCGCGCATCAAGTGGCCCAGGGCCGAGCCTTCGAGCCACGCCATGAATTCGTGCAAACGATTCTCCGCGCTTTACGTGCGATCGGGATACACATTGAAGGTGCGGCCGTTCCAGATGACGCGCTCCGTCTTGATCTCCAGGCGCTTGGCGTCGCGATTGCGATGTCCCTGAATGGTGACCATGGCGCCCACTGGAATGATGCCTTCCTTCAATCCGGCCCTCTCGGTGCGAGCGGGCGGAGCCAGCGTGATGTCCCACACCTTGCCATCGGCCTTCACCTTCATGGTCGCGTGAGGGCCGGCCAGGCTGACACCTGTGTCCACCGTGCCGGTGAGCTCGAATTCTTCAGTGAAGTTTCCCGCCCAACCGTGGTGCGCGGAAACCGGAAGAGCGGAGAGTGAAAGGACGAGAATACCCAAGCCGATCGAAAACGCAAGTCTTGAATGCATGCTTTACCTCCCATTCACGTCCACATGATACTACCTCTGCCCGTGCAGCGCTCCCGCCTCGCCTAATATAAACTCGATGGGAGAGTTCCAGGAGACTTCTATGAAACGGATTCTGACAGTGGCTCTGGCGGTGCTGGCTGCCGCGCCGTCGTTTGCGCAGCGCAAGGCGACCATCGAAAATGTGCCCGACATTCCCTACACCTCGGCGCCGAATTTATTGAAGCTGCCGCCGGGCGAGTATCTGGGAGAATCGGTCGCCGTGGCGACTAACTCCAAGGGCCACATCTTCGTCTATCACCGCAGCGCCAATACGCGCTTGTTTGAATTCGACCAGGCCGGCAACTTCGTCAAGGAAATCGGCAGCGGCTATTACGGCTTCGAGTTCGCCCACTC
>Ga0157378_10001939_pt1 | contig 18555 bp, 19 predicted proteins | sample M65metaG_FD_115309 | JGI IMG/M metagenome (GOLD analysis project Ga0157378, IMG submission 115309) | Miscanthus rhizosphere microbial communities from Kellogg Biological Station, Michigan, USA - M6-5 metaG | ecosystem: Host-associated > Plants > Roots > Rhizosphere > Soil | place: USA: Michigan...
CTGGGGGGCGAGCCGACGCGCTTACGCGATGCGTTGAAGCGCATCGCGTGCGGCGGCGAGCGCCGGCACAAGGATGTGCCGGCCGGAAAGCGCTCCAGGGATGGCTGCTTGCGAGCGCTTCGCAGCTTCGAAACAAAGAAGAAAATGGTGGCAGCTCCGCCAGCCACATCCCGGCACCCGAATCGTTCACTACCGTTGCTGCCTTCCGGCCCTGGCGGGATTTGCAAACTATCGTCGCGGGAGGACCGACGGAGCCACCGTAGCCTCGAGCGCGGATTGGATTGAATCAATCTGCGCAAATTCTGGCGGAGAGGGCGGGATTCGAACCCGCGAAGCGGGTATAAGCCGCTTACACACTTTCCAGGCGTGCTCCTTCAACCACTCGGACACCTCTCCAGAAACCTCATTGCAGGTCTTAGTCCCGACCCTGATGAGGGGGCGCGAGGATACAAGACGGGCCTTGAACACACAAGTTTTTGAATCGCTTGGTATGTGTCGCCCATCTTGGCACAATCGCCTCTTGCACCCGGCGCGCTGAAGACCCATCTCGACCCCATGTCCTATCAAGTCCTCGCACGCAAGTGGCGGCCGAAGCGTTTTGACGAGCTCGTCGGTCAGGAACACGTCGTGCGCGCGCTCAGCAACGCGCTGGACAGCGGCCGCATGCACCATGCGTTCCTGTTCACCGGCACGCGCGGCGTCGGCAAGACCACGATCGCGCGCATCTTCGCCAAGTCGCTTAATTGCGAACGCGGCCAGTCGTCGAATCCGTGTGGCGAGTGTTCGTCGTGCAAGGACATCGACGCCGGCCGCTTCATGGACATGATCGAGATCGACGCGGCCAGCAACACCGGCGTCGACGACGTGCGCGAGGTGATCGAGAACGCGCAGTACACGCCGTCGCGTGGACGCTTCAAGGTGTACCTGATCGACGAAGTGCACATGCTGAGCAAGTCTGCGTTCAACGCGTTGCTCAAGACGCTGGAGGAGCCGCCGGAGCACGTGAAGTTCCTGCTTGCCACCACCGACCCGCAGAAGTTGCCGGTGACGGTGCTGTCGCGCTGCCTCAAGTTCAACCTGAAACGCCTGCTGCCGCAGCAGATCAGTGGCCAGATGCGCCATATCCTGAGCGCCGAAGGCGTCGCGTTCGACGCCGACGCGCTGGAGGATCTGGCGCGCGGCGCCGACGGCTCGTTGCGCGACGGACTGTCGTTGCTCGATCAAGCGATCGCATACGGTGCGGGCAGCGTGCGCGCGTCCGAAGTGCGCCAGATGCTCGGCACGATCGAGCGCGGCCAGGTGTTCGGCCTGATCGAAGCGGCGCACGCCGGCGATGGCGCGCGCCTGATGGCGGAAGTCGACCGTTTGGCCGAGTTCTCGCCGGACTACGCCGCCGTGCTCGATGAAATCTCCGCGGCGCTGCACCGCATCCAGCTCCGGCAGCTGGTAGCCGACTACGCGGCCGAGGAACGCAGCGGCGAAGCGCAGATTGCCGCGCTGGCCGCGGCCATGCCGGCCGAAGAGGTGCAATTGTTCTACCAGATCGGCGTCAATGGGCGACGCGACCTGCCACTGGCGCCGACGCCGCGCGCCGGTTTCGAGATGGCGTTGCTGCGCATGCTCGCGTTCCGGCCGGCGCCGGCGTCGTCGTTGCACGCGAGCTCCGCGACGACATTGGTGCAGGCGCCGCGAACCGCGCCGCGCACGGATGCCGCGCCGCCGCCCGCGCGCAGCGAGCCACGCCCAACGGCGCAGTCGTCGAGCACGCCGCCGGTGCCGCCGCAAAGTGCGCAAAGTGCGCAAAGTGGAAAAATTGAAAATGCCGCGTCCGTGCCGCCAGTCGGCGACTGGCCGAGTCTGATCAAGGCGGCCGGGCTCGGCGGCCCGTTTGGCCAGCTTGCGCAGAACGCGGTTCTGCTCGGCATCGAGGATGGGGTAGTGCGATTGGCGCTGAAGCCCGAATTCGAGCACTTGGTGGACCCGAAAATCGTCGTGCAGATGCAGGACAAGCTGAGCAACGCGCTCGGGCGCAGCGTCAAAGTGAAGTTCGAGAAGTCGACCAGCGCGATCGCCGACACGCCGGCGGACCTCGCCGGGCGCGAGCGCGCCAGCCGCCAGAGCGCGGCAGAGCGCGCGCTCGACACCGATCCTACCGTACAGGGCCTGCTGCGCGATTTCGACGCGCGCATCATCCCCGCGTCGGTCAAACCTGTTTGAGTTGGAAGGAGAATCCCATGCGCGGACCAATGGCGCAGCTGATGCAGCAAGCGCAGAAGATGCAGGAAAACCTCAAGCGCGCGCAGGAGGAACTGGCCAAGCTCGAAGTCACCGGCCAGTCCGGCGGCGGTGTGGTCAGCGTGGTGATGAACGGACGGCACGAAGTGCGCCGCGTCACGATCGACCGCAAGCTGTTCGCGGACGATCCGGAGATGGCCGAAGATCTGGTTGCCGCGGCATTCAACGATGCGGTCAACAAGATCGCCGAAGCGAGCCAGCGCCAGATGGGCGAGGTCGCGGGCGGCATGAATCTGCCGCCGGGATTCAAGATGCCGTTCTGAAGGAGCAGGAACGGGGAACTGGAAACGGGAAACAGGTAGTGCAGCGGCATTGCGCTTTTCCGTTCCGTGTTCTCTGTTCCCTGTTTCGCAACCCCCATGTCCAGTTCCCCCCTCCTCGACGAACTCATCGAAGCGCTGCGCTGCCTGCCGGGCGTCGGTGCGAAAAGCGCGCAACGCATGGCGTTCCATGTGCTGGAACGCGATCGCGCCGGCGCGCGGCGGCTAGCGGAAAAACTCGAGGCCGCGGTACAGCGCATCGGCAACTGCACGCGCTGCCGCACGTTCAGTGAAGGGCCGGTTTGTGCGATTTGCGCCAGCAACGCGCGCGACCCGCACACGCTGTGCATCGTCGAGACGCCGGCCGACCAACTCGCGATCGAACAGGCGACCGGCTTCCGTGGGCGCTATTTCGTGCTGCTCGGTCGCCTGTCTCCGCTCGACGGACTCGGTCCGAAGGAGCTCGGCCTCGACCTGCTCGCCGCGCGCCTGGGCGAAGGCGAAGTGCAGGAACTGATTGTCGCGACCAATCCGACCGTGGAAGGCGAGGCGACCGCGCACATGCTGAGCCAGATCGCGCGCAACGCCGGCGTGCGCGCGACGCGCCTCGCGCATGGTGTGCCGCTCGGTGGCGAACTCGAATATATCGACCGCGGCACGCTGGCGCACGCGTTCGGCAGCCGGCAGAATCTGTGATACGCATCGCCACGACGGAACCGTCCATGTCCGACACGCTGTTCGCCAAGATCATCCGCCGCGAGATTCCCGCCGACATCGTGCACGAGGACGACGACGTGCTCGCGTTCCGCGACATCAATCCGCAAGCGCCGGTGCATGTGCTGTTCATTCCGAAACGGCCGATCGCGACGCTCAACGACGCCGGCGACGCCGATGCGTTGCTGATCGGCAAGCTGGCGTTGAGCGCGGCGCGCTGGGCCAAGCAACAGGGTCTGGCCGAGAACGGCTATCGCTGCGTGATCAATTGCAACCGCGACGGCGGGCAGACGGTGTTTCATCTGCACCTGCATCTGCTCGCAGGACGTCAGATGAACTGGCCGCCGGGGTGAGAGAGCGCGCTTATGCGATGCCATGAATGGCATCGCATGCGCGAACGAACGCCGCGAGCCGGAGCGAGCGGCCGGGTTGCTTAGCGAGCGCAGGATGCGCGAGCTTAGCAACAGCCCGAGCGCAGCGAGGTGTGCGTATCAGCCCGGCGACATTTCAATCGAAGAAAACTGCGCGCATGTCGCGCGGCGTTGAACGCCCGCAGCAGGAGCGCAGGGCCGGGTTGCTTAGTGAGGCCGGGACGGCCGAACTTAGCAACGATCCGAGCGCAGCGAGGCGAGCGTCGCAGCAGCCCAGGTTCGCAACGAAAGACTCGAACCCTCTACCACCACGGCGCAGGATGCGCGAGCTCAGCAACAGCCCGAGCGCAGCGAGGGCGAGTCAGCAGCGCTTGCGAGTTGCCGTGAAAGGCGACTCGCGACGCTGACGAGGAGGAGGCAGGCTGCCGACTGGAGCGTGCGCCAGGGAAGGCTACGAACCGCAGTAGTGGACGAACTCTAGTGATGCGGCCCCCGCACAATCACCACCGGCGGCGGCGCCCACCACGCGTACCAGCCCGGATACGGGCCGAAGAACGGGTCGCCGAAATATGGGTACGGATAGTAGCCGTCGGGGTACTGGCGCTTCGGCCACAAGTACACGCCATCGGCGTCCACATGTGCATATGTGTAATTGTAGTCGCCGACCTGGTGCTGCTCGGTACCACTGACGCGGCCGACCACGGTCAGGTCGCGCCCGTGCGTGTACACCGCCGGATCGTAGAAGCCCTTGCTGCAGGCGATGAAGCGGCCGTCGTTGCCGTCGTGCCGGTTCGGCCGCGCATCGGCGTACAGGCCGCGCGCGAGCACCTCGAAACAGGTGGAATCGTTTTTCGGCTCGACCTTGATGATCTCGCCGCCCCAGCGCACGTGCGCGCTGGCGGCATTCTGTGCCACCGCCTGCTGCGGCGTGAGCGGTGCGAAGTCGGTGCCGGCCACGGGAGCCGGGATGGTGGCGCAACCGGCAACAGCGAGTGCGCCCACTGCGGATACAAGGATGATGCGGCGCATACGAACCTCCTCGGTGCGGCATATTGAAAAGACGCGCGGCGCGGCGTTGTTGTCGCTCCGGGACTGCTCGGCATACAGCCCGGGTTCAGATTCTAGCCAGCGCTGCTGGCTGGAGCATGAATGCGTAGCGTCGCGACCGCGCGCGCAAAGCTACGGACCGCGCCAGCCGGCGGCAACTGACAGGCGTAGCGCAAACGCACGTAGTCGGCGAGCAGCGCCTGCAGTCGGTCGCCGCGCAGTCCAGCCGCGTCAAGCCGTCGCGCGAATGCGACGGGCCCCTCGGCCGGCGCGCGCGCGGCGCCGGCGCCGGCCAGCTTGCCGCACAGCTTCAGGTACGCCGCATCGAGCGGATCGGAAGGTCCGCGCGCCGTGCGCAGCGTCCACCACGCGAACAGGCCGAGCAACAGCGAGCTCAAACCGATCAGCGCGGTCATCAGGTTGCCGTAGTCGGCCTTGTCGATGCCGAACGGCGTGAGCAGGTTTTGCTGACGCAGCGCGTTGAATTGCACGATCGCCTCGTTCCAGACGCGGTTGACCAGGTCGAACTGGTTGCGCAACGTCAGCAGCCACGCCGCCTGATACCACGCCGCATCCGCGCGTGCCGCGGCGCGCGCGCCGAGTTCGACGCGTTCGGGACTCACCGCGCTGGTCGGATCGACGCGCACCCAGCCGCGTTGCTCCAGCCATACTTCGGACCACGCATGCGCGTCGGACTGGCGCACCACGAGGTAGTCGCCGACGCTGTTGAAATAGCCGCCTTGGTAGCCAGTGACCACGCGCGCGGGAATCCCGGCGGCGCGCATCAGGAAAGTGAACGCGGAGGAAAAGTGTTCGCAGAAGCCGCGCTTGGTCTCGAACAGGAAGTCGTCGACCGAATCGCGCGCCAGCTCGGGCGGATTCAACGTGTAGTAGAAGTCGCGGTGAAACAGATCGAGTGCGGCGGCGATGATCTTGTCGTCGCTGCCCAATTCCGCGCGCCAGTGTTTGGCCAGTTCGAGCGAGCGCGGATCGAAATCGCGCGGCAGCTGCAGCGCCTGCGCGCGGCGCTGGCGGTCGAGCACGGGCTCGAGACGATATTGCGGCGCCGAGCTGACGCGGTAGCGCATGAGCTGATCGACGCTCGCGCGACTGACCAGGGTCATGTCGGCGCCGCGCACCGCGCCCTCCGGTGTGAGCGTCGGCACGTCGAGCGCGAGCAACCAGCGTCGCTCGGTCGGTTCCAGCGTCACCTCGTAGCTCACCTCGCGCCCGATCGGCTGCGGCACGGCCGGATTGCCGTTGGCGAGATACTCCGGACGCGTCCAAGCCACTCCGTCGAAGCGCCACAGCACGGGACCGCGCCAGTAAAGCTGCTCACGCGGCGGTGCATTGCTGTCGAACACGACGCGGAAGGCTGGGCTGTCGTCGATCAGCAATTCCTGGATTTCGTTCGGCGCCATGCGGTCGCCCAAGCCGGTGCGGCTCGTAGTGCCGTCGGTGGGAGCGCCCCACAGCGGCGAACCGAAGCGCGGAAAAAACACGAACACGCATAGCGCGAGCGGCGTTGCCGCCAGCAATGCGACGGATGCGACGCGCAGGTCTTGGCCCAGCGCGCGCCGCCAGCCGCGTGGCTGCGTCGCCGCCGCGCGCGGCTCGAGTTCGCGCAGCGTCGCGAGGAACAGGGCCAGCGCGGCAAACAGCAGCAGCGCGAAGCCCAGACCGCTGTCGAACAGCAGCGCGCTCATCAGCACGAAGCTGGCGAAACAGATCGCCGCGCGCGCGTCGCGGCGCGTGTCGGTTTCGACCAGTTTGAGCACCAGCATCGCGCACGCCAGCGCGCTGCCCGGCTCGCGCCCGAAGATGTTGCCGTAGTGCAGGATCACGAACACCGGAAACAGCAGGATCAGCGGCAGCTTGAGCCAGGCCGGGATGCGCCGCGTGCCGCGCGCACGCTGCAGGCAGCGTCCGAGGAACACGACCAGGATCGGCGCCATGATCAACACCGGCAGGCGCATCAGATGCGGCGCGACGGCTGCCAACACGCTGGCGGCAACCATGCCGAACTGCATACCGTCGAGGCGCGCTGGGGCGCGCTTCACGCGGCGGCTCCCGGCAACAGCGCGAGCGCGCGCAGGCAGGCGTGCCGGTGCTCCGGGCCCAGGCCCGGACCCAGGCGCAGTTCCGGCAGTTGCAGTGTGTAGCGCACCTGTGCCGATTCGGCCATGCACACCCAGCGCGCCAGGCGCGCGATGCGGGCTTCGCGCTCCAAGCCATGCAGTGCGGCGAAATCGAGCACGGTGTCGCGGCCGCGACGCAGCTCGAATTCCTTGACCAGCAGCGTGTCGTGCCGCGCGCTGGCTTTCCACGCGATCGTGCGCAGCGCATCGGTGGGGTGGTAGCCGCGCAGCGTGGCCAGCTCGTCGCCGCTGCGCCGCACCGACATCTGCTCGGCATCGCTGCCGCCGAGCGGCAGCGGCGGCGGATTGGCTTCGAGCGCCGGATACACCAAGGCGACGAACTCGGGATTGAGCCAGCTCCAGACATGGAACAAGCCAAACGGATATTCGCTCCAGACGCGGATGCGGCCGATCCGTCGCCAGCCGCGTTGCGGCGCCGGCAGCTGGATCTGCACGCGTTCGCCGCCCGAACCGGCGAGATCGAATACCGCCTCCATTTCCTCGACGCGGACACGCAGCCCGTGGCGCGCACGCGCGTCGGCGACGAAATGCAGATCCAAATGCAGCGTGGAGCCGGCATGACAGGGCTCCGCGCGCAGCGCGCGCAACTCGACGCGATCGACTGCGCGAAATGCCTGGAACACGCTTTGATAGGCCGCCGCGGCAAGCAGGCAGGTGAGCAGCATGGCCGGATTGTTGTTGTAGTTCAGCGCGCCGAGCAGCATCGTCAGCAGTACCGCGGAAAACATCAGCCCGAAACGCGTCGGCAGCACATAGATACGGCGCCGGTGCAGCAGGATCGGCAGCGACTCGGCTTGCTTGAGGCGCGTCAGCGCGGGCAGGCGGCGCTCGGCCAGTTCGAGCAGTTGCGTCCAGCGCGTAGCGATGGCGCCGTGCAGGTTCACGCGTGTACGCGGTTCAGCGCACCGGCACGCTGGCCAGCAACGCCGAAGCGAGCTGGTCGCGCGATTGATTGCTGGTCCCGGCTGGAATCAGCCGATGCGCGGCGGCGCCGATGAACACCGCCTGCACGTCTTCCGGCAGGCAGTAGCCGCGTCCGTCGAGCACCGCGCAGGCGCGCGCCGCGCTGAGCAGTGCAATGCCGGCGCGTGGCGACAAGCCGACGCGGATGTCGGCATGGCCGCGGCTGGCGGCGAGCAACGCCTGCACATAGTCGATCAGCGCGGGACTCACGATCACCGCGGCGACGGCGGCGCGGATGCGCTCGATTTGCGCCGCGTCCAGACACGGCTGCAGTTGCGAGATCAGTTCGCGCCGGTCGGTCGCGGCAAGCAGCGCGCGCTCGGCGTCGCGGTCCGGATAATCCAGGCCGATGCGCAGCATGAAGCGATCGAGTTGCGAATCGGGCAGCGGATAAGTGCCGGCGAGATCGAGCGGGTTTTGCGTGGCGACGACGAAAAACGGCGCCGGCAGCGCGTGCGTGACGCGGTCGACCGTGACTTGCTGCTCGGCCATCGCCTCGAGCAGCGCACTCTGCGTCTTCGGCGTGGCGCGGTTGATCTCGTCGGCCAGCACCAGTTGCGCGAACAGCGGGCCGGGATGGAACTTGAACGTGCCGCGCTCGCGTTCGTACACGCTCACGCCGATGATGTCCGACGGCAGCAGGTCGGAGGTGAACTGCACGCGCTGGAACGACAGGTGCAACGTCGCGGCCAGTGCGTGCGCCAGGGTGGTCTTGCCGACGCCGGGCAGGTCTTCGATCAGCAGGTGGCCGCCGGCGAAGAAGCAGGCGAACGCAAGGCGCACTTGAGGATTCTTGCCGAGCACGACATTGTTCACCTGCTGCAGCGCGCGCGCGAGTGCGCTGCCGAGCGCGGAGTCCAGCGGCGGCGGCGCGGTCACGGGGCTCAGGCGCGGTGTATTCATGAGATGGAAGAGTGCATGCAGGGCAGTATAGGCAATGTAAACGAGCCAGAGGTTCCCGTGCACGCGTTGCGCGCGTCGCACTGGCGAACGGCGTTCTGGGTCGTCTGGGCGGTCGAGCTGGTACTGCGGATCGCGCTGGCGTACGGTCTCGCACCGTTCGGCGACGAAGCCTGGTACTGGCAGGAAAGCCGGCATCCGGATTGGGGCTACAGCGATTTGCCGCCCGGCACGGCGTGGCTGATCCGCGCGGGCGAAGTACTGTTCGGTCACGGCACGCTGGGTATGCGCGCGCCGTTCCTGCTGCTGGGCGCATTGGTGCCGCTGCTGCTGCGGCGAACGGCGCGGCGGGTGTTCGGCGATGACGCCGGCTGGCGCGCGGGACTGCTCGCGCTGGCGCTGCCGCTGCTCGCCACGCTCGGCTTGTTCGCCTTGCCGGATGTGCCGCTCACGTTTGCCAGCGCGCTGGCGCTGGACGCGTTCGAACGCGCCGCGCGCGACAAGCGCTGGCGCGATTGGCTGTTGCTCGGTCTGGCGCTGGCGCTGGCGTGGCTGTGCCACTACCGCGCCGCGATGCTGCTGCTGACCGGGCTTGCGTTCCTGACGTTGACATCGCGTGGACGCGGCTTGTGGCGCGAACCGGGCCTGTGGCTCGCGCTGCTGCTTGCCGCCGCGGGCGCGGTGCCGATGCTGCTGTTCAACATGGAGCATGGCTGGGTGGCGCTCGGCTTCCAGGTGCTCGAACGCAATCCGTGGAGTTTCCACGCCGATGCGCTGGTGCAGCCGCTCGAGCAGGCACTCGTCTGCACGCCCCTGTTCTACCTGATGCTGTTGTGGGCCGGTTGGATGTGCCTGCACCGCGCGCGTGCCGGCGCGCCATACGATCTGCTGGCGGTCTGCGCGCTGACACCGATCGTGTCGTACCTGGTTCTCGGCTGCTTTGCCGACGACACGCGCTTTCGCGTGCATTGGCCGTTGCCCGGTTACTTGCCGTTGCTGGTTGCACTGCCTGCATTGCTATCGAGTTGGACCGATCGGATCCGGCGCCTGCTGTGCGCCACGACGTTTGCGGTGCTCGCGATCGGCAGCGCAGCGGCGTTCGGATATCTCGCGCTGACCGCAAGCGGCGGCGCGGCCGTACTCGCCGGCGTCAAGGCATTCCCCGAACACTTCGTCGGCTGGCGTGAAGCGGCGAGCCATACCGCGGCGCTGCTGCGAGACCCGGCGCACGCCGGCGACGTCGTCGTGGCCGACAACTTCATGCTTGCCGCGGAGATCGATTTCGCGTTCGACGGCGAACGCCCGCTATACACGTTGGACCATCCGCTCAACGCCAAGCATGGCCGCGCGCCGCAATTGGCGTTGTGGCAGCGCGACGAGGCGGCGCTGAACCGGCTCGGTCGGCGCGACGTATTGGTGCTGGTCGAGCCAAGCGCGCGGCGCGAGCGCGAGCGCGCGGCCTGGTTGCAAAGCGTGTGCGCTCGCGTCGCGGAATTGTCGCCACTGGCACAACTGGACCTGTACGACGGACGCAAGCGCTATCGCTGGTATCACGCAGTCAGCGGCACGAAGCCTGGCGCGCCTGCGCTCGACTGCGCGGCAGCGATGCCCTGAGCACCACGCGCCTAGAGCGCGTGCACGCCGCAGTTGCGCAGCAGCCGGCACAACGCGATCAGCGGCAAGCCGATCAACGCAGTCGGGTCGCTGCTGTCGATGCGCTCGAACAAGGCGATGCCGAGTCCCTCCGCCTTGAAGCTGCCGGCGCAGTCCAGCGGCTGCTCGCGTTCGACGTAGCGCGTGATCTCCTCGACGTCGAGCCGGCGCAGCCGCACGCGAGTCGTGTCGATCGCCGCATGCGCCTGCGCCGCGTGGCCGCGGTTGTCGATCAGGCACAGCGCGGTGTGGAACAACAACTCGCGGCCGGCACAGGCGCGCAATTGCTCGATCGCCGCCGCGACACTTCCCGGCTTGCCGAAAATGCGTCCATCCAGATCCGCGACTTGATCCGAGCCGAGTACGAGCGCATGCGGACACGCCGTGGCGACAGCGCGCGCCTTGGCTTCGGCCAGGCGTGCGGCGAGCGCAGCCGGTGCCTCGCCGGGGTGCGCCGTCTCGTCGACCTGCGGCGCTACGCAGCGGAAACGATCGGTCAACCGGGTCAGCAACTCGCGTCGGTAGCGCGAGGTGGAGGCGAGCACCAGGTCGACCGTGCCCAGCGCCGTCATGAGGCGCGGCGCGGACCGACTGATTGCGCGCTGCTCTGCGCCCGTTCCAGGTCGGCGGTGATCGCGCCGAGGCGATCGATCTGCGCCGTCAGCGTTGCGCTGGATTGGGCCAGCGCGGCGCGCGCGGCGGCGAGTTGTTGCGTGCTGGCCGCTTCGGCGTTCTGCTGGATCCACAGCCGGTGCGCGAGCAGATCCTTGAGCGCCGCCTGCACCTTGGCGTCGGCGCTCAGGGCGGCAGTCGCTTCGGCGCTCATTTCCTCGGGCAACACGGTGAGCATTTCGCGCAGGCGCTGCATGCGCTGGCGGCATTCCTGCAGTTGCGCTTCCAGCGCATCGGCGCCGTCCAGCAGGTCACGAATCGCCGCATGGCGCCGGCGAAACGCGCGTTCGCGCAGCCAGGCGACCAGCAACAGCCCGGTCGAAGCGAGCGCGGCGATAAGCAGATACAGCACGAGCCGATGCCCCCCGAGAGCGATGCCCCAGTCTGCCTGAAAACAGGGGCGCGGGGCGAGGGGCGTGGGTGACAAGGGCGACGGAATTGGGGAGGTCATGGCGCTCCCGGCAAGCTCTGCAATGCCAACCGCGGCGCATTTTCCTAGTCCTGCGGTCCGCGTCCCTGGCCCCTTTTCATTGACTTTGTGCGCCGCGGCACCTACCATCGCGCGCGCCATGAGTACGACCTTTCCAGAAATCGTCGATCCATGGCGCATGGTGCAGGCGCGACGCTCGTTTCAGGGTTCGATGCCGCTCGCAGCCTTGCCAAGGCTGCGCGATAGTCTGGCCGCCGCCGATGGCGTGGTGACTTTCGATCTAGAATTCGGCAAGGACGATCTGGGCGTACCGCTGCTGCGCGTGCGTGCGGATGCGACCTTGCCCTTGTTGTGTCAGCGGACACTGGACGTGTTCGGCCTGCCGGTGCACGTCGACAGCCGGCTCGGCCTGATCACGCAGGAGTCTGAGGAAGCCGGTCTGCCCGGTGGTTACGAGCCGTTGCTGGCGAACGAAGGCGAGCTGCGGCTGGCCGACGTAATAGAAGATGAGTTGATCCTGGCGGTGCCGGTAGTGCCGGTGAAGCCGGGTTCGACGCCGGAGTCCCGTACCTGGGGCGACTCCGAGGCGGAGGAGGAGCCGGCCAAGCCGAATCCGTTCGCCGTGTTGAAGAACATGAAAGTGGCAAGATAGATCGTAGAAAGATAATCACGCAATTCCGGAGAGAAGTGTCATGGCAGTCGCCAAAAGTCGTAAGTCCCCGTCCCGCCGCGGCATGCGCCGCGCGCACAATGCGCTGAGCGCCAAGCAGCTCGGCACCGATCCCACCTCGGGCGAAGTCCATGTGCGCCACAACGTCACCAAGGATGGCTACTACCGTGGCCGCAAGGTGATCGAAGACAAGGCCGTCGTGCGCGACGAAGATTGAAGCCGTCTGCGCCGCGAGGCGCGGGTTTCAATTCGCTAGCAATACGAATAGTCGTGGCAAGCCGGCGCGTTGGCGCCGGTTTTCGTTCGTGCAACTGACGCGGGGGATGCCGCTCTGACTTACGCTCGAATCGCCGGCACCGGCAGTTTCCTGCCGGAACGGATTCTCACCAATGCCGACATGGAAAAGCTCGTCGACACTACCGACGAGTGGATCGCGTCGCGCACCGGCATCCGTCAACGGCATATCGCTGCGGAAGGGCAGACCACCTGCGATCTGGCCGAAGGCGCTGCGCGCGCGGCGCTCGAAGCCGCCGGCGTCAAGGCCAGCGAGATCGAACTGATCGTGGTCGGCACGACCACGCCGGATCTCATCTTCCCGTCGACCGCCTGCCTGCTGCAGCATCGCATCGGTGCGAACGGCTGCGCCGCGTTCGACGTCAACGCCGCCTGTTCCGGTTTCATCTACGCGCTCACGGTGGCGGACAAGTTCATCCGTTCCGGCAGCGTCAAGACCGCGCTCGTGGTCGGCGCCGAGACGCTGTCGCGCATGCTCGACTGGAACGACCGCGCCACCTGCGTGCTGTTCGGCGACGGTGCCGGCGCGGTGGTGCTCAAGGCTTCCGAAGAAGCGGGCATTCTGTCGAGCCACATGCACGCCGACGGCGGCTACAAGGAACTGCTCTGGAACCCGGTCGGCGTCTCCGTCGGCTTCAAGCCCAATGAACACAACGCCGGCGTGCGCGTGCTGATGCAGGGTAGCGACGTGTTCAAGGTCGCGGTCAAGACACTCGACCGGGTGGTCGAGGAAACGCTCGAATACAACGGCCTGGATCGCCATGCGATCGACTGGCTGATTCCGCACCAAGCCAACCTGCGCATCATCCAGGCCACCGCCAAGCGCCTGGACATGCCGATGGAGCGCGTGATCGTCACGGTCGACAAGCACGGCAACACCTCGGCCGGATCGGTGCCGCTGGCGCTCGATTTCGCCGTGCGTTCCGGCAAGGTGCAGCGCGGCCAGTTGTTGCTGCTCGAAGCGTTCGGCGGCGGCTTCACCTGGGGCTCGGCGCTGGTGCGCTACTGACATCGCCACGATTTTCCTGTTCTCGCGCAATCCTTCGATGAAATTCACTTCCAATCTCGCCTTTGTGTTTCCCGGCCAGGGCTCGCAGTCGCTCGGCATGCTGGCCGAACTCGGCAGCGAATTCGCGGCGGTCAAGGCCGCGTTCGACGAAGCCTCCACCGGCGCCGGCGTCGACCTGTGGACGCTGTCGCAACAAGGGCCGGAGGAATCGCTCAATCGCACCGAGAACACGCAGCCGGCATTGCTCGCTGCCGGCGTTGCGGTATGGCGCGTGTGGCAGGAGGTCGGCGGTCCACAGCCGGCCGCGCTCGCCGGGCACAGTCTCGGCGAATACAGCGCGCTGGTTTGCGCCGGTGCGTTGTCGCTGCATGACGCGGCGGGCCTGGTTGCCGAACGCGGCCGTCTGATGCAGGCGGCGGTGCCTGCGGGCGTCGGCGCGATGGCGGCGATCCTCGGCGGCGACGACGCGCAGATCGCGGCCGTGTGCGACGAAATGGCGCATGGCGAAGTGGTCGCGCCGGTCAACTACAACGCGCCCGGCCAGCTGGTCATCGCCGGTCATGCCACGGCGGTGGATCGCGTGATCGCGCGCCTGGCCGAGATCGGCGTGAAGAAAGCGGTCAAGCTCGCCGTCAGCGTGCCGTCGCATTGCGCGCTGATGCGCGGCGCCGCCGACGCGCTCTCGCGCAAGTTCGAATCGATCGCCTGGTCGCTGCCGAAAATACCGGTCATTCAAAACGTTGAGGCGAAAGCCTACGACGACCTGGAACAGATTCGCGGCGCACTGGCGCGGCAGTTGTACTCACCGGTGCGCTGGACGGACAGCGTGCGCACGCTCGCCGCCGGCGGCATCGCGCGGGTCGGCGAGTGCGGTCCCGGCAAGGTGCTGACCGGCTTGCTCAAGCGCATCGAACGCACGCTCGACGGTCGCTCGCTCGGCGCACCCGCCGAGTTGATGCAAGCCGCGAAGGACTGGCAGAACTAGAAACGTGCCGCCGCCCGCGGCGGTAAGATAATGCGGTTCACGCAAAGGCGCGAAGAACGCGAACAGCTTTGTCTCGCGTACTTCGCGCTTTGCGTGCCAAAGCTTGCGCTCCAGCAGAAAGGAAATGACGCATGACCGGAATCCTGCAAGGCGAAGTCGCGCTCGTCACCGGTGCCAGCCGCGGCATCGGCGCGGCAATCGCCGACCTGCTCGCCGCCAACGGCGCCAAGGTGATCGGCACCGCCACCAGCGATGCCGGTGCGCAGGCGATCGGTGCGCGCCTTGCCGCACACGGCGGCGTCGGGCGCACGCTGAACGTCACCGATGGCGCGGCGGTGGAAGCGCTGATCGATGCGATCGGCAAGGAGTTCGGCCCGGTCACGATCCTGGTCAACAATGCCGGCATCACGCGCGACCAGTTGCTGATGCGCATGAAGGACGAGGACTGGCAGGCGATCCTCGACACCAACCTCACGTCCGTCTACCGCACCTCGAAGGCGGTGATGCGCGGCATGATGAAGGCGCGCAAGGGACGCATCGTGAGCATCGCTTCGGTCGTCGGGCTGACCGGCAATCCGGGTCAATCGAATTACGCCGCGGCGAAGGCCGGCATCATCGCGTTCTCCAAGTCGCTGGCGCGCGAGATTGGATCGCGCGGGATCACGGTCAACGTGGTCGCGCCCGGCTTCATCGAAACGGACATGACCAAGGCACTGTCGGAGGATCAGCGCGGCGCGCTGATGGGCCAGATCGCGCTGGGCCGCCTCGGCGCGCCGGACGACATCGCGCAGGCGGTCTTGTTTCTGGCATCGCCGGCCGCAAGTTACATTACCGGCGAGACCCTGCACGTGAACGGTGGCATGTACATGCCGTGATTTCCATGCCGTGGCGGCATATGCGCCGCCGCGGTGAAACGCTTGTTTGCTGGCGCGGCGGGTACGCATCAACTACAATCTCGCGCGTTTTTCGTTTTGATTCCTTATCCGGTGAGGTTTGCACACATGAGCAGCATTGAAGATCGCGTCAAGAAGATCGTCGTCGAGCAGCTGGGCGTCAAGGAAGATGAAGTCACGCCGAACGCGTCTTTCGTCGATGACCTGGGTGCGGACTCGCTCGACACCGTGGAACTGGTGATGGCGCTGGAAGAGGAATTCGAGTGCGAGATCCCGGACGAGGAAGCCGAGAAGATCACGACCGTGCAGCAGGCGGTGGACTACATCAAGGCTCACGTCAAAGCCTGATTCCACCTGGTGCCGATCGACGCGAAGCTGCGCCGCACGGCGCAGTTTTCGTTTCTGAACCCTTTCGACTTGGCGCAGCGTTTCTTCGTGAAAAAGTGCAGCCACGGACGGCCGCTTCCTGACTCTCGCGATCACGGCTGATCGCAAAGGCAAATTCCCATGAGCAGCAAACGTCGCGTAGTGGTGACCGGCCTCGGCATCATCAGCCCGGTCGGCAACAATGTCGCAACCGCATGGCAGAACATCCTCGCCGGCCACAGCGGCATCGGACCCGTCACGCATTTCGACGCGAGCACGTTCCCGACGCGCATCGCCGGCGAAGTGCGCGATTTCGATCCGGCGCAATTCGTGCCGCCGAAAGACGTCAAGAAGATGGATCCGTTCATCCATTACGGCGTGGCCGCCTCGCTCGAGGCGCTCAAGGATGCCGGCATGCATCCGCACGAGCACGACGAGGAACGCATCGGCTGCGCGGTCGGCGCCGGCATCGGCGGCATCCACACGATCGAGCGCACCAGCATCGCGTATCACGAAGGTGGCCAGCGCAAGATCTCGCCGTTCTTCGTGCCGAGCTCGATCGTCAACATGGCATCGGGCAATTTGTCGATCCTGCTCGGTCTCAAGGGGCCGAACATCGCCTGCGTCACCGCGTGCACGACCGCGACGCACAACCTCGGCCTGGCGATGCGCATGATCCAGTACGGCGACGCCGACGTGATGGTCGCCGGCGGCGCGGAATATTCCACGACCGGCGTGGCAATGGGCGGATTCTGCTCCGCGCGCGCGATGTCCACGCGCAACGACGAGCCGCAAAAGGCCAGCCGCCCGTGGGACAAGGATCGCGACGGCTTCGTGCTGTCCGACGGCGCCGGCGTGCTGGTGCTGGAGGAATACGAACACGCGCGCCAGCGCGGCGCGCGCATCTACTGCGAACTGGCCGGTTTCGGCATGAGCGCCGATGCGTACCACATCACCGCGCCGAGCGAGAACGGCGAGGGTGCGGCGCGCTGCATGAGCGCGGCGATGAAGGATGCCGGCTTGAACGCCGACCAGGTGCAGTACGTCAATGCGCACGGTACTTCCACGCCGGCGGGTGACCTGGCCGAGACGCAGGCGATGAAGGCCTGCTTCGGCGACGCGGCGAAGAAGCTGATGGTGTCCTCGACCAAATCGATGACCGGCCACCTGCTCGGCGCCGCGGGCGGAGTCGAAGCGATCTTTTCGGTGCTGGCAATCCGCGACAACGTGGTGCCGCCGACGATCAACCTCGACAACCCGGGCGAAGGCTGCGATCTCGACTACGTGCCGCATACCGCGCGACAGACCAGGCTCGACGTCGTGCTGTCGAATTCGTTCGGCTTTGGTGGCACCAACGGCACGCTCGCGTTCAAGCGCATTTGAACGTGCGCGTGCGGCGCGCGCTGCCCGGTGCGCGTGATCTGCTGCCGCTCGCGGCGGCGCAGCCGCAGCGTTATCCATGCCTGCTCGAAAGCGTCGCCAGCGGCGGCACGCAGGCGCGCTACGACATCCTGTTCGCATTTCCGCGCGCTGCGTTGACGCTGCAGCACGGCCGCGTGCGCGATGCGCAGGGCGCCGATCTCGGCGAGCATTTCCTGGCCGCGTTGGACGACGCGTGGCGCGCGCAGCGCAGCGCCGAGCACGAGTGCGACGCGTTGCCATTCCATACCGGCTGGGCCGTGTTTCTCGGCTACGAACTGGCCGGCGAAATCGAACCGCGCCTGCGTTTGCCGCCCGCGCCCGACGCGCAGATCCCGAGCGCGCTCGCGCTGCGCTGCGCGGCGACGATCGTGGTCGATCGCCAAGCGCAGCAGACGGTCCTGATTGCGGATGCCGGCGACGAAGCGTTGTTCGACCAGATGCTGGCGGATCTGCAGGCGGGCGCGCCGGCTCCGAGCGTGCCGGCCGCGGCCGTGGTCGACGAAGACCCGCCGCAGCATTTCCTCGACGGCGTGGCGCGCATCCATCACTACTTGCGCAGCGGCGACACGTTCCAGGTGAACCTGTCGCGCGAATGGCGCGCGCGCTTCGAAGAGCCGGTCGATGCGGCAGCGCTATATGCAGCGCTACGCCGCGCCAATCCGGCGCCGTTCGCCGGACTGCTGCAGTGGGACGGCTGGGCGGTGGTCAGTTCCTCTCCGGAGCGCCTGATCGAAGTGCGCGACGGCATCGCACAGACGCGCCCGATCGCCGGCACGCGCGCACGCGTGGCCGGCGACGACGATGCGGCGCGCGTGCGCGAGTTGATCGAGCACGCCAAGGAGCGTGCCGAGCACATCATGCTGATCGACCTGGAACGCAACGACCTGGGGCGCGTATGCGTGCCCGGTTCGCTCGAGGTGAACGAGCTGATGACCGTGGAAAGCTACGCCCACGTGCATCACATCGTGTCGAACGTGCGCGGACGGCTGCGTGCCGGCGTGACGCCGGGGCAGGCGGTCGCCGCGGTGTTTCCGGGCGGCACGATCACGGGTTGCCCGAAGGTGCGCTGCATGGAAATCATCGCCGAACTCGAAGGTGTCGGACGCGGCGCCTACACCGGCGCGCTTGGGTATCTGGATCACAGCGGCGCGCTGGACCTGAACATCCTGATCCGCACGCTCAGCGTCTGCGGCGAACACGTGCGCCTGCGCGCCGGCGCCGGCATCGTCGCCGATTCCGACGCGCAGCGCGAGCTCGACGAAACGCGGGCCAAGGCGCGCGGCCTGTTGCGCGCGCTCGGTGCCGACGCGTGAGCGTGGCGCGCGTGCTTCGGGCACAATGGCGCGATCGCCTTGCATGGATCAGCGAGTGATGCGGTTGCCCTCAGTCTGCCAGCGCGCAAGCGGACGCGGTCTCGCCGCGTTCGTGGTGTTGTTGTTGCTGCTCGCCGGC
>Ga0157378_10001940_pt1 | contig 18554 bp, 18 predicted proteins | sample M65metaG_FD_115309 | JGI IMG/M metagenome (GOLD analysis project Ga0157378, IMG submission 115309) | Miscanthus rhizosphere microbial communities from Kellogg Biological Station, Michigan, USA - M6-5 metaG | ecosystem: Host-associated > Plants > Roots > Rhizosphere > Soil | place: USA: Michigan...
CGTAGGTCGATCCGACCACCCCCTTCTCGCCCCAGAGCACCAGCAGGGGGCAACCGATCCTCTTTGCCGAGTCCGCTTCATCGTGGATCAGGTCGATGCCAGCGGCGGCGCGGTAGTCTTCGCAAACGGCGTGCAACGTCTCGCGCGTATAGCACCGGCGATATTCCTCGAACGCGACCGGATCGATCGCGCCCGGCGTCTTGTTCTGCTTGTTGACATGCGCCTGAAGATAGAAATCGAGGTTATTGCCGATCAGGGTTTCCGGCAGCGGCGCCGGCTGGCTGAGGAAGAACCACCACATGTAGCGCATGGCGAAGTCCTTGGTCACCTGCGCATACATCGTCGCCGTCGGCGCAATGTCGAGCAGCGCCGCGCGGCTCACGGCCGCCGGATGGTCGAGCAGCAGCCGATGCAGCACGCGGCCGCCGCGATCGTGACCGGCGGCCTGGAAACGATCGAAGCCGAGCGCGCGCATCACCTCGACCTGGTCGCGTGCCATTTCGCGCTTCGAATATGCGATGCTGTCCTTGCCGCCGTCGGGCTTGCTGGAATCGCCGTAACCGCGGAGGTCAGTGAGCACGACCGTGAAGCGCTCAGTGAGCTTCGGCGCGACCTTGTGCCAGCACACCAGCGTCTGCGGGTGTCCGTGGAGCAGCAGCAGCGGCGGCCCCTCGCCTTTCACCAGCGCATGGATCTCCGCACCGCTGGTCCTGATGCGCTTCCGCCGGAAGCCTGGCAACAGTTTGTCGATTGCAGTGGTTTCCACGGTGTTGTTCTCCTCAGCTTCGGCCGCCCGCGGCAGGATTGCCGCTCCGAGCGCGCCCGTGGTCGCCGCCACAAGCGACATCAGACGGCGGCGGGTCATCAGTTCGTGGTCGGACATCGAGACCTCCTCAGCCGATCGACTTCATCAGCAGCGTCGCGATCACGATCATGATCGCGCCCCCGACGCGGGTGGCGATCTGGGCGAACGCCATCAGGCCCATGCGATCCGCCGCGCCAAGAATGGCGACGTCGCCGGTTCCGCCGAGGCCGGAGTGGCACGCGGTCACAATGGCCGCCTCTACCGGATACATGTTGAGCAGCTTGCCGGCGAAGAACCCCGACGCGATCATCGCCAGCACGGTCGCCGTGCAGATCATGATGTAGCCAGGGTTGAAGGAAGCGACGAGTTGCTGCCACGAAACCAGAAGCGTGCCCATTGCGACCAGAATGGCAAAGGTCAGGTTGGTCGACATGAACTTGTTGATCTGATAGGCGCCGAGTTCCATCTCGGCCGGCAACAGTCTGGTCAATTTCAACGCCACCGCGGCGATGATCATCATGATAGGCCCGGGAATGCCGGTGAACGGCGCCAGCACCGTGCCGAGCACGAACAGGCCGCATGACAGCACGATCCCGGCGCCGAGCAGCCTGAGCTCGATCGGCCGATCCGACTGCGGTTGCCCCAGAATGTCGTCATCGCCGGTCTTGACCAGCGTGCCCTGGCCGCTGAGATCGCGCCGCTTCTCGCCGAGACGCGCCAGCAGCCCGGCACTGACAATAGCGACGACGTTGCCGAGCAGCGCCGCCGGCACCATCTGCGCGACCAGCTCGGCCTGCGGTCGCTGCAGCATCTCCGAATAGGCGATGGAGAGCGGCAGGACGCCCTCGGCGAGCCCGCCGCCGACGATCGGAATGATCACGAAAAAGAACGTATCCTTCGGGCTGTGGCCGAACAGCAGACCGACCGCGATGCCTGCCGCCACCGCGGCGATGGTTCCGATCAGGAGCGGAATGAACATGCGCAGAAAACCCTGGATCAACACCCGGTAAGGCATGCCGAGGATCGAGCCGGCAACGAGGCAGGCGATGAAGAAATACTGGAAATTGGCGGTGCGGAACGTGGTGGCGATCGCTTTCAGCGCCACATCGGGCATCAGGCCGTAGCTCACCAGCGCCGACGGCACGAACAGGCAAAGGATCGCGGTGCCGCCGATCTGCTTCAGGACGGGGATGGTCTGGCCGAGCTTGCCGAGCAGGAAGCCGAGCAGCATCAGCACCGAAAGCCCGCCGATGACGTCGTTCGGCAACTTGCCGGAATAGACGGCGACCGCGCAGACCAGCGCCGCCGCGAGGTAGACGGCGATCGGCAACGGACCGATCTTCAGTGTCGCGAGCGCCGAGAACCGGGCCGGCCGCGCGGTATCCGCAAGCTTGATGATCGTGTCGGTCAAGAGAGCCTCCCGTTATCGTTTGTTGATTGATCCGCGCTCAGAAGAACCAGGGGTTCTCTGCGCGGTGCCGCGCTTCGAAGGCGCGCATATCGTCGGCGAACACCAACGTCGAGCTGATCGCATCGCGGCCGGTGAGGAAGGCCTCCTTGCGGGCGGCTTCGATCGCAAACGAGACCGCACTTCCGTCGCGGCCATCGAGCAGGATGAACTGGCGTTCGAGATCGATGGCGAGGCGGTTGGTTAAGGGATCGGCGACGCGTTCGGCGAGCATTCCGATCGTGGCAACGTCGAGGCTGATCGTCAGCAGGCCGTTATTGGCGCAGTTGTCGTAGAATATCCCGGCGAACGTGGTGCCGATCAGCGCGCGGATGCCGAGTTGCTGCAAGCCCCACACCGCGTGCTCGCGGCTCGATCCGCAGCCGAAGTTCGGGCCGACGACGAGAAAGCACGCGTCGCGATAACCTTCCAGGTTCAGCACGAAGTCGGGATTGGGCTTGCCCGCGCTGAAACGAAGCAGGTTGAACGCACCGTCGCCGAGACCGCTGCGGTCGACGCCCTTGAGGAACATTTTTGGCATGATCACGTCGGTATCGATGTTGGGCGTGGTCATGGGAGCGGCGACGCCCGCGACGCGAAGGAACGGGGTCATTGCGGCTCGCCTCCGATCAGGGTGCGCACGTCGGTGATGCGGCCGGTGACCGCGGCAGCGGCGACCATCGCCGGAGACATCAGATGGGTGCGAGATCCGGGCCCCTGACGCCCCTCGAAGTTACGATTGGTGGACGACGCGGAGCGCTGGCCCGGCGCGAGAACGTCGTCGTTCATCGCCAGACACATCGAGCAGCCCGACTGGCGCCACTCGACGCCCGCATCGATCAGAACTCGCGCAATTCCCTCCGCCTCGGCCTGCGCCCTGATCCTGGTCGAGCCGGGCACGACGATGGCGCGAACGCCCGGCGCCACATGGCGGCCACCAAAGATCCGCGCTGCGTCGCGCAGATCCTCGATCCGCGAGTTGGTGCACGATCCGATGAAGGCAAGATCGATCGGCACCGACGCAATCGGCGTTCCGGCTTCCAGCCCCATATAAGCGAGCGCGCGCCGGGCCGCGGCCTTGCGGTCGGCGGCGCCGTTGCTTTCCGGATCGGGAATGCAATCGGTGACGGCGATCGCCTGGTCCGGGCTGGTGCCCCAGGTTACGACCGGCGCGATCTCGCCGGCGTCGATGGTGACGTGCCGGTCGAACCGCGCATCCGGATCGGAGCGAAGTTGCAGCCACGCTTCGGAGGCACGCGTCCACATCTCGCCCTTGGGCGCGCGCGGACGTCCTTGCAGATAATCGAGAACCTTTTGGTCGGGCGCGATGACGACGCCGCGCGCGCCGGCCTCGACGATCATGATCGACATCACGATACGCCCCTCGACCGTCATGTCGGTCACCGCAGGCCCACAAAATTCCACCGCATAACCGGCGGCACCGTCCGCCCCGATCCGCCGGATGATCTCCATGACGATGTCTTTCGCCGTGACGCCCAGCGAAGGCCGCCCGGTCACATCGATGCGCATCGTCTTCATGCGGCGGTAACGAACCGTCGAGGTCGCCAGATAATGTTCGATATCGGAGGTGCCGATGCCGTAGCCAAGCGCGCCGAAGGCGCCGTAGGCGGTCGAGTGGCTGTCCCCGGCCGCGATCACCATGCCCGGCATCACCAGCCCCTGCTCGGGCGCGATGACGTGCTCGATGCCCTGGCGCGGATCCAGGATGTCGAAATATTCGATGCCGAAGTCCCGCGCGTTTTCGGCGAAATAGTCGACCTGCCGCGCGGCGCCGGCGTCCGGCATCTGACGCGTGCGAACGGCCGCGGTCGAATTGACGTGGTCGACCACCATCAGGGCGGCCCGGGGATTCCAGACCTTTCGCCCGGCCTGGCGCAGACCCGAGAAAGCCTGCGGACTGGTGTATTCGTTGAGAACCGTACGGTCGACATAGAGCAGCACGAGCCCGTCGTCGTCGATCTGCCGCACCACATGCGCATCGATCAGTTTGTCGTAGAGCGTGCGCCCGGACATTTCGCCTCCGATAAGGAAATCCTGCCTTTTCGCGAAGGTGCAGGCAGGGTCGCCGGAAATCCAATGTCACGTCATGATATGTTTATGCAGGACTTGCATGAGCGACGAAATCAACCGGCTGCACGGCTTCATCGTGCGAAGTCGGCATGCAGCCATTTGCTGCGGCGAGGCCGCGAAAAACATTTTGACACGTCGGGCAAATCAGCCGCACAATGGCAAAGTCGCGCCAAAGCTACCTTCGTGCGGCCCAATCAAGCCGATCCGATTTCCGCATCCATTTCTGCAAGATTATCAATTTCAGCAAAGTCTTCCTCTTCTGCAAAGCCTTCCTCTTTTGCAAAGCCTTGCGAGTTTTGACGGCATGTCGGCGCGCTTCACGGTCGCATTCCTTGCCACCTGGATCGGATTCGCCGCTCCATCATCTGCCATCGCGGCAGAGAAGATTCCGCTTTGCCATACCGGAATGGTGAAGCTTCGGAGCTTTGCCGATCATGTGAAGATGCTGCGCGGAATGACGCGTTATTCGCGGCAAAACATCGCCGAACTCGTCGCACAACAGAAAAAGGGCGGGTCCGGGTTCTTTTCCTCGCAGGTTATCGTGCAGGGCGAACCGTCCGGTTCGGGCACCTTCGACCTGCGCACCTGGCACGGTCTGAACGACGCCAGGCAGTACACCAACCTCACGCCCTGGACATGCGAAGCCGAGGATTATCCGATCGTCTATTTCGTCGGGTTCCGGGTGCGGGAGATTTCGGGCACCACGATCTCCGTGTCGCGCGAAGAGGGGACCGTCAACGTCCTCCAGTTGAAGACGATCGACGAGGACCTGGAAAAGCACGTCAAGGTCAAGCTTTTCGAAAGCGAGAAGGTGCTGTGCGACGACCTCGTCAAGGGTTGCGACCGCGGGATTTTCTACGAGCGGGGCTGACTGCCGTTGCTGCTCGCCGAAAGCAATTGAAAAATATCAGTGACCGATCAATTTGACGAAGGACGTCCGGCCGTGGAGAACCACGGGCACTCGCGCATTGGGTGCTCGACGGGCTCCAGCCTGCTTGTTAATCACCCGCCTCCGGATGGGAGATCTGAGTCGCGTTATGACCGTTGCGATCGAGATGGGGCAGACGACCGCAGGGGCGCCGGCGACACTGGACCTCGAGGAACTGCTGGCCACCCGCCTGCTGGTGCAGGGCAATTCGGGTTCCGGTAAATCGCATCTGCTGCGCCGGCTGCTGGAACAGAGCGCGCCCTGGGTGCAGCAGACCATCATCGATCCCGAGGGTGACTTCGTCGCGCTGGCCGACCGATTCGGCCATCTCCTGATCGACGCACAGGACCATACCGAACAGGGACTGCAGGTCGCCGGCGAGCGGGCGCGAATCCATCGCGTCTCCACCGTGCTCAACCTCGAGGGGCTCGACGCCGAGAATCAGATGCGGCGCGCCGCCGCCTTTCTCGACGGGCTGTTCGAGGTCGCCCGCGACCACTGGTATCCGATGCTGGTGGTGGTGGACGAAGCCCAGCTCTTTGCACCCGCAATCGCCGGCGAAGTGACCGACGAGGCGCGAAAACTCTCGCTCGGCGCCATGACCAACCTGATGTGCCGCGGCCGCAAGCGCGGCCTTGCCGGCATCATTGCCACGCAACGGCTGGCGAAGCTCGCCAAGAATGTCGCAGCCGAAGCGTCGAATTTCCTGATGGGACGCACCTTCCTCGACATCGACATGGCGCGCGCCGCCGACCTGCTCGGCATGGAGCGGCGGCAGGCGGAGACGTTTCGCGATCTCGAGCGCGGACAGTTCATGGCGCTGGGACCGGCGCTGTCGCGACGTCCCTTGGGCCTGCGCATCGGGCCCACGGAGACGACGCCGCGCAACGCCATCCCGCGCCTGATGCCGCTGCCGGAAGTCACGCCGGATGCGCGCGAGATCGTTCTGGCGGCGCCGCCGCCGGAAGTCAGCCGGCCTCGGCGCAACCGGTCGGCGCCGCCGGATTTGCTTGGACAGTTGATGGCGGCGAAGAACGCCGCACCGGAGATCGCTGCCGAAGCCGAGCCGTCGCTCACATCAGAACAACTGGCGGAGCGACGCGAGCGGCTGGACCGCGTGCTGCAAGCGGTCACGCACGAACCCAATGCGGCGTTCCAGGCCATTGGCGTGCTTTATCAGGAATTCGTGGTGCGGTGCCGGATCGAGGGACTTGGCGCCGCCGTCCCCGACCTCGGCGAATTTCGCCGCATGTTGACGCGGGCCCGCGCCGGCTTGGGGTCCGATTTGACCGTCGATGACGACGGCTGGCAGGACGTCTCCGTCCGCGCCTCGCTGTTGCCGGAAGACATGCAGGGCGTGTTCATGATGATCGCCCGCGCCGCCAAGGAAGGCTGGCCCTGCCCCGGCGACGCCGCGATCGCGCGGGCCTACGGCTCGCACTCGCTGCGCCGCGCGCGACGGCTACTGACCTATATCGAAGAGCAGGGCCTGATCGTGTGCCAGATCGACGGCGCAGGGCGGCGGACCGTGACCCTGGTCGAACTGGCATGGGCGACGGCGCCGGGCGATCCGAATGCCGAGGATATGGGAAGCGCGCTGGCGGCGGAGTGAGGCGATGGCGCTGCGTGCAGACGCCGCCAATCCTGCCCGAAGCAGCTATTCCTCGTTCCAGTCCAGCGCACCGGTGTCGTTAGTCCCGGTCCAGAGCGGCCAGCCGCTGTTGCTCCAGCGCGTGGCGTTGCCGACATAGATGAACGCCTGCACCGCATGGCCATCTTCCGTAACGTCGACGACCTTGCGTTCGTAGCTGTCAGGCACGCGTTCGAGCCGGTCCATCTGCGCCAGGCATTCATCGTTCACATGATAGATCTCGCCGGCAACCGCGCGTGCGGAGGAAGCCGGATGGTCCTCCAGCAAGACCGGGAAACGGCGGCTCTGCGCAACGGAGCCGTTGAGCATATGGAAACGCTGCTGCGTCACGGCCTCGCCTTTGAACACAGCGTGAAGGTCGTTCAGCAGCGGATGGTTCCACTGGCCGCGCTTGAGGGAGCCATAGACGAAAACGCGATGGGTCATCGGGACGGAAGCCATCCGGCGCATCCCCTACGCCGTCTGATACCGCTTCAGAAACGTGCGCGCCCGGTTGATGGTGCGCGCCTTCAATTCCGGCGGGTCCTTCCAGGGGAATACCGTGATCTCCGCGTTCGGGCATAGCGAGGCGATGTCGATCGAAGTCACCAGCGGATGCGCGTCGACGTCGTCGGGCAGCACCAGCATCGGCGTCTGGCACGATTTCGCGAATTCGCGCGAGACGCTGTACACGAAATCGGGCCGCACCCGGTAGAGGTTGTGCAGGTATTTCTCGATGGTTTCCATCGAGACGTCGCCCTGGCGCTTGCGCAGCTCCTCGGCCCACACGGTCTTGCCGGCGTCGTACATGTAATCCGGCTTGGTCGGCTTGTGCCCGACCGGCTGGCTCAACACCGCCGCGACCACGCGCTGCGGCGCCCGCTCCATCAGCTTCATCGCGAACGGGCCGCCGATGCAGTTGCCGAAGAAGGCGAACTTGCCGATGCCGAGATGGTCCATCACGCCTAACTGATCGTCGGCGAAGGCGCTCCAGGGATCGTCCACCGGCACCGGACCCGTGGACTCGCCGCCGGTGGCGTTGCGCTGGTCCATGGTGATGATGCGAAAATCGCCCTTGAACTCCTCGGGGATATTGATCACCGCACGCGCCCACACCGCCATGCAGGAGTTCAGGCCGCCGCCGGGCGTCGCCAGCAGCGGGAAGCCTGAGCCGATCTCGGCGTATCGGATGCGGACATTGCCCTTCTGGTAGACGCCGACCTTGGCGCCATCGGGCAATCCCGGCAGCGGCGACGCCGTCTGTGCTTGCGCGAACACGCTCGGTACGGCGCTTGCGGCGGCTGCGGCGGCACCGGTTGCGAGAACAGTGCGGCGGCTGGAATCGATCATGGGTTCCTCCCCTTCGTTTTCTTCGTTGGCCGAATGTACCACACATCGGCGCTTGTGCGCCATTGAACGGCCCTCCGCTGACACCAGACTGGAAACACAGACATGAGCGACCACGCCCGCAATACCGGCCCGATGCTGGCGAGCCCGCGATGCGGCGCGAAGATCCGCGCCGGTGGAACGTGCCGCTCGCCCGCGGTGCGCGGCAAGCGGCGTTGCCGCATGCATGGCGGCGCATCTGGCGCCGGCGCACCGAAGGAAAACCGGAACGCACGCAAGCACGGCCTGTTCACCAGGACAGCCATCGCCGAGCGAAGGCGGATCGAGGCCCTGCTGGGCGATGCACTGCAGTTGCTGCAGACGCTGAAATGATTTGAAATCTGATGTCGTCGGGTTAAGGGATCGGATGACAGGTGTTGCCGGGGGGAAAAATGACGTCACTCATCAAAACGCGGGCCGGCACGATCGAACTGGGCAAGATTCACCCCGAGGACGACGCCCTCGAACTGATGTACTTCGGCTCGCGGGGGATGACCCGCCGCGCCGACGAATATCTCGCCGCCCTGGGGCTGTCGCGGGTCCATCACCGGATTCTCTACACGATCGCGCGCGGCGGCGGCATGACCGTCTCCGACCTGCTGGCGGTGCTCTCGGTTTCCAAACAGGCGCTGCATCGGCCGATGAAACAACTGGTCGAACAGAACTATGTCGCGATCACCCGCGATCCGGCGCGGCACCGCTTCAAGATCCTGCACCTGACGGCGCGCGGCAAGAAGGTGGAAGAAAAAGCCTCGGAATGCGAACGGCAGGTGATGAAGCGCGCCTTCGCCAAGGTCGGCGAATCCGGGAAGAAGGCATGGAAAGCCGTCATGGCGGAAGCCGCGACCGAACTCTGAGCGAGATGCCCACCCGGCTGCGGTTGACAGCCTCTTCAGGTCAACTATATTGACTTCAAGGGTCGACCGGACCGAGTGCATGTGAAGTCTCTCACGACGACCCGTCGGGAGGAGCGTCGTGAAGGAACTGACCGTCGTCGAGCCGGGCAAATTGCGCTGGCTGGACAAGCCGTCGCCGAAGCTGAAGACTCCGTTCGACGCGATCGTGCGCCCGATCGCCGCCTGCAACTGCGATCTCGACCGGCGGCTGATCGCCGGCAACACGCCGTTCAAGACGCCGTTCGCGATCGGCCACGAGTGTGTCGCCGAGGTGCTTGAGGTGGGCACTGGCGTGGCGTCGGTGCGCCGCGGCGATGTGGTGTCGGTGCCATGGAAGATCGCCTGTGGAACCTGCGCGCAATGCGCGGCGGGCCGCAGCACGGCCTGCACCGGCGTACAAAAATATGCCAGCTTCGGCGTACCTGCAGGCGGCCATTGGGGCGGACTGTTTTCGGAGAGCGTATGCGTGCCGTTCGCCGATGCCATGCTGGTGAAGGTTCCCGACAAGGTCGATCCGGTCGCCGCGGCGTCGGTCAGCGACAACCTGACGGATGCGTGGGTGGCGGCCAGCCGCCCGCTGGCGGCGCGGCCGAACGGCAAGGTTCTGGTCGTCGGCGGCACCGAGAGCCTCGGGATCCTCGCGGTGCAGATGGCGCGTGCGGCAGGCGCCGGCGAGGTCGACTACTTCGACGATGACGACGCCCGAAACGAACTCGCCCGGAACAGCGGCGCGACCCTGCGCCCGGGCCCGGGCACTGACCTGCACGAGAACTACGATGTCGTCATCGCCGCGACGCGGGCGCACGACCGGTTGCGAACGGGGCTACTGGCGCTGCGTGCCGGCGGGCATTGTTCGTGCATCGGCATCATGTTCGACGATCCCCCGATTCCGCTGTTTCAGATGTACATGCGCGACGTCACCCTGTCGGTCGGCCTGTGCGGCGTGCGCCCGCACATGCCGCGGGTGCTCGAACTGATTCGAGATCGGCGGTGCGATCCGATGATCGTGACGCCGACCGTGGTCTCCTGGGAAGATGCGCCGGACGCGCTCGTAGCTCCGATCGCCAAGGCCGTGCTGGTGCGGCCGCGCATCACAGCGACCGCGGCCTAGCAGGCACCTCCCTCACTCGCCGCGCGGCAGCACCATATAGGTCGCCGTCGCATGCGCGCACAGCCGTCCCTCGCGATCGGTGAGACGGCCCTCGCAGGCCACGACGCGCCGGCCTTCGTGCAGCGTCCGGCCTTCCGCGATCACGGGCGCGCTGCCCGCCGTCATCGGCCGCAGATAGGTGACTTTCAAATCGATCGTCGAATAGCCGCTGTCGAGCGGCAACGTGCTTTGCACGGCGAGCGCCAGTGCGGCATCCAGCATCGTCGCGGCATAACCGCCGTGCACCGTGCCGAGCGGATTGTAGAAATCCTCATCCGGATGCCCCTCCAGCGTGACTGCCCCGCGCTCCGCGGCCGTTCCGCGGAAGCGCATGGTCTTGCCGATCCCGCGCTGCGATCCGCCGGCGGCGATCAGCATCCGAACCAGATCGAGGCCCGAACGGGGCCGGTCTTCGGTGACGGTGGTCATATTTCATCTCCTCAAGTCAATATTATTGACTTGATAATCGATCTCTGGGAGGGTGGCAAGCGCTGCAATGTTCGATCCCACGAAGAGGAGCGCCGCATGAAAGAGACGGTCATGGACGAGGAAGCCGCAGCGGATTTTGCGGAAAACTGGCACGCGAGCTGGTGCAAGGTCGACATCGATGCTGTCGTTTCGCACTTCGCTGACGATGGCGAGATGCGCAGCCCTCTCGCGGAAAAACTGACGGGATCACCGGTCGTCAAGGGCGCCGAGGCCATCCGGCAATACTGGCAAGCGGCCTATGGTCATGTGAAGAGCGCCGATCTTCAGTTGCTGTCGTGGAGCTGGGACAGGCCGATGCGCCGCCTCACCGTGTGGTGGCGGCTGGACGACGTCCGCGCGTCCGAGTTCATGGATTTCGACGCGACCGGACGGGTGTTCAGAAGCGAGGCGTTCTACGGAAAGTGAGCGGCGCGATCGTGTTTAGTGCTCGACCCGGTAGAGCCGCCATCGCCCCGGCACGCCTTTAAGCTGATGAACGCCGTGGGCCTTGAAGCGGGTGCCGGACTGCGCCAGCAGGTCCTTGACCGCGCTCGACACCAGCACTTCGCCGGCCCGCGCTTTCGCAGCGACGCGGGCGCCGATGTGAAACGCGAGGCCGACCACCTCGCCGCCGCTCATCTTGTATTCGCCGGCGTGCAGCCCGACCCTGATCTCCAGCCCCAGCGTGCGCACCGCCTCGCGGATGGCGGCCGCGCAACGCACCCCGGAAGCCGGCGCCTTGAACGTCGCCAGCAGTCCGTCCCCCGTCGTCACCACTTCCTTGCCGCGCAGGGTCTTCAGCTCCTTGCGGACAGCGGCGTAATAGTGGCCCATCACCTTGGTCCAGCGGGCGTCGCCGAGCTGGGCTGCCTTTTCGGTGGAGCGGACGATATCGACAAACAGGATGGTCGCGAGCGCCTTTGCGATCTCGGCGCCACGATCCGGAGAGCGGCGCCGGGTCGCGATCGGTCCGGCGAGCGGCTCATAGCGGTGGCTGCGGCGCCGCGCGATCGCGGACCTGGCGTAGTCCATGGCGCGCTGCGCGGTGCCGCACCGGATGGTTTTTTCCCGCGGCGGCAGCGTCCAGTGAACTTTTCGCCCGTCGCCGACGCCGTTGACCTCGACAGCGCCCCATTTGAGGAAAATCGTCGAACCGACCCGGCGAACGCACCAGGCTTTTGACGTGTATCCGGAAACGTTGGACTGATTGATTCCGATGCGAAGGAATTTGGGCATGAACGTGCAGGCCGATCGGAGAACCGTTTACCTGCCGCGAAAGGTAATCGCACATCGCCGTGTTGGCAACAGGACGGACAGGTCTCGATTTGACCACGTCACGCGACCTTAAAAATCGCGCGGCCGCGCTTTGAGGAAATCCGTGACCACCCTGATCTGGTCGGCCGCCATCAGCGGCGGGACGTGGCCGCAATCGTCGAAACGGAATACATCCGCCCGTCCGTTGCGCCGCTTCATTTCCACCGTCAAATCGATCGAGAGCAGGTCCGACTTGGCGCCATGCAGCACCAGCATCGGCGCCTTGATCGCCTCCCAGTACTTCCAGAGATCGAGCGGCGGATAATACCAGGGCGTCTTGAACCCCTTGGCGATCGCCGGATCGCACAACACGGCATAGTGCCCCCTGGTTTCGTCCCAGCGCAGGCTGTGGCTTGCCAGATGCCGCCAATGCTCATCGGCGAGATGGCCGTAGGGCGCCAATACGGTTCGGAAATATTTCTCGCCTTCTTCCACTGATGCAAACGACGTCGGCATGGTGTCGATGTAACCGCCGATCCGCCGCAGTCCCGTCGCCGAGACGAACGGGCCGATATCGTTGATCACGAGCTTGCGGACGATGCTGCCGGAAAAACCCGCCATCACGATTCCGATCAGGCCGCCGAGCGAAGTCCCGACCCAATCGACTTCGCGGACGCCGAGGCGCGCAATCATCGCGTTCATGTCGGCGCAATATTGCGGCAACGAGTAGTCGTCCGGATTCTTGAACCGTCCGCTACGGCCCCTGCCGGGCAGGTCGGGACAGATCACCCGCCGGCCGCTGGCCGCGAGCGCTGTGGCGAGATGATCGAAGTCCCGTCCCTGCCGCGTCAGGCCGTGAACGCAGATCACCGGACGCTCGGCGTCCCTGGGTCCCCATTCGACATAGGCAATCTCGTGAAAGCCCGACGGCGAAAGGCCGAGCAGCATACCCTCGCGATCGGGTTTCATCCCGTCCGCGGTTCCGCCCGGCCCCTTCGCTGACACCTCGCCTGCTCCGTCCAACATCGATCCCCCGGCCACGACCCACGGAAGGCGCGCCGCACCCGGCGCCCCCCGGTCGCAAACCGCCCCCGTTCTCTTGCCTACGATTTCCAGCTTTTGCGGATCTGTTCGAAATTCTCGGTCATGCGCTGCTTGACCAGGTTGAACACCTCGGCATTGGACTTCGCCGTCATCTCGGCGAGTTCGCGCGCCGAAGTCAGCGCGGCTTCGAACGACTTGGCCGCCAGCTCGCGTTGCTGCTCGCCGGAGAGCTTCATGTCGCGCACCATCGCGGCGACATGCTCCGAGGTCGATTTGAAGATTTCGAGCTGACGGCGCGATACGTCGGCCGCCGCCTCGCTCGAGAGCTGGGCCGCCTTCGACATCGCGTCAACCGCCTGCCGCTGCTTGTCGACCAGCGCGGAGACGTCGATGTTGGGCAGCTTGAACGTCTCCTGGAGCTTTTCGATCTGTTCCTTCCAGGTCTGGGCGATCTTGTCTGCATCTGTCGTCATTCATGCCTCCTCTGCTTGTTTGACGCGGTCGATCAACGGGCCTGCGAGCGCGCAAAGCGCTGGGCTTCTTCCTGGGTCTCGAAGATATGCGGCGCGACATGGCGCTCGGCGAGCCCCTCGCCGAGCTTCATCCGCATGAATGCGCTGGTAGTGTAGCGCGACGCCGAGCTGTAATAGCGCTTTTCGAGATAGGCGATCATCGAGAAGTAGGTGTCGCTGACCGCAGGCTCGAGATGGAATCCGTCGTAGTTGGCGATCAACGCTACCGGCTTGCCGACCTCCCGACAGACACTTTCCACCTCGCGCCGGACCAGATCGACGTCCTCGACGGTCTTGACCTCGTAGCCTTCGAAGTTGACGAACAGCGCGTTACGCTCCGCGTCATAGCTGACGCGGTCGGCGAGGTTGCGCCCGAGCAGCACATGATCCAGCCCCATCGGCTGGTTGCGGAAAATCCGCGCGTCCATCGGGCGGACGTTGCGGATCAGCGGCTTGAAGTCCATCTGGCCGAGGATGTCGCGATCGATGTCGATCCCGGGCGCCACCTCGATCAGTTCGAGCCCGGCCGGCGTCCGCTGCAGCACGCAGCGCTCGGTGACATAGAACACCGACTGGCCGGTTTCGGCGGCATAGTCGCCGCTGAAGGTGATCTGCTCGACCTCCGAAATGAATTTCTTCGTGGTGCCTTCGCGCAGGATGTGCAGCGCCTCGTCCTCGACGGCGATCTTGAGCCCGCCGCTGGTGAAGGTGCCGGCAAAGACGATCTTCTTGGCGCTCTGCGAGATGTTGATGAAGCCGCCGGCGCCCGCCAGCCGCGACGAGAACCGGCTGACGTTGACGTTGCCGGCCGCATCCGCCTGGGCCATGCCGAGACAGGCGAGGTCGAGACCGCCGCCGTCGTAGAAATCGAACTGTTGATTCTGGTGGATCACGGCGTCCGGATTGAGCGCAGTGCCGAAATTCAGCCCGCCCTGCGGCATGCCGCCGATGATGCCGGGTTCGGCCGTCAGCGTCAGGTATTTGAGCATGTGCTCTTCGGCGGCGACCGCCGCCACGCCCTCCGGCATGCCGATGCCGAGATTGACGACGCCACCGGGCGGCAGTTCGAACGCGCAACGGCGCGCGATGATCTTGCGGTCGTCGAGTTCGAGCGGCCGCACCCGGTCCATCGGCACCCGCTGCCGCCCGGAAAAGGCGTGGCTGTAGGCCGTGCCATAGGTCTGCTGATGATGTTCGGGATCGGCGACCACGACGCAGTCGACCAGAATGCCGGGGATCTGCACCTCGCGCGGATTGAGCGAATTGGCGGCGGCGATGCGCTCGACCTGCACGATGACGAAGCCGCGCGAGTTCTTGGCGGCCATCGCCATCGCGAGATTGTCCAGCGTGAGCGCCTCGCGCTCCATGGTGATGTTGCCGGCCGGATCGGCCGTGGTGCCGCGCAGGATCGCGACGTTGATCGGGAAGGACTTGTAGCGCAGCCATTCCTCGCCGTCGAAGTTCACGACTTCGACGAGGTCTTCGGTGGTCCTCTCGTTCAGCTTGCCGCCTTCGAGCCTGGGATCGACGAAGGTACGCAAGCCGACCTTGGTGATGACGCCCGGACCGCGCGCGGCAATGCTGCGGTAGAGATGCGAGATGCAGCCGAGCGGCAGGTTGTAGGCTTCGATGCGGTTGGCGAGCGCCAGTTCGCCGAGCTTCGGCACCAGCGCCCAGTGCCCGCCGACAACCCGCTTGACCAGGCCGTCATGCGCCAGCCGGTTGAGGCCGCGCTCCTTGGAATCGCCGGGCGCCGCTGCAAACATCAAGGTGAGATCGGCGGGATGGCGCGTCTCGCGATAGCGCTTCTCCAGCGCCACCAGCAGTCCGTCGGGCGTGCCGACGCCGACGAATCCGGACGTACAGACCGTGTCGCGGTCGCGAATGATCGCGACGGCTTCCTCGGCAGAGACGATCTTGTCCTTCATCGACGCACCCCAGTACTCATTCGTATTTCAGTCGCTCGTCAGTCTCTTGCCGCCAGCCATTCCGAGATGCTCTTGCTCAGCCGCCCCTGCGACTTGCTCGAGACGAACAGCCCGACATGGCCGCCGGGCAACGGGAATTCCGTGTAGTCCGAGGTGCCGATCAGCGGCCCCAGCGCCTTCGAGCAGGTCGGCGGAATGATGTGGTCATCGAGCGCGAAAACGTTCAGCGTCGGGGCCGTGATGGCGCGGAGATCGACCGTGCGGCCGGACAGCACGAACTTGCCGTTGACGAGCTGGTTCTCCTGATAGAGATCCTTCAGCCACTGTTTCGCGGCCTCGCCTGGGTGGTGTGGCCGATCCGCCAGCCACTTCTCCATCCGCAAAAAGTTCTTCCATTTCGCCTCGTCGTCGACGACGTCGATCAGGTCGATGTTGTATTTAGTGAGGGAACGCATCGGCGTCATCATCGAGAACACCGAGCTCATGAACTCGCCCGGCAGCACGCCGAACGCCTCGACGAGATCGTCGACGTCGGCGCCGTCGAGGCTGCGGGTCCAGACATTGAGGAAGCCGTGATGGGCGGCCGGATCGTCGCTGTCGGCATGGAAATCGATCGGCGTGATGGTCAGGACCAGGTTCTTGACCTTGTCCGGATGCAGCGCGGCGTAGCAGGTGGTGAACACGCCGCCCTCGCAAATGCCGAGCAGCGTCACCCTTTCATGACCGGTCTCGCGACAGACCCGCTCGACGGCGGCGTGGATATAGTCGTCGACATAGTCGTCCATCGTCAGCCAGCGCTCGGCGCGGCCCGGCCGGCCCCAATCGACCAGCCAGAGGTCCAGCCCTTCGGCGAGCAGGCTGCGGACCAGCGAGCGGTCGGGCTGCAAGTCGGCCATGGTGTAGCGGCCGATCAGGCCATAGGCGAGCAACACCGGCGTCTGCGCCTTGCGCTCCGCAATCGGCTCGTAGCGATACAGCTCGACCTTGTCGCGGCGCATCACCAGATGTTTGGGCGTCGCGCCGACGTCGATGTCGGCGTCCTTGGTCTTGGCGAAGATCTCCGCGGCCTTGCTCATCTTGGCCGTGGTGTCGGCGAACTCGCGCGCGTAGCGGGCGGCCAGGTTCTCTTCACTCATGGCGATCGCCCTTCTGTTCGACGCTCGGCGCCGACGGCGACGTGCCACGCGCCAGTGCGCGCACCTCCCGGCGCAGTTCGGTAAGCTGGCGGCTCAATTCGTCGTAGTCGCTTTGGGTCGGGATTCCGAACAGGCCGGAGACGGTCTCGCTCAGGTCGGTCTGGGTCTTGCGGAACTCGATGCCGGCCTGCAGCAGCTCCCGCTGCACCTGAAGGAACTCGTCCGAGCGCTGGTTGCGGATCAGCTCCTCATTGGCAATCGCGCTCCATGCCGCGAAATCGTCGCGCCAGCTCGGCGCGCCGTCGCCGGCCGGCGCCGCAGCGCGGTGGCGTTCCATCGCCCGCATCCAGGGCCGCGACGCGTTGGCATTGTAAGCCGCCAACTGCTGCCGCATCTTGGTCCAGGCCAGGAACGACGCCATCAGCTTGCGGTCGATGTCCCAGACGTCGGCGAGCTTCGGCCCCTGGGCCATGCGCTCGATCGCATCGCTCAATTCGTCACCGAGCCCGGTCCGCTTCTCGGCGGCCCGGGTCATGATGAACGGCAGCATCGAGTTCGACCAGGCTTCGCCGGCGCCGACCGAAACCTCGGCGATCTTCCGCCATTGCTCGGTCCATTGCGCGAGGGTGTCGGCCAGCGCGTCGGCACTGCTCTTGGGTTCTTCCGCCATTCGCCTCACTCGATGTTGGATCGCGATCGGCGGAAGGCTACGCGCTTCCGGATCGCGATCCGCCGTTACACTTTTCCGTCGCCTTCGAGATAGCCGTGCAGCCGCGTATCCGGCATCGCCAGCGAGCCTGCGAGGGCAACGACGGCCATCGCCGCGACGTAATAGAAGAACACCTGCTCGTAGCCTGCCGACTTGAACGACAGCGCGACATATTCGGCGGTGCCGCCGAACAGCGCGTTGGCGATCGCATAAGGCAGACCGACGCCGAGCGCGCGGACCTCCGCCGGAAACAATTCCGCCTTCACGACGCCGCTGATCGAGGTGTAGAAGCAGCCGATCAGCAACGCGCACATCACGAGCGCGAACACGGCGTAGAGACTGGTCGTTCCCGGCAGCGCCATCATGATCGGCACCGTGGCCAGCGCCGCAATGGCGCTGAAGCACAGCACGTTGTTGCGACGGCCGATGCGGTCCGACAGCATGCCGAATACCGGTTGCATCAGCATGAACACGACCAGCGCGCAGGTCATCAGCGTGCTGACCGTCCTGGCGTCGATCTTCACCGAGTTGACCAGGAATTTCTGCATGTAGGTCGTCATCGTATAGAAATAGAGCGACCCGCCCATGGTGAGGGCAAAGGTGATGAGCAGCGCTTTCTTGTGCTGCATCAGGGCGCCGAGCGAACCGGCCTCCTTGCGGTGCATGGCGTCCGCGGACGCGGTCTCGCGCAGGGATCGCCGCAGATACAGCGCAACGATCGCCGCCACCGCGCCGAACGCGAACGGAACACGCCAGCCCCAGGCCTTGAGCTCGGCATCGGAAAGCGTCTGCTGCAACACCACCAGCACCAGCAGTGCGAGCAACTGCCCGCCGACCAGAGTGACGTACTGGAATGACGAGTAGAAGCCGCGGTTACCCTTGATGGCGATCTCGCTCATATAGGTCGCGGCCGTGCCGTATTCGCCGCCGACCGAAAGCCCCTGCGCCAGCCGCGCCACCAGCAGCAGCGCCGGCGCCAGGGCTCCGATCGTCGCATAGGTCGGCAGCAGCGCGATCATCAGCGATCCTGCGCACATCAGGAGCACCGAGAGCACCATTGAATTCTTGCGGCCGTGGCGGTCCGCGATCCACCCGAACAGCCAGCCGCCGAGCGGACGCATGAAGAAACCGACCGCGAAGATGCCCGCCGTCGCCAGCAACTGGCTGGTC
>Ga0157378_10001942_pt1 | contig 18546 bp, 14 predicted proteins | sample M65metaG_FD_115309 | JGI IMG/M metagenome (GOLD analysis project Ga0157378, IMG submission 115309) | Miscanthus rhizosphere microbial communities from Kellogg Biological Station, Michigan, USA - M6-5 metaG | ecosystem: Host-associated > Plants > Roots > Rhizosphere > Soil | place: USA: Michigan...
CTCCGTCGCTGATATCGTTGCCCGTGGTCGTAGCCGCTGTGAACGGGGAGGCTGAAGTATTGATGGATGGCGGCGTTCGACGCGGTTCCGATATTGTGAAAGCTATTTGCCTGGGGGCGAAAGCCGTTCTTTGCGGACGCGCTTACGCCTACGGACTGGCCGCAGCTGGAGAGGCAGGGGTTACCCGAGCGCTGGAAATCCTGCGTGCCGATGTGGATCGCACTCTTAAGCTGCTAGGCGTCACTTCGATTGCGGCATTGGACCGGTCGTATGTGGAAGTGCCGGCGAGCTGGAAATAGAGCAGCTGTCAGCTTTCAGCTCTCAGCTCTCAGCCACTTCCACTCAGTCGGCTTCGGTCTTCGGAATCTGGGGTTCGAAGCTGTAGCCGAGAGCTGACAGCTGAGAGCCGATAGCTGCTCCTGAAAGGCAAGCTCGTGCACTGGACGCAGGTCTACGATCCTTTCGGCCGTTGGTGGCTTTCTACGCCCGTCGCGACTTTTCCTATCCTTGTCTTGTTTGGATTACTGGTAGGAGCGAAGGTCAAGCCGCACTGGTGCGCGATCGCGGGCGCAGCGACGGCAGCAACTGTGGCTGTCGTGTTTTTCAAGATGCCGGTGATTCTTGCGGCGTCGAGTTTTGGCTACGGCGTCGCGTTCGGATTGCTGAAGATTGCCTGGATCGTACTCGCCGCAGTTTTTCTCTACGACATTTCCGTCGAAACCGGACAATTCGAAATCATGAAAGAGTCGGTGGCGGGAATCACCGCCGACCGCCGCTTGCAGGTGCTGCTGGTGGCATTTTGTTTCGGTGCCTTCATCGAAGGAGCGGCTGGATTCGGAGCGCCAGTAGCCATCGCCGGGGCTCTGATGATCGGGCTGGGCTTCCGTCCGTTTCACGCGGCTGCGTTGAATTTGATTGCCAACACTGCGCCGGTGGCCTGGGGGAGCATTGGGATTCCCATCCACACGCTGGCAGCGGCGTGCGGCCTGCCGGAATCAGATTTGAGCGCGACCATCGGGCGCATTCTGCCGCTGACTGCTGCGATTGTGCCGCTTTGGCTGGTCCGTACCATGGTCAGTTGGCAGGAAACCTTTGAAGTGTTGCCCGCTATTTTAGTGGTTGGTATTTCTTTCGCTCTCACCCAGTTTTTCTGGTCGAACTACGTGGATAGCAGCCTTGTCGACATCATGGGTGGAGTGATTTCAATTCTGGCTGCGATTGTCTTTCTCAAATTCTGGAAGCCCAGGAAAATCTGGCGCTTCGACTATGACGACCGGGAAAAATCGACAGCTTCGCCGGCGGACGGAATCGAGGATTCGTTCGGGGGCGAGTGGGCAGCCGAAGATTTCGACAAGAATCAGAAAGTCGGATCGTATCCGCTGGGAAAAGTCCTGCGAGCCTGGATGCCTTTTGCAATTCTGTCGAGCGTAGTACTGGTCTGGGGCTTGCCTCCGGTCAAACTTGCGCTGAACCAGGCCACGACTCCCTCGTTCAAGGTCGTGCAGGCGGACGGCACGGTGCGGCCCGGCCCACCGGGATGGGACGTGCCCTATCTTCACAATGCGGTTTATCGTGCTGTTCCGGTGGTGGTCAAGCCGACCCCCGAAGCTGCGCGCTATGACTTCAACTGGTTGTCAGCGACTGGAACGGGGTGCTTTCTCGCGGCCATACTTTCAGGACTGCTGCTGGGTATGTCGCCGGTCCGGCTTGTGAAAGTTTTCTGGCACACTCTACGGCGCATGCGCCTGGCGGTGGTCGCTATCTCGTTCATGCTCGGTCTGGGATACGTGACCCGCTATTCTGGGCTGGATGCCGTCCTGGGGCTCGCATTCACTCGCACCGGCTGGGCGTATCCATTCTTCGGTACCTTCCTGGGCTGGCTCGGAGTTGCGCTGACGGGAAGCGACACGTCGTCCAATGCACTTTTTGGAAGTTTGCAGCGAATCACCTCGCAGCAACTCGGCATCGACCCCGTACTGATGTGTGCCGCGAACAGCGCGGGTGGAGTGATGGGCAAGATGGTGGACGCACAATCCATTACGATTGCGACTGCCGCGACGAATCAGGTAGGGAATGAAGGCGTTATCTTCCGGTTCGTGATGTGGCACTCGGTGGCGCTGGGAGCGATTGTGGGCATCATCGTGATGCTCTACGCGTATGTTTTCCCTCATCTGGTGCCGCACGGGCTGACGTTCGTGAAGTAGCAGAGGCGTGGGGACAGCCTCCCTCGGCTATTCTGGTCGAGGACTTCGGACTTCGGACTTCAGACCTTAGATCTCGATTCAAAAGCTTGAACCGCAAAGTTCGCAAAGAGCGTCCGCCAGGGGCGCAAAGAAGTGCGAATCAATTTAGCTTGCTTGAGGTGAAGGCTGACGTCTGAGGTCCTCAAGTCTGAGGTCAGAAGTCCGTGGTCTCTGCTTCGTTTACGTTTCCCTGATAACCTCAATACACACATTATTTTTTAGGGAGACCGCCAGCCGTTGCCGCCGATCATTAACGTTCAGGAAATTTCCAAAGCCTTTGGGGCGAACCCGCTTTTTCAGAATGTGTCTTTCACAGTCACTGAGGGCGACCGCATTGGGCTCATCGGCCCCAATGGGTCCGGCAAGTCTACGTTGCTGCGAATTCTGGCCGGGGACGAAGATCCGGACAGCGGCGAAGTTGCATTTCGCAAACGGCTCCGGGTCAGCTACGTCGAGCAGGATTCCCAATTCAAGTCGGGCGCGACGGTTCGGTCCGTGGTGGAAGATGCCATGGAGCGGGGCAAGGTTCACTCGACGGAACGTGGGACGCGCTTTGCCGAAACTCTTGGCCGCGCCGGCTTCGAAGACCTCGAAGCGCAAGCTGCGTCTCTTTCTGGTGGATGGCAAAAGCGGCTGGCGATTGTCGAGGCGCTGGTGCAGGCTCCCGATATTGTGCTGCTCGACGAACCCACGAATCATCTGGATCTCGCGGGGATCGAGTGGCTCGAAGAAGTGCTGGCGCAGGCAGCATTTGCCAGCGTGATCGTCAGTCACGACCGCTATTTTCTGGAGAACATCGCCACCGACATGGCGGAACTGAGCCGTGTGTATCCCGATGGAATTCTGCGGGTGCGGGGAAGCTACAGCACCTTTCTTGAGAAGAAAGAAGAGTTTCTGCACGCGCAATCGAAGCGCCAGGAAGCGCTGGAGAATTTAGTCCACAACGAGATTGAGTGGCTGCGGCGAGGGGCCAAGGCGCGGACGCGGAAGTCCAAAGCGCGCATTGGCAAAGCCAATGAATTGATCGGAGACCTTGCGGACCTAAATATGAGGACCCGCACCGCGACGGCGCAGATTGATTTCACGGCAAGCGATCGCAAGACCAAGCGGTTGATTGAGCTGGAAGACCTGTCCTACCAGATTCCAGTTGCCAAGAGCGAGCCACGCACGCTTTTTGAAAAGCTCAATTTCGTGCTGACCGCCGGAATGCGGGTTGGACTCGTCGGGCCGAATGGCAGCGGCAAGACTACGTTGCTGAGGCTGCTGCGCGGCGAACTCACTCCGACTGGTGGAGCAATTACACGCGCTGAGTGGTTGCGCATCGTGTACTTCGACCAGACTCGCGAACTGGATACGAATGTAACTCTACGGCGCGCGCTGGCCCCCGAGGGCGATTCGGTGATCTATCAGGATCGAGTCGTTCATGTGGCATCATGGGCGGCGAAGTTTCTTTTCACTGGAGAGCAGCTCAACCAGCCGGTAGAAAGGCTTTCCGGAGGTGAGCGGGCGCGCGTGCTGATCGCTCAATTGATGCTTCAGCCTGCCGACGTGCTGCTGCTGGATGAGCCAACCAATGATCTCGACATCCCGACTCTGGAAATCCTGGAAGAAAGCCTGCTGGAGTTCCGCGGGTCACTCGTGCTGGTTACACACGATCGCTACATGCTGGATCGCGTATCCACGATTGTGCTGGGTTTGAATGGCCAGGGTGGCGCGGAGAGTTTTGCCGACTACTCGCAGTGGGAAATCTGGCAGGCTGAAAGCCGGCAGTCGTCGAAAGGGGAGGCTCGTTCTACTCCGCGGAGCGCAACTTCTGGAGAAGCGTCGTCCGCGAAAACGAAGCTTTCATATCTTGAGGCGCGCGAATACGCCAGCATTGAGGAACGCGTCGCAGAGGCCGAAAAAGCACTGCAAGAGAAACGGGAACAGTTGGAAGACCCAGCAATTGCGAGCGACGGCCCTCGTCTGCTGGCTGCGCATGCGGAGATGGAAGAGGCGCAGGACAACGTCGATAAGCTGTATGCGCGGTGGAGTGAGCTGGAGAAGAAAAAGAGCTCTTAGCTATTAGCTCTTGGCTTTTAGCTAAAACTTCGGTGTTCGACTCTTGCATAGTGGAAAAGAACAAACCTTGCCGTCCTGCGGACGACCTGGACGGGTCGAAGACCCGTCCCCACACAGTCTCTTATAGTCTCCACGTGGTTGAGCTAAGAGCTAAAGGCTAAGAGCTGCTTTCAGGGCGAACGCGATGATGGTTTCTCCCTTGGCGCCGGTGGTTTCTTCTAGTTCTTTTACCAGAGCTTCTTCAAGATGATCTGGGTCGGGGTGCATCTCGAGGGCTGCCACTTCTTCGTCGGTAGCGCCGACATAGCAGAGTTCGCAATGTCCTAATTCGTCTTCCGACATCAGGGCTGGGCCGAAAGTGCGGCAGATTATAGGACGGGATTCATAAAGATCGCAGGTGCCTTTTTCAGGATCGAGGACCGGGCAGGTTTCGTCGTTGGCGTAGTCGTCCCAGTGTTTGCAGGCTGCGTCAGAGTCGTCGTCGTTCAGCAATCCAGTGGTTGTGTCGCCGGGAAACTCTGGAGAAAGACGCGCGACCGAAGCCTTGACCCGCTCTCGAATACGGGCCGCTCGATCAGGATCCTGCTGTTCGAGGTCGGCCAGTCCTTTTCTCAGCCGGATGGCATCGACTTGGTTGATGGCAAAAACTCCCACACAGCACTGCGAGCAGCCGGGCTTGCAGGCCAGCCATTTTGCGCTTTTTTGAAACGCATCAGCGAGTGCTGAGTTCACGATCTGGATCAACTGCGGGTCGCGTGCAGGAGCTTGAAGCGGCATGCATAAGCATAACCTACGAATTTGGCGAGGCCGATTTTTTTTAAAGCATAACCGCAAAGGCCGCAAACCTTTCGCAACGTTCGCAAAGTAGCGCCGGCGTCCCGCCCACCCCATCGTCTCAGTAATCGCGCGGAAGGCGAGACGCCCTCCGGACAGCCGGCGGGACGCAGGCGGTACACGAAAGAGCCGATTTGCGGCTATCATGTCGGGCATGGCAAACAAAGTTCGATGGGGTGTCCTGGGCGCGGCCAAAATCGGTTTAAAGAAAGTTATCCCGGGGATGCAAAAAGGCGAGTTGTGCGAGGTGACCGCGATCGCCTCACGCGACCGTGGCAAGGCAGAAGAAGCTGCGCGCTCTCTTGGAATCGCCAAAGCCTACGGGTCGTATGAAGAATTGCTGGCTGATCCGGAGATCGATGCGATTTACAATCCTCTGCCCAACCAGCTGCATGTGCCCTGGTCGATCAAGGCGGCGGAGGCGGGCAAGCATGTTCTGTGCGAGAAGCCTCTAAGCCTTTCCGTGGCGGAAGCGCGGCAACTGCTGGCGGTGCGCGACCGAACTGGCGTGAAGATCGGCGAAGCATTCATGGTGCGGACTCATCCGCAATGGCTGCGTGTCCGCGAACTGGTGAAGTCGGGGCGAATCGGCGAATTGCGCGCAGCCACCGGGTTTTTCAGCTATTTCAATAACGATCCTAAAAATATTCGCAATATTCCTGAATATGGTGGCGGCGCGGTGATGGATATCGGGTGCTATCCCATCAATACTTCGCGGTTTGTTTTTGGCGAGGAGCCAACACGAGTGCTGGGACTGGTCGAGCGCGATCCGCAAATGAGAGTCGACCGGCTGACCTCAGCCATGCTCGATTTTCCTTCAGGACAATCTACTTTTACCTGCAGCATGCAACTGGTGCCTTATCAGCGTAGCCATTTTTTCGGCACCAAGGGGCGCATAGAAGTTGAAATTCCGTTCAATGCTCCACTGGATCGTCCCTGCAGAATTTTTCTCGACGACGGGCGCGACGTGTTTGGTGGCGGCGTCACGACGGAAGAATTGTTTGTGTGTGACCAATACACTCTGCAAGGCGACGCCTTCTCGCGGGCTGTGCTGGAGGGGAGTGAAGTGCCAGGTACGCTCGAGGATGCCATCAAGAACATGGCTGTGATCGAAGCCATTTTTCGATCGGTGGAAACGGGGCAATGGGAGAAGCCGTAGAGGACAGGAAGTGCGATGGAATACCTGATTGGGTTGATACTGTCCGTGGCCGTGGCCGGCTTTGCCGCCGCGATTGGGTTGGATCGCGACCGCGGGTTTTATCCCCCTGTGATCATCGTGATCGCCACCTACTATGTACTGTTTGCGGTCATGGGAGGCTCATCGCGGGCGCTCTTGCTTGAAATTGTTGTCGCCGCTGGATTCCTGCTATTAGCGGTACTCGGCTTCAAGGGCAGCCTTTGGTTTGCGGCCGCTGCGATTGCTGGCCACGGAGTCTTCGATCTTGTTCATCACTGGTTGATTGACAATGCGGGGGTGCCGCATTGGTGGCCTGGTTTCTGCGCGACCTTCGATGTAATTTTTGGCGTCTGGCTGGCGGTACGCCTGATGAGTTCTCTAAAATCCCAAGCGGGATAGTTCTGTGGATTTCCACCCTCTCGCAAGATGCGCGAGGAGGCTGAGGCACCCGCGTATTCACCAGTATTTGGCGGGTCTCGTGATATTCTTGTAAGAGAAGCTGCGTCCTCGCCTTTGGGCAATTTTCCCGCAGTTCCCTTAAATAACATGATTTCAGTAAGTAATGTTTCGATGCGCTACGGCGCCAAAGTTCTATTTGATGAGGTCACCACCTCTTTCACGCCGGGGAAGCGCTATGGTTTAACCGGTCCCAACGGCGCTGGCAAATCTACGTTCATGAATCTTCTGACCGGCGAACTCGAGCCTCAGAAGGGGACTGTGGTGCGTCCTAAAAAGCTGGGAGTGTTGAGCCAGGACCAGTTTGCGTTCGACAAATATCGCGTCCTTGATACTGTGATCATGGGCAACAAGCGGCTGTGGGCGGCCATGGAAGAGCGTGACCGCATCTACGAAAAGCCGGAGATGACCGACGCGGACGGCATGAGGCTGGGCGAACTCGAAGGCGTAGTCGGCGAAGAAGACGGTTACACCGCCGAGAGTGACGCCGCCATTCTGCTCGAAGGTTTGGATATCCCCGATGCTCTGCACGAAAGAAAAATGGGCGAGCTGCAGGGCGGACAGAAAGTGCGCGTCCTGCTGGCGCAAGCCCTCTTTGGACATCCCCAGGCACTGCTGCTCGACGAGCCTACAAACTATCTGGATCTGGACTCAATCCACTGGCTGCAAGGTTTCCTGAATGAATACGACGGCGTGGTGATCGTCATCTCGCACGATCGTCATTTTCTGAACAAGGTGTGTACGCACATAGCCGATATCGACTACCAGACCATCATCACTTATACCGGCACTTACGACGACATGGTGGTGGCGAAGACGCAGATCAGGTCGCAGATTGAATCGCAGAACGCGCAGCGGGAAAAGAAGATTTCGCAGTTGAACGAGTTCATCGCGCGATTTTCTGCTGGTACACGTTCCAGCCAGGTGCAGTCGCGGCGCAAGGAAGTCGAGCGGTTACAGGTGACGGAGCTGGCGCGGTCGAACATTCAACGTCCTTATTTGAAATTTGAGCAGAAGCGGCCTTCCGGCAAACACATTCTGGAACTGGAAGGTGTCACCAAGTCATACGGCGATACCGAAGTCGTCAAGAGCTTTACCGCGAGCATCGTACGTGGAGAGAAAATCGCGTTGATGGGGCGGAACGGCGCGGGCAAGACCACACTGCTCAACGCTATTTTGGCGAATTCTCCAACCGTTCCAGACGCTGAACTGCGCAAGACCAGTGGTTATGACGGGCCATTCCTGACTGCGGGCAAAGTCATTTGGGGACATGAAGCTGCAGTAGGATATTTTGCCCAGGACCATAAGGCACTCATCCAGCCTGGTATGACGGCTTTCGAATGGCTGCATCAATGGGACCCCGGTGCGGCCAACGAAGAGATTCGCGGCTTGCTGGGACAGATGCTATTTCCCCGCGAGGACGGCGACAAAAAAACCGAAGTTCTGTCCGGCGGCGAGGCAGCGCGGTTGATTTTCTGCAAGCTGATGTTGCAGAAACCGAACGTTCTCGTGTTCGATGAGCCAACGAACCACCTGGACCTGGAATCTATCAACGCGCTCAATATAGCTCTGCAGCGCTACCAGGGAACCGCCCTGCTTTGCACCCATGACGAAGACCTGATCGACGAGGTGGCGACCCGGGTTTGGCACTTTGAGGGAGACCACCAGATTACCGACTTCAAGGGCGCGTACGCGGAGTATCAGGCAGCACTCGTCTAGGATCGCTCGAACAAACTGAGCCGTTGATTGTACTCACTGGGAAGGAACACCCTTTCGCGTCCGCCCCGCCGTCTTGCCCGCTTTGCGAAACTAAAGTCATCTTTATCTAATATCGCATTTAATATCCAATCCAGGTTTGCCCCATTTAAATGGTTCGCGGTGTTTTTCGGCCCGTAGAATCGAGTCGCGATGAACCCATTCGACACATCGATCCTGCAGTTTCTAAACCGGTTCGCACAACGGTCCCCTGGTTTCGACCAGTTTGTGGTCTTCTTGAGCGACTTCAATTTACTCAAGGGAGGGATCGTTGTTGGGCTGATCTGGTGGCTGTGGTTCGACCGAACGGATGTGAAGCGCAAACGTGAAGTGCTTTTGGCGACACTGATCGCCAGCGTTCCGGCCCTGATTATCGCAAAGGCTTTGACGGTCATCACCTTTCGTCCGCGCCCGCTGAACGAGGCGCGCCTGGTATTTCGCCTCCCGTATTCCGTGACGTCGGCGGAATGGAAACAGCTAAGTTCGTTTCCCAGCGACCATGCCGTGTTGTTTTTTGCCATGGCTGCTGGAATATTTATTGCCTCAAGGCGAGCGGGATGGTTCGCCCTCTTCTATGTTTCGGCCTTTATTTGCCTGCCGCGGATGTATCTGGGGGAGCACTACGCAACTGACATTCTTGCCGGCGCAGCCATTGGCATCGTCCCGGTGTGCGTGGCAAACCTGCCTCGGATCCGCCAACCTTTGGCCAACTGGGGCATGAAATTGCTGGACGCAAATCCGTCGTTCTTCTACTTCACGGCATCTCTTGTGCTGTATCTGGTCGTAGAGTTATTCGAGCCCCTGATCAAAGTGGGGAAATTGATGTACCACCTTGCCTGATCGAAGGCAAGGCATATCGGACGGCTATTTCAGGCTGTTCTGACTCCCGCTGATGCCCGCAAAAAGCTGAGCAACTTTCTTGCTTCCCGAACATCTGAATAGTCTGCCATTACCGGCTTGTTCGATTTCGCCAGTCCATCGGGGGGTAAGAATGCTCGCTGTCCACGCCGGAACAGAAATCAAGCCAGAGCTTATGGCGCGTCTCCGCGAGGCTCGCGCCGAAACGGACCGCCTATTTGATCACGTCAAGCCAGAGTTTCTTTATGAGCGGCCGATCCCGGAGAGGCACAGAATCGTTTTCTACGTCGGACACCTGGAGGCCTTTGATTGGAACTTGTTGCGTGAGCGAGTCCTGGAGCGAACCAGTTTTCATTCAGAATTCGACAATCTTTTTGCATTTGGCATCGATCCGGTCGATGGAGGGCTACCCACAGACCAGCCGTCCGATTGGCCTACGCTCGAACAAGTGCGTGAATACGTGAGTCAGGTCCGGCAGGCGCTTGATGATGGTCTGGCTGCAGCTGCGTCGTCACAACAAGCGGGGCAGGAGAAGGTTGACGCGAACCAACTGCTGAATGTTGCGATCGAACATCGCTTGATGCACGCGGAGACGCTGGCCTACATGCTGCACCAGTTGCCTTTCGATCACAAAGTCTCCAAACCGCATGTGCCAGACTTGGCCGTGCCGCCGGTTCAACCACGGATGATCGAGATTCCGGCGGGAGCGGCGACTCTCGGATTGGCGCGCTGTCATACCAACTTGTTTGGCTGGGATAACGAATACGACGAGCACGAGATTGCGGTTCCTGCCTTTGCTATCGATCAATACGAAGTTACCAATCGCGAGTATTTACAGTTCGTAAATGCCGGCGGCTACGAAAATTCGTCTCTTTGGAGCGATGCAGATTGGAAGTGGAAGACCGAAAGCAATATTTCTCACCCAGTCTTTTGGAATCGCGTTGAAGGCAAATGGCAGTACCGAACTATGTTTGAGAATGTTCCATTACCGCTCGACTGGCCGGTTTATGTAAGTCACGCGGAAGCCAGCGCGTATGCGCGGTGGGCAGGGAAGGCGTTGCCCACCGAAGCGCAATGGCATCGGGCCGCTTATGGCACGCCAGAGGGAATGGAGCGTCCCTATCCGTGGGGGAATGAAGAGCCCGACCCCAGATTTGGAAACTTTAATTTCGAGAGTTGGGATCCAACACCAGCCGGCGCGTTTCGGCAGGGAGAGAGCGCATTCGGCGTTGCCGATCTGATTGGAAACGGGTGGGAGTGGACATCGACAGTGTTCGCGCCATTTCCGGGTTTTCAGGCGTTTGAATTTTATCCGGGATACTCCGCAAATTTCTTCGACGGTGCGCATTATGTGATGAAGGGCGGAAGCGCCCGCACCGCGAGTTCGATGCTGCGCCGATCGTTCCGAAACTGGTTCCAGCCGCATTACCAGTATGTCTATGCAGGATTTCGTTGCGTGAGGAATTAGATGAATCAAAAGGGGCATTTCATGTTGACGCACGCCATTACAGCCGATCCGGTGCTGGAGTTTGCTTCGGAAGTACGCGCCGGACTCACCAAAGGCCGGCAAAAGGAATTGCCTTCCAAGTATCTCTACGACGATGTCGGGTCTGCGTTGTTTGAAGTCATCAGCGTCCTTCCCGAGTACGGTTTGACCCGGGCCGACGAGCGTCTGTTGCAGCGGCATGCGCATGACATCGTGCAACAGGTGCCCGGGCCTGTGGCGGTGGCGGAACTCGGCAGCGGAAGCGGCAAGAAAACGCGCTGGCTGCTGAAAGCGTTGTGCCGGCGGCAACACGTTTCTTACTTTCCCATCGAGATTTCTCCGACCGCGCTGGCGATGTGCGAGCGCGAACTGGGCGACATCGATTGCATGAGCATCGTGGGTTTCGAACGCGAATATCTGGATGGTCTGGTCGAAGTAGCGGCGCGGCGGCGCGACGGCCAAAATTTGCTGGTGCTGTTTCTGGGAAGTACGATCGGAAACTTCGACCGGCCCGCGGCAGCGAAGTTTCTCCGGGAGGTGCGCCGCACTTTACAGCCGGGCGATTCACTCCTGCTGGGCACCGATCTGGAGAAACCGATTCCACAATTGCTGTCAGCTTACGATGATCCGGTGGGAGTGACGGCTGCGTTCAATCTGAACCTGCTGGCGCGCATAAACCGGGAGCTCGATGCAGATTTCGTTTTAGAGCAATTTGAGCATGTGGCCAAATTCAATCCCGATGCCCGCAGCGTCGAAATGCACTTGCGTTCGCGGCACAACCAACTGGTCACGATTCCCCGGGCAGCGATGACGGTCCCGTTTCGCGCAGGGGAGACAATCTGGACCGAAAGCAGCCACAAATATTGCAGGGAAGAGATTTCTCAGATTGCCAATGACTCGGGCTTCTTCTGCAAAGCGCAGTGGATTGACCACGAATGGCCCTTTGCAGAGAACCTGTTCGTGGCGGAATAAGCTAGTCCATTCCTGAGTAGCGCCGGTCCTTCGACTACGCTCAGGGCAGGCTCGCCGGCTGTCTGGCGGGCGTCTCGCCCGCCCATCGGGCCGGCCGGAGGCCGGCGCTACCTTGAGGCCGCATTTTCAGTGGCTTCCCCTACTTGTAAAAAGATTGTCAACACTGGCTTTACATATCCTGGACATTCGTCCGGAGGTAGTAAGCTTTACCAGACTGTCGCGGGGGCGGAGCAAGAACTATGATCAGACTAGAAGGCAGCCGCAGTCCGGTTGGGCAGCGGGGCGAAGTAATGCCCAGCTTTGGCGTTACTTATTCCGGGGGTCCGATGGAACGGATTCTGGTGGTGGAAGATGACCGGGCGGTGCAGAAGGCGCTGAAGCGGCTATTTGAAGCGGAAGGGTTTGCAGTTGAAATCAGTTCGGACGGGAAGTCAGCGCTGGAAGCCTACCGGGCTGCCACTCCGTCCGCTGTGGTACTCGATCTGCGATTGCCGGCTGTATCGGGCCGGGATGTTTGCCGGGAAATCAAACAGGAGGCCCCTGCGCTTCCCGTGATCATTCTGAGTGCGGCCAGCGACGTTTCCGACAAAGTGTTGCTACTGGAGTTGGGCGCCGATGACTATGTGACCAAGCCGTTCAGCCCGCGCGAACTCTTGGCTAGAGTGCGTGCTGCTTTGCGGCGCAGCACACGTTCGGGTACGACTGAGGTCAATGCATTTGACGGCATCTCGGTGGATTTCACCAAGATGGAAGTAATTCGCGAGGGGCAGCCCATCGCACTCACGGCCCAGGAATTCAAGACCCTCAAATTCATGATGCACAACGCGGAGCGCGTAATCTCGCGCGATGAACTGTTGAATGAAGTGTGGGGATATCAGAATTATCCCTCAACTCGCACCGTGGACAATCACATTCTGAAGCTGCGACAGAAGCTGGAGAAGGACCCCGCCAATCCGGTACACTTCCGGACGGTTCACGGCATGGGCTACAAGTTTGTTCGCTAGTTGCGAGCGAAACCCGGCCGGCGGCAGTGGAGAATCCTCATGCTGAAACTGCGGATGCGTACCAAGTTTCTGCTCTCCATGCTGCTGATCTCCGCCGGACTGACTTGCACCAGCCTTCTGCTGGTGCGGAACAGCGTACAGAAACAGGTGCGGCGGGAGATCTTCGCTGACTTGCGTAATTCGGTCAGCACCTTCCAGAATTTCCAGCGCGAACGCGAACTTACCCTGACCCATTCCGCTGAGTTGCTGGCGGACCTACCCAACCTGCGGGCCCTGATGACGACCCAACACGAAGCTACCATCCAGGATGCTTCCAGCGGTCTGTGGCGGTTGGCGGGTAGCGATCTTTTTCTACTGGCGGACCGCAGCGGCCGCGTCGTTGCGCTCCACACGGCGTCTCCAGGTTTGACTCGGGAGATGGCGCAACAATCGCTGGGAAATACCTTGAATGATGAAAGCGCGGGGCAATGGTGGTCGGGCGGCCAGCACCTTTACGAAGTTTTTCTGCGCCCTATCTATTTTGGCCCGGCCGAAGAGAACCGCTTACTTGGGTTTCTGGTGATCGGGTACGAAATTGACGACCGGACAACCTCTCAGGTGGGCCGGATTGCGGCCAGCCAGGTCGCCTTTTATTACGGTGATTCCGTAGTGAAGACCACTTTGTCGCCGGTACAGGAATCGGAGTTGGCCCGGCAGCGGGTTCGACGGTCCGAGGTGGAAGGTTCGGGTCCGGAAGAAATTCAACTGGGCGAAGAGCGCTTCCTCATTACGTCACTCGAACTGGCCGGAGCGAAAAGCCCTTCGGTGCGCCTGACGGTCCTTAAGTCCTACGATCAAGCGACTGCGTTTCTCGACAGTCTCAACCGGCTTTTACTGGCATTAGGATTAGCCGCCGTGCTCGGTGGCAGCGCGCTGGTGTTCTTTATCTCGCACACGTTTACCCGGCCGTTGGGAAATCTGGTTGCGGGGGTCCGGGCGCTGGAAAAAGGCGACTTTACCTACGCGCTCGACGCTCGTGGCGGTGATGAAGTGGCAGAAGTGACCGGCGCTTTCAACCGCATGCGCGCCAGCCTTCAGAAGACGCAACAGGAATTGCTGGAAGCCGAGCGCCTGGCAACCATTGGGCGGATGGCCAGTTCGATTTCGCATGATCTGAGGCATTCGCTGGCGGCGATCGTAGCCAACGCGGAATTTTTGTGCGAGAGCCGGTTGTCTTCCGACCAGCGCGAGGAACTTTACCAGGAAGTTCGGGTCGCGGTGAATCAGATGACCGATCTCATTGACTCGCTGCTGGAATTCTCGCGCACCCGCGAGTCGTTGCGGCCGACGTACGGAAACGTCAAAGATTCGGTCGAGCGCGTGGTGGCGGCGATTCGATCGCATCCAGAATTCCACCCCATCCGTATTACTCACGGTCAGCAGGGCAACAGTTCGGGATGGTTCGATGCCAGGAAGCTGGAGCGCGCTCTCTATAACCTCTTACTGAATTCCTGCGAGGCGGTTGTGCCTGAGGCCGGCCAGATTCATGTGGGATTGAACGAAGTCCGGGGCGGCGTTGAGATCCGTGTCAGTGACAACGGACGCGGCATTCCGGAAATTATTCGCGGTCAGTTGTTCGAGCCCTTCATCAGTCATGGCAAAGAGAATGGAACCGGACTGGGACTCACCGTGGTGCAAAAAATCGTTCAGGACCATGGCGGCGACGTGGTGGTGGAAAAGACATCGGCTGAAGGCACGACTTTTCGCTTGCTCCTTCCCCTGACTTCGCAATCCGAAGTCGGCGACGGGAAAGTGGGGCGAACGCCGGTGGCCCGTACCGAACAGTCGCAATCGGAGTAGCATTCCAAAGCAGAGGTTAAGTTCGCCGCCACAAGGTGGGTTCGACGACGGCGCGGGCAGATGCCCGGAAGCTTTTCTGCGGAGGCCAGCGTGAAAACTCAAAAAAGTTTAGCCGGCCGGATTAGCAAACTCAGCGCGACGGGGCTGTGTCTTCTGGCGGGCAGTGCAATTGGGTTCACGCAAACGGTGGCCACACCGCCCGCACCGCCACCCGATGCGATGACCGAGGCGGTCCGCCAGCTTCAGGATGAAGTACGGGAATTGCGTAACGCAGTCGTCGAACTACGCTCCGAAGCCGGCCAGTACCGCGCCGAGACTGAACAACTACGCAAGGAACTTCAGGCTCGCGGTCCCGCACAGGAGGCTGCGGCTGCGACCCCTGACCAGAGCAGTTCCAATGCGGCGCAACCTGCTCCTTTGGGAGAACGTGTTTCCAGTCTGGAAGAATCTTCACAGTTGCTGAGCAGCAAACTGGAAGACCAGTACCAGACCAAAGTAGAGGCCGCGTCAAAATACCGAATGCGGCTGTCGGGGATCGTATTGCTGAACCTGTTCAGCAATCGCGGATATCTGGATAGTCAGGACCTTCCCACCTGGGCGATTCCGGAGATTCCAAATGTGTCCGGGCAAACTTTCGGCGCCAGTGTGCGCCAGTCGGAAATCGGTCTGGAAGTATTTGGTCCGCATTTTGCAGGCGCACGGACTTCAGGCAATCTGCAGCTCGATTTCGCAGGCGGTTCCCCAAACAATCCCAACGGCGTCAACTTCGGTCTGGCACGGCTGCGCATCGCCAGCGTGCGAATGGATTGGCAGAATACTTCCGTCGTGGCCGGGCAGGATAATTCTTTCTTTTCTCCACTCTCGCCGACTTCATTCGCTACGCTGGCCATGCCTGCATTCAGCTATGCGGGCAACCTGTGGGGATGGATTCCGCAGGTCCGTATCGAGCACCGCTTTGATCTGTCGGAAGGGCAGAATATAACGGTGCAGGGCGGCATCATGGACAACGTTACTGGAGAGTTGCCTGCGTCTTTCGCGCCCTTTGCCCAGGCCGGAGACAGTTCCGGCCAACCCGCCTATGCTGCACGAGCAGCCTGGACGCGCAATATTTTCGGCATGCCTCTGACGTTGGGCACTGCTGGCTACTACAGCCGCCAAAGCTGGGGTTTCGATCACACTGTGAACGGTTGGGCCGCCATGACGGATTGGAGTGTTCCGCTGGCGCGGCGGGTCAGTCTGACCGGCGAGTTCTATCGTGGTCGCGCGCTGGGTGGTCTCGGCGGCGGCGTGGGGCGAAGCGTTCTGTTCGGAGGCACTCCCGGTCCGCAGGAACTACTGCGGGCGCTGAATTCGGTGGGCGGATGGTCGCAGTTAAAGTTCAAGGCGACCAGCAAGCTGGAATTCAACGGGGCGTTCGGACTGGACAATCCGTTTGCCAATGACGTGCGAGGTTTTCCTTCGAGTCCGGGATTTCCCGCCCCCCTGCTGCAGAATCGCAGCTCGCTCTTGAATGTGATTTACCGTCCGCGTTCCGATTTGCTTTTATCAGGTGAATACCGTCATTTGAGGACGTTTGATATCGATGCCGGAAGTCCCACCGCTGACCAGATCAACCTGATGATGGGAATACTGTTTTGAAAAATGTTCTCGTGGCTTACGGGGTCCGCTGCGCTTTCGTGATGCTGCTGTGCGCCAGTTCGGCCTGGGCACAAGATGTCACGCTGACCGGCCGGGTCGAACTACTGAATGGTGACAAGGCCGCAAAACCTGACGCCGGACACGTAGTGGTATGGCTGACGCCAGAAGCTGCCGCGGCCAGGCCAGTAGCGTTTCATCCGGTGCAAAGCCCGCGACTGGTGCAAAAAAACAAGAGCTTTGAGCCGCATGTGCTGGTGGTGCCGGTGGGCTCGATGGTTGCATTTCCCAACCGCGATCCTTTTTTTCACAACGTGTTTTCGCTGTTTGAAGGCAAACGTTTCGATCTTGGCTTGTATGAAGCCGGCAGCACGCGCGACGTGCACTTCGACAAGCCGGGGATCTCATACATCTTCTGCAACATTCATCCTGAAATGAGTGCCGTGGTCGTCGCGCTGGAAACGCCTTACTACGGCATTTCGGACTCCCGTGGCCAGGTTGTGATTCCGAATGTTCCCAGCGGCAAGTACACGCTCCGGGTCTGGTATGAAACAGCCCTGCCTGAAACCCTGAAGGCGATGACGCGGGAGGTCATCATCACAGACTCGACTTCCACTCTGGGTGTGTTTCGTCTTGCCGAAGTGAGCGCGCCGGCGGCACACAAGAATTTGTATGGCAAGGATTATGATTCTCCTTTGCCCGACAATCCTGCTTACGACCGGCATTAATGAGCCCGTTCAACCAAATCGGCTTAACAAGAAAATGACAAAAGAGTGACAAATCTTGTCGCCGGATGCCCTATGTTCGTTGGAACGCGAGCGGGCGGCCGCTGCTGGCCCGTTCGAATGGTTGATCCCGGGATCTGCGTTTTGAAGTTGGTTGCAGCTCTGGCTTCCGCAGAAAAGAGTAAGGCCAGCCTGGCGGCTGGCCTTTTCTAGTCTTGGAACCATTTACTTCGCGGCCCTTTCGTCATGCCCGTAATACTCGTAGGCTGACATTGGCTTTTCCCCGCCCTTCTTCCAGACGCGTCCGTCTTCCGGGAGCTTACCCAGCGCACGGGCCATTTCCCGAACGTGGATAGCAACCGATCCGCAACAGGAACCGATGTAATTGATCCCAATCTCACGAGCGCGAAGAGCGTAGTCGCCCATCTCCTTGCGAGTGAGTTGCAGGGGATCGAGTCCCAGAGGAAATTCGGGCAGGCTGGTGAAATCCGGCTTGTCCTTGGGCGTACGGTACGCCACCGGCTGACAGGCAAGGTATCCCGAAACCGCCTTGCGCATCTGCTCCATTGCTCCCAGCGTGTGCTCGGGAGGACGCAGGCAGTTCATGCCGACGATATCGGCCCCGGCGTCGAGCAGTGCCTTGGCGGATTCGGCGGCGGATTTGCCATCTGCAGTTTCATCTTTGTTTTCGAAGCAGATGGTGACCATCACGGGCAGGCCGCTCTTTTTCCCGCGTTCGACGGCGATCAAGGCTTCACCGAGGAAGGAAAAAGTTTCTCCGATGACGAAGTCGATACCTTCTTCGACCTGGACAGCCAGTTGTTCGTCGAAAGTTTTACGGACGCGATCTGCCGCCGACGGACTGCCGGGTTCATACATCCAGGTGAGGCTGAGATTGCCGGCGACCAGGCACTTGTCGCCCGCGACTTCGCGCGCGATGCGCACCGCCGCGCGATTCAGTTCGTCTAGCCTGTTCTCGAGGCCAACGGTAGCCAGCTTGTCGCGGCTGGCGTAGAAGGTCAGCGCCTGTAAAACGTCGGCGCCGGCTTCGCGAAACTCGACATGCAGTTCACGCAGCGCATTGGGATTGAGCAGAGCGACTTCGGGAGTGAACGGACCCGCGCGCACCCATCCCCGCTTTTCCAGTTCCAGCAGATAGCCGCCATCGCCCAGGACAGGACCGTCCTTGAGGCGCTCAAGAATGCCTTTCTTCTTTGCCATGTGTGCTCCTTTCTTTTGTGTAGCGCCGGCGTCCCGCCGGCTGTCGTGAGGGCATCCTGCCCTCACTGCCGCGGAGGGAACGCTCGGATTAATCGTCTTTGTATTCGAACTCTGCTTTGATCGGTTTGCCCGCTGCGAAGCGGCCGGGGCAAAACGAGCTGATATCTACCGTCTTGCCGCGTCCGTCCAGCAGAAGTTCTGACATCACCAGGCCGATTGCCGGGGAGATCTTGAAACCCATGCCGGAAAAGCCTGCGCAAATGTGCAATCCTGTGACACC